>OLWA01002495.1_pt1 | contig 16235 bp, 15 predicted proteins | sample 1673251 | NCBI WGS metagenome assembly OLWA01 (sample SAMEA3178937, study PRJEB25190) | human gut metagenome | biome: human gut; feature: human-associated habitat; material: faeces | place: Austria | collected 2013
CTGCCGGAGCGGTGCTTAAGCCGCAAGGCGGGAATTGTGCGGTGTTGCCTTAGAGCATAAAACAAAAGAGAGGATATCATCGTGAAAATAGCCGAAGTTTCTGCCCGGCCCCCGCAGCTGGTCCAACAGCTGGTGGAGGTATGGCAGCGCTCTGTGCAGGCAACCCACCTGTTTTGTCTGCGCCGGAAATTGCCGCTATCCGTACTTATGTTCCGCAGGCCCTGTGCGGGGTGGAACACCTGATTGTTGCGCAGGATGAAAGCGGCACACCGGTCGGCTTTATGGGCGCGCAGGAGAACCGGCTGGAAATGCTCTTTCTGGACCCGGAGGCGCGCGGCCAGGGCCTTGGTGCCCGTCTGCTGTGCCTTGGAGCAGTACGGCGTGAGTGAGCTGACCGTGAACGAGCAGAACCCGGCGGCAGCCGGTTTTTACCGGCACATGGGCTTTGCCGTATACCGCCGCAGTGAGCTGGATGAACAGGGCGGCCCGTACCCGATTTTGTATATGCGGCGGAGGTAAAGCACTGCTCGGCATTACCCTACGGAGCGCGCGCCAAAATTCTTTCTATTCTTATGGCGTGCAGGCCTGTTTCGTGTTATACTGTATTCATATATTTATAAATGGAAAGGCAGAGAGTTATCATGTATCAGCAAGGCGATAAAATGCTGGAAGTGCGGGAGCTGCTTGTAAAAGCGTTTGCCACCGCGTGGAAAAACAGCGACCAGAGCACCGACCGCGATACTTACATCAACAGCAGCATTACCGTGATCGATTCCATGCAGGTGCAGCCGGAAATGATTTACGCCGAAGAAGGCCAGGGCCTGACCGACGGCGAGGAACTGGACCACCTGGCAGACCTGGTGCGTGCCGATGGCACCTGGGTGTATTACGGCGTTCCGGCGGAGAACTTTTTTATTGTTACCTGGATGCCGGATGCCGAAGCAGCTGAAGCTAAGATTGCCGCCCTGCGTGAGGAAGGCGATTGTGTGGCCTGCTGCGTAGACCTTGCCGAAGAATGGAACTTTGGCTGATAAACCGCCGTGCGGCTGAAATACTTGCAGAGGGGAAGTGACCGCCTTGTCTGGCCATGAACCGCAAATCAAAATCAGCATTCCCGCGGCGGCATCCCGCCTGTTGGGGGCACTGCGCCGCGCCGGGTTTGAAGCCTATGTCGTAGGCGGCTGCGTGCGGGACAGCCTGCTGGGGCGTACCCCCGGCGATTGGGATATATGCACCTCTGCCAGACCGGAACAGGTGCGGACGGTGTTTTCCGCCTATCGCCAGATCTTAACGGGGGAAAAGCACGGCACCGTTGCCGTCATCGTGGGCGGCATCCCCTACGAAATCACCACCTACCGTGTGGATGGCCAGTACCATGACAGCCGCCACCCGGATGCCGTGCAGTTTGTGCCGCAGGTGCAGCCGGATCTTGCCCGGCGGGATTTTACCATCAACGCCATGGCTTATGCCCCCGGCGAGGGACTGATCGACCTGTACGGCGGCCGCAGTGACCTGCACGCCTGCCTGATGCGCTGCGTGGGCGACCCGGAAGAACGTTTTGCCGAGGACGCCCTGCGCATCCTGCGCGCGGTGCGGCTGGCCGCCCAGCTGGATTTTGCTCTGGAGGAAGCCACCGAGCGCGCCGCGCTGGACATGCGGCAGAGCATCCAGAATATTTCCGCCGAGCGCATTTATACCGAGCTGGATAAGCTGCTGGCCGCCCCCGCTGCGGGAAAAGTGCTGAGCCGCTATGGCAGGATTCTTGCCGGGGCGGTGCCGGAGATTGAGCCATGCATCGGCTGCACCCAGCCGGGGCGCTGGCACTGCTATGATGTGTGGCAGCACACCGCCGTGGCGGTGGAACTGCTGGATGTGGCGGGCATGGACGATAAAAATGCCCGCATTCTGCGGTGGAGTGTTTTTCTGCATGATCTGGCCAAGCCGGAATGCCGCACCGTCGGCCCGGACGGCGCGGCGCATTTCCCCGGCCACAACCAGGCCGGAAGTAAAATGGCGCGCAGCATTCTGCTGCGGCTCAAGGCGCCTACTTATCTTGTGGAAAGCGCCAGCGCGCTGGTTGCTATCCACGATGGTGCCCTGCCCAGCGATGATGCCGGCATCCTGAACATGCTGAACCGCTATGGTGCCGCATTTTTGCAGCGCCTTTGCCGCCTGAAGCTCGCGGATCTTGCCGCCCATGCCCGCAATGCGGGAGTGATGCAGCGCGAACAGCAGGTGCGCGCTTTTGAGGGACGGATGCTGGAACTTTCGGCTACCGCCTGTTATACGGTAGGCCAGCTTGCCGTGAACGGGGCCAGCCTGATGGACGCAGGCATCACCCCCGGTCCCGCGGTGGGTAAGGCGCTGAACACCTTGCTGCGCGCCGTGATGGAGGGCCGCCTGCCCAACAAGAAAGCTGCCCTGCTGGCCGCGCTGGAAAAGGAGGGCCTGCTGTGATTTACGGCATTGGCACAGACCTGTGTGATGTGGGCCGGATTGAAAAGAGCATTGCCCGCCCGGCATTTTTGCAGCATGTGTATACCCCGGCGGAGCAGGAGCTCATTGTCGCCCATACGGGCAAGAAGCAGGCGGAAACCGCTGCGGCCAACTTTGCTGCAAAAGAAGCATTTTTGAAAGCCTGCGGCACCGGCCTTTCCGGGTTCTCCATGGCGGAAATCGCCGCCCTGCGCCAGCCAAGCGGTGCGCCTTACCTGGAATTTACCGGTAAAGCCGCCCGTTTCATGGCGCAGAACCATTTGCAGGCTCATTTGAGCTTGACCCATGAGGCCGGCCTTGCCGGTGCGTTTGTGGTGTTGGAACGGGTGGAGTGATACATGGTTTGCCGCAAGCAGTAAAGCACGGCAAAGCATTTGTGTGGTTTGCGGTACATTTCAAGGCCCCTCCCCGGCGCATGGAAACCTTGCTGATTGCAGCAAACGCTGCAAATCATTTATAGGGGACGATGCTTGCTGTCCCGCATGTTGGGCATATGGCAACCACTTGCATTCCCCGCCAGATAGAATCGCAATGCTTTTTTGCCCCACCGATTCATGATTAAAATAAAGCCTCCCTGCTTATACTGTAAACAGAACGCATTGCAGTATCAGCAGGGAGGTTTTGTTATGGAAGTGCACAGAGGTGAAGTGTTTTACGCAGATCTCAGCCCGGTGGTTGGGTCGGAGCAGGGGGGAATCAGGCCGGTACTTATCATTCAGAACGATATCGGTAACCGGCACAGCCCCACCGTGATCGCTGCCGCCATCACCAGCAGGCAGGATAAAAACCGCCTGCCCACCCATATCGGCGTGCGGGCCAACCGCTGCGGCCTGGCCAAAGACAGCATTGTGCTGACCGAACAAATTCGCACACTGGATAAACGCCGCCTGAGGGAGCGCGCCGGGCGCATTCCGGAAGATGACATGCGCCGCGTGGATGAAGCACTGGGCGTTTCGATGGGGCTGCACGACCAGCCAGTGGCCCAAAGCACCCATATGGACGGCGGATATTTTTGAAAATCAAATCAGTTCTTCCAGAATGGCATTCTGCACGATCATGCCACTCGGCGTCAGCCGCAGGGTATCGCCATCCAGCACAGCATAGCCGCTGGCGGCGCAGTGGCGCAAAAATGCCATCTGGCCGGCATCGAACCGAACGCCGTACCGGGCCGCATACTCGGTCAGATTCAGCCCGTTGCAAAGGCGCAACTGCATGATCAGGTAATCCTCGGCGTTGCAGGGGCCTTCGTACTGCTCTTGAACAGTCCCGGCAATAAAAGCAGCGGTGTCATTGGGCCAAAAGCGGCGCACACTGCCCAGGCAGCTGTGGGCCGCCGGACCAATGCCCCAGTAATCTTTACAGTTCCAATACAGCAGATTGTGCCGCCCTTCGTGGCCGGGGCAGGCAAAGTTGCTGATCTCGTATTGCCGGTAGCCCTCCTGCGCCAGACGCTGCACGGCGTACAGGTAAAACTCCGCGGCGGCGTCGGCATCCGGCAGGCCCGGCGGCGGGTTGCGGCCAAAGGCGGTGCCGGGCTCGATCTTGAGCAGGTAGGCCGAAATATGGGTGCAGCCACCCGCCTGCAGCAGGGCAAGGGTTTTATCAAACTCCGCGGTGGAATAATAGGGCAGCGCCAGCATAATATCCCCGCAGATCTCCCGGAAGCCTGCCTCCCGCGCCCAGGCAAACGCCTGCGCGGCGGCAGCAGCGGTGTGGGTGCGGCCCAGGCGGCGCAACTGGGCGTCGTCTGCGCTCTGTACCCCAAAGCTGATGCGGGTTACCCCGGCGGCTGCAAAACCAGCCAGATTTTCCGGCGTCACTACATCGGGGTTGGCTTCCAGCGTGATCTCCACACCCGGCAGCGGGGCGGCGGCTTTGATCAGTCGGTGCACCTGGTCCGGCCGCAGCAGGGCGGGGGTGCCGCCGCCAAAATATAACGTGTCCGGCCTGCGGGAGCTTTTGGAAAGTTCGCGCAGCAGTGCGGTTACATATTCATCCGGCACCCCGCGCGTGCCGGGGGCAGAGTAAAAATCACAATAGCGGCATTTGCTGCGGCAGTAAGGGATGTGCAGGTAAATGCCGTAAGTATCGGGGTTGGGCAAGGCATGGCTCCTTATCTTGCAAAAATGATAGAATTCCGTTAAGGCAACACCGCACAATTCCCGCCTAACGGCTTAAGCACCGCTCCGGCGGCTGCGGCACGGCATCTGCGTTGCCAAAATGCTCGATAATACACAAAGTATTATCTGCGCTTTTGGCTTAGCAGCTGCCGCACCTCGCTCGCCGTATCGGCACTTAGAATTATGCGGTATTGCCTTAAAATAGGGCAGGAACGGAAAAGTGTAATAAAGAATTCACATATCGATAACACATTTCACTCAATACAGAGTATATAATAAAACCAGCCAAAAAGAAAGGGGTCTGTTTTATGGACCAGAAATATTATAATATCTCCTATGCCGAAAGTCCGTTCGGCACGTTAAGCCAGTATATGACCCGCACCTACGGCTGGATGGCCGCCGGTTTGCTGGTTACCTTTGCAACGGCATTGCTTACCGTTACCACCCCGCTGTTTGAGCTGATGTTCAGCACCGGCCTGGTATTCCTCCTGAGCATTGCGGAGCTGGTGCTGGTTGCGGTTCTGTCCGCCAGGGTGGAACGCCTGCAGCCCACCACCGCAACGGGGCTGTTCTTCGCCTATGCGGTGCTGAACGGCATCAACCTGAGCACCTACTTTATCATCTATGATCTTTCCACGCTGATTCTGGCGTTTCTGGTTGGTACCGTGTACTTTGGCGTTATGGCTGTTTACGGTGCCCGAACCCAGCGCGATTTGAGCGGCTGGGGTATCAACCTGATGGGTGCTTTGATTGCCATTATTTTGACCAGCCTGGTGGGCGGCCTGATCGGCATGCTGACCGGCGCGGGCTTTGGTATGATGGATATCGTGCTTTGCGCGGTTTCGGTCCTGGTGTTTATGCTGTTCACGGCTTATGACACCCAGAAACTGAAGTACTATTACGCCTACTATGGCGGCGATGCTTCCATGCTGCACAAATCCTCCATCATCGGCGCACTCAGCCTGTACCTGGATTATATCAACATCTTCCTGTATATCGTCCGCATCGTGGGCCGTTCCCGCCGCAACGACTGACCGGTTTTGATAATTTGAAAAAAGGGCGCTGTTCCGCAAGGGGCAGCGCCCTTTTTGCTGTGCGCCCAGGGTTGACAAAAAAGGCCAAACGGCCTATAATGCTTTATGTTAAACGCATTGACGGAGAAAGTATGCCTGCAAACTTAGCACAGAGAGGGCGGCCATCGGCTGTAAGCCGCCCCGAAAGCCTGCTGGCAGAAGTTCGCTCCTGAGCGGCCTGTGTGAACCCTGCATTGCAGCCATTAGCGCGGGACGGTCTGCCCCGTTACAAAGCATCGAGTGCCGCCAGACATGGTTTGGCGGAACACGGGTGGTACCGCGGAGTGTAAATGAATGTTACAGCTTCGTCCCTGATTTTACCGTTCAGGGACGGGGCTTTTTTATTTTGTTTTGCAGCAAAAGCGAGCAGCCTTCGCCCCGTAAATCATCAAAGAGGTGCATTATGGAAGAAAAAATCGCCGCACTGCGCGCCGAGCTGGAAGCCGACCTTGCAGCAGTGCACAACAAAGATGAACTTTCCGCCTTTTGGCAGAAGTATCTGAGCAAAAACGGCAGCGTGACCGGACTGACCAAGTCCCTGCGCGATGTTCCCAAAGAGGAACGCCCCGCCGCCGGTAAAACCATCAACGAGTTCAAGGTCTGGGTGGAGGGCCAGTATCAGGCTGCTTCCGCCGAGATCGAAAAGGCTGAGCTTGCCGCCCGCAACAAGGCCGAAGCCGTGGATATCACCCTGCCCGGCACCCACCGCGCCACCGGCGCACTGCATCCTATCACCCAGATCAAGAATGAGATCATTGATGTGTTTGCCGGCATGGGCTTTGAAATTTACGAAGGCCCCGAAATTGAGGACGATGACCACAACTTTACCCGCCTGAACGTACCCAAAAACCACCCGGCCCGCGATATGCAGGATACCTTCTATGTGGCGGATGACATTGTTCTGCGCACCCAGACCAGCGGCGGCCAGATCCGTGTGATGGATAAGGAAAAGCCCCCCATCAAGGTTCTGGTGCCCGGCCGCGTGTTCCGCTCTGACTCTGACGCAACCCACTCCCCGATGTTCCACCAGATGGAAGGTCTGGTTGTGGATAAGGGCATTACCCTGTGCGACCTGCAGGGCATGCTGGACCGCTTTGTGCAGGCTTTGTTTGGCCCGGAGGTCAAAACCCGCCTGCGCCCGTCCTATTTCCCGTTCACTGAGCCCAGTGTGGAGGTTGACGTAAGTTGCTTTGAATGCCACGGCAAGGGCTGCCCCCTGTGCAAGCACAGCGGCTGGATCGAAGTTCTGGGGGCTGGCGTTGTGCACCGCAGCGTGCTGGAAAACTGCGGCATTGACCCTGAGGTATACTCCGGCTTTGCTTTCGGTATCGGTATCGAGCGTATCGCCATGCTTAAGTACGGCATCAACAACATCGGCCTGATGTTCGAGAACGACCTGCGCTTCCTCGAACAGTTCAAGGGTTAAGGAGGGGAACAACAATGAAAGTACCATTCAGCTGGCTTAAACAGTATGTGGATATTGATGTTTCCGCCCAGGAGCTGGAAACCAAACTATTCGACTGTGGCTTTGAAGTAGAAGAACTCATCGACCTTGGCGCTGAGATCAGCAAGGTTGTTGTTGGCGTTGTGACCGAGTGCGTGCCCCAGGAGGGCACCCACCTGCATATCTGTAAGGTGGACTGCGGCGACTATGGCCATGATATTCAGATCTCCACCGGTGCGCCCAATGTGTACGCCGGTATGCACACCCCCGCTGCTCTGGACGGCTCTACGCTGCCCGGAGGCATCAAGATCAAGGCAAAGCCCTTGATGGGCATTGAATCCAACGGTATGCTCTGCTCCGGCGAGGAACTGGGTCTGAACGAGGACCTGTACCCCGGCGCTGAGGTATACGGCCTGCTGGACCTGCCCAAAGATACCGTGCCCGGAACCCCCATTCAGCAGGTTGTTGGGTTGGACGATTATATCTTTGATATCTCCATCACCGCCAACCGTGCCGACTGCCAGAGCGTTCTGGGCATTGCACGCGAAGTTGCCGCTGTGCTGAACAAGCCCCTGAAAATGCCTGCCACCGATTACACCGTGAGCGATTACAAGGACCCGCGCCTGAGCATTACGGTGGAAGCACCGGACCTGTGCCCGCGCTACCTGGGCCACTATGTGCGCAACATCACCACCGGTGAATCTCCGCGCTGGATGCGCCGCCAGCTGGCCTTGTGCGGCCTGCGCAGCATTTCCAACGTGGTGGATATCACCAACTATGTCATGCTGGAAATCGGCCAGCCGATGCACGCCTTTGATATGGACACGCTGGAAAGCTGCCAGATCATTGTGCGCCGTGCCAAGGACGGCGAGAAGATCACCACGCTGGACAGCAAGGAGTTTACCCTGACCCCCCAGAACCTGGTCATCTGCGATGGCGAAAAGCCGGTTGCCCTGGCCGGTGTTATGGGCGGCCTGAACAGCGAGATCAAGCCGGAAACTACCCAGCTGCTGTTTGAATCTGCCAAGTTTGCCCGCGATAACATCCGCAAGACCGCCCGCGGCCTTGGCCAGAACACGGATGCTTCCGCCCATTACGAGAAGGGCATCAGCGAATATACCACCGAGCTGGGCATGGCCCGCGCCCTGCACCTGATCCAGGAGCTGGGCTGCGGCGAAGTGACCGCCACCGAGTTCGACTGCTCTGCCGGTGCTCCGCGTAAAGGCAAGCACTTCACCGCCCGCATCAGCGCCATCAACGCCATTCTGGGCATTACCGTGCCCACCGAGGAAATTCTGGCCATCCTGAAAAAGCTCAGCTTTGAAGTGACGATGGAAGCCGACGGTGACACCATGCAGGTGGTTGCTCCGCGCTACCGCGAGGATATCGAGATCGGCGAGCCAGACCTGGCCGAGGAAGTGATCCGTGAATATGGCTATGACCATATCACCCCCACCTTCCTGAAAGCTGCCCAGGTCACCACCGGGGGCCTGACGGCTGACCAGCACCGCCGCGATAAGCTCAAGAGCGCTATGTGTGCCCAAGGCTTCTATGAGGCTATGACGCTGGCATTCTATGCGGATGCCGACCTGGATGCCCTGCACATTGCCCCCGATGCACCGGAGCGCAATGTCATCCGCATTGTCAACCCCATCTCCTCCAACCTGACCATCATGCGCTCCCTGCTGGCACCCAGCCTGTTGAACGTGGCGGTTACCAATCTGAAAAAGGGCAACGCTGCCGGCCGTCTGTTTGAGCTTTCCAACATTTATGTGCCCAAACAGCTTCCGCTGACCGAACTGCCGGAAGAACGCCTGCACCTGGGCTTTGTGGCCTTTGGTGAGCATGAGGACTTCTTTGCCGTTAAGGGTGCACTGGAAGACCTGGCTGCTTCCTTCGGCGTAACCTTTGAGGTGGAGCGTGCCGAGGATGTGCCTTACCTGCACCCCGGCATTGCCGCTTACATCCTGTGCAACGGCGTGCGTGTGGGCAGCTTTGGCAAGCTGGCCAACGATGTGCAGGCCGGTCTGGATCTGCCGCGTGACAGCCGCGCCAACCAGAAGATCTTCCTGGGCGAGATCGATTACGAGACGCTGGTGGCACAGCTGCCTGCCGGTCTGCGTTATCATCCGCTGCCGGAGTTCGATACCGTGGCCCGTGACCTGGCTCTGGTTGCTGACGAGGAAACCCCCTGCGGCACCATCATTGCCGAAATGAAGCGCGCCTGCAAGCAGCTGGCCGATGTGGAGCTGTTTGATATCTACCGCAGCGAAGCCATTGGCGCCGGCAAAAAGAGCATGGCGTTCACCTTGCACTTTGCACCGGAAAACAAAGCCCTGGAAGCTGCCGATGTGGACCGCTTTGTCAAGAAAATCCTCGGCAACCTCAAGTTCAAGCTGGGCATCGAGATCCGCTGAACTCTTTTGCCGCGTTCGCTGCCGCCCGGCGGTAAGCTGAACGCCTGAACGGAAATAACACAAAACCACCCCTTGCCCTGACCGCACGGTAAAACCTTGTGCGGCAGGGCAGGGGGTGGTCGTTTTATATTCGGCCACTGGCCTAAATGCGCCGCGCCAAAAACAAACCCGCCGGGGCAGGCAGCTGTTGTGCTGCGCCGCCCCGGCGGGTGCTGCTATCTATGGTGCTGTAGTCAATCAGGTATCGGAATCCAGCTTCAGCACGGCGGTAAAGGCTTCGCTGGGCAGGGTCACGCTGCCCAGTTTGCGCATCTTCTTTTTACCGGCTTTCTGCTTTTCCAGCAGCTTCTTTTTACGGGTAATATCGCCGCCATAGCACTTGGCCAAAACATCCTTGCGCACGGCCTTGACTGTTTCGCGGGCAATGATCTTGCCGCCCACGGCCGCCTGAATGGGAATTTCAAACAAAGCGCGCGGGATGTTCTCCTTCAGCTTTTCGCAGATGCGGCGCCCCTTGGCGTAAGCGTTATCCGCAAATACGATCATCGAAAGCGCATCCACGATCTCGCCGTTCAGCAGGAAGTCTAGCTTGACCAGCTCGGACTGGTGCCAGCCCTCCCACGCATAGTCATAGCTGGCGTAACCGCGGCTGCGGCTCTTGATGGCGTCAAAGAAGTCATAAACAATCTCGCCCAGCGGAATCTGGTAATGCAGGTCCACGCGAGTCTCATCCAGGTAATCCATCGCAATCAGAGTGCCGCGCTTTTGCTGGCACAGGTCCATCAGCGGGCCAACATAATCGTTGGGGGTGTAAATGTGGGCATCCACAAATGGTTCTTCCGCCTTGGCAATGCGGGCCGGGTCGGGATAGGCGGAGGGGTTATCGATCACTTCCACCGTGCCGTCCGTCAAGGTCAGCCGGTACTGAACACCGGGGGTGGTGGTGATCAGGTCAAGGTCAAACTCGCGCTCCAACCGCTCGGTGATGATTTCCATGTGCAGCAGCCCAAGGAACCCGCAGCGGAAGCCGAAGCCCAGGGCCGCACTGGTTTCCGGCTCAAAGCTCAAGGCGGCATCGTTCAGCTGCAGCTTTTCCAGCGCATCTTTCAAATCAGGGTAGTCGGCGCCATCGGCGGGGTAAATGCCGCAGAACACCATCGGTGTTACCTGGCGGAAACCGGGCAGAGCTTCCGCCGTGGGGGCTTCGGCCAGGGTGATGGTATCGCCCACGCGGGTATCGCGCACGGTCTTGATGGAGGCCGTCAGGTAGCCGACTTCACCGGCCTCCAGCTTATCGCAGGGGGCCAGGGCAGTAGCACCCATGTGGCCCACTTCCACCAGCTGGAAGGTTGCGCCGGTGTTCATCAGCTTGATGGTATCGCCGGGGCGCACGGTGCCTTCAAACACGCGCACATAGACGATAACGCCCTTGTAGCTGTCGTAAATGGAGTCAAAGATCAGGGCTTTCAGCGGGGCATCGGGGTCGCCCTGCGGGGCGGGAACATCCTGCACCACGCGTTCCAGCACTTCGCGGATATTGATGCCCATCTTGGCGCTCACGCGCGGGGCATCCATGCAGGGCAGACCGATGACATCCTCCACCTCTTTGGCGGCGGCATCCGGGTCAGCGCTGGGCAGGTCAATCTTATTCAGGATGGGCACAACTTCCAGGTTGTGGTCAATGGCCAGGTAGCAGTTGGCCAGCGTCTGGGCTTCCACGCCCTGGCTGGCATCCACCACCAGGATGGCACCCTCACAGGCAGCCAGGCTGCGGCTGACTTCGTACTGAAAGTCAACGTGGCCCGGCGTGTCGATCAGGTTGAACTCGTATTCCTTGCCGTCATCGGCGTGGTAGTGCATGGTAACGGCGCGGGCTTTGATGGTAATGCCGCGCTCGCGTTCCAGCTCCATGTCGTCCAGAATCTGGTCCTCCATGGTGCGCTTGTCCACGCTGTCGGTCAGCTCCAGAATACGGTCCGACAGTGTGGACTTGCCGTGGTCAATGTGGGCAATGATACAAAAGTTGCGAATATTGTCGCGTGCCATCAGGTTTCCTCCAAATCGTTCCAGATACGCACCGGCGCGCCGTCCCGCAGGTAAACACGGGGAACCCGGCGGCTGATGCCGCAGATAATTTCATAGTTGATGGTGCCGGTCTTAGCTGCAATGCTGTCGGCGGTATCTGCGCCGATCGCAGCGTTTTCAGGGCCGAATACCGTTACTTCATCATTCATTTTAACATCGGGGATGTCGGTCACATCCACCAGGGTCTGATCCATGCACACCCGGCCGATTATCGGGGCGGGCTTTCCGCGGATGCTCATAACCCCCGCATTGGGGTTGCCATTGCTGCCGGAAAGCGCGCGGGGGTAGCCGTCCGCATAGCCAACGCATACGGTGGCAACCTTGCGGGGTGTGTTGGCTGTGTAGGTGCGGCCATAGCTCACGCTCTCACCGGGTAAAAGGTCCTTTACAAATTCCACAACACTTTTCAGCGTCATGGTGGGGCGCAGGCCGTCAAAATGCACTTCCGGGCTGGGGTCCAGCCCATACAGGATAATGCCTGCGCGGGTCAGGCTGTGGTGCCATTCCGGGTGGCGCATTTGTGCGGCAGAGTTGGAGCAGTGGATGGTGTGCAGGGCAACGCCGTCCGCCTGCAGCCGCTGCACGGTGCGCTCAAACAGGGCGTGCTGGGCTTGGGTGTAGGCTTCGTTTTCCGGCGTGGTGCTGTCTGCCACGGCAAAATGCTGGAAAATACCGCTGAAGTGCAGCTTGGGCAGGGCAGCGCAGCGCTCCATGGCAGCGATTGCCGCCTCAAAGTCAGAACGCACGCTGAACCCAATGCGTCCCATACCGGTATCAACCTTAAAGTGGCAGTGTACCTCCACGCCGGCGTTTTGGGCGGCAGCGGAAAGCGCCTTGGCATACTCTTCAGAATAGACGGTCTGGGTAATGCAGTTGAACGCCAGCTGATCTACCTGCAGCGGGTCGGTGTAGCCCAGGATCAAGATGGGTTTACTGATCCCGTGGCGGCGCAGGTGCCGCGCCTCGGCCAGGCAGCTGACCGCAAAAGCGGCCGCACCGTTTTCTTCCAGCCAGGGCCCGGCCACAGCGGCGCCGTGGCCGTAAGCGTCCGCCTTGACAACGCAGCACACCGGCGCGCCCACCGTCTTTTTGATCAGTGCCAGGTTGCTCTGCATAGCATCCAGATCAACCAATGCCCAACAATGCTTTTCGTACAGTTCGTTCGTCATTGCAATCCACCCCATTTCGATACAAAACACAACGGGGAATCTAGCCCCGCGTGCGCCCGGTATGCAGCGGCCGCCAGCCGTCAATGCCGCTTTGCTGCAAAGCGTGCAGTGTTTTCTGACGGAAAGCCGGGTCGTCCCGGCTCATCTGCTGCACAAACAATTTGGTCTGTTCGCGCACTGTGGCGCCATCAGCCGGGCAGCGGCTTTTGATGATGGGCAGCCCGGCGTGGTATACCGCGCTTTTTACTTCGCTTTCGGTGGCAAAGATCATTGGCCGGATCAGCGTAATGTTGCGCTGGTCCAGATAGGTCACGGGCGAAAAACACCCAATACGGCCTTCCCGCCAAAGGTTCATGTAAAAAGTCTCCACGGCATCATCCAGGTGGTGCCCCAGCGCCACTTTGTTGCAGCCAAGTTCCTGCGCGGCAGCGTGCAGTGCCCCGCGCCGCATTTTGGCACACAGCGCGCAGGGGTTCGGCTCTTTGCGGTAATCAAATACCACGGGGCCGATATCCGTGCGCCGTATTTCGTAAGGAATGCCTTCCTGCGCAAACAGGTCCGCAAGTGGCTGGTAGTCGGCTTCCACCCCGCCAAAGCGCGGGTCCAGCGTGACCGCCATGACCTCAAACGGAACGCCGAGATACCGCCGCAGGTGTCCCAGCGCCACGGTCAGCGCAACGCTGTCCTTCCCGCCGGAAACACCAACGCATACCCGGTCGCCCGGTGCGATCATCTCGTAATCCTGCACTGCCTTGCGCAGCAGACCCTCCAAGCGCTGCATGCCCGTTCCACCTTACCTTTATACACTCTAAGACGATACTATAAACATCGCTATTATAGCACATCCTGCTGCCCAATGCCAACAGCCGCAGCCAAATCGGAAGAATTTTATCAAAGCACCGCACAGGAGCTGCAAAAACAAAGCCGCGCCCGCGCCGCAGTTTGGCTGGCAAAGCAGGGCAGGGGAGAAAACCGGAAACCAGCAGACTGCACAAAGCGGGCAGAACACTTTGCTGCAGGGTACACAAAAACAAGTGCAAAAGGCAAAACAGTAAAATGCTGTTTGCGAAAACGTTAGAAAACAAGAGAAAACGCAAGAAAACAAGAGCTACGCGAGAATAAAATGATTTTATTTGCAAAATCCCTTGACGAAACAGCGCGTATTTGCTAAAATCATACTTGCGCGAAATCAGCGCAGTGCCGTGCTGTGCATTGCGTTTTGAATAAACCGAAATGATTCGGATGCGTCACTATAAAGTATGGAGGATTCAAATCATGAGCACTACTCTCGCTAAGCCCGCTGAGATGGTCGACCGCAAGTGGTATGTTATTGATGCTGCCGGCAAACCGCTCGGCCGCGTTGCTGCCCAGGCCGCTGTCCTGCTGCGTGGTAAGAACAAGACTACCTTTACCCCCAATGTTGACTGCGGTGACCATGTCATCGTGATTAACTGCGACGAAGCTGTTCTGACTGGCAAGAAGCTGGAAAAGAAGTATCATCGCACCCATTCTGGCTGGATCGGCGGCCTGAAGGAAACCCAGTATAAGACCTTGATGGCTGAAGCCAGCGATAAGGCTATGACCTACGCTGTTAAGGGCATGGTTCCTTCCAACACCCTGGGCGCTAAGGCTATGACCCGCCTGCACTGCTACAAGACTGCTGAGCATGCACATGCTGCCCAGAAGCCCGAAGTTGTGGAATTTTGATAAGGAGGCAATAGAAGATGTACGAAACTAAACAGTATTTCTACGGCACTGGCCGTCGTAAGCATTCCGTTGCCCGCGTCCGCGTCTACAATGGCACCGGCAAGATTACCATCAACAATCGTGATATCGACGATTACTTCGGCCTGGAAACCCTGAAGCTGATGGTCCGCAGCCCGCTGGCTCTGACCAACACCGATGGCAAGTTCGACATCGTGATTAACGTTGTCGGCGGCGGTACTTCCGGCCAGGCTGGCGCTATCCGCCACGGCCTGTCCCGCGCTCTGCTGCAGTTCGACCCCGAGCTGCGCAGCACCCTGAAGAAGGCTGGCTTCCTGACCCGCGATCCTCGTATGAAGGAACGTAAGAAATACGGCCTCAAAGCCGCTCGTCGCGCACCGCAGTTCAGCAAGCGCTGATTTATTCAATCCGATTCTTATTATGTCGGCTCATTTTGGGCCGACATTTTTTATGACGTGTTTTCTGTTACAGTCAGGAACATAGTGCCTGCCCATTCAGGCGGTTGGACTTGATGTGGAAGGGGAACTTATGTTATCAACAAAAACAAAAGAGCATATCCGGCGCCGTGCCGCGCTTGGGTTGCCGCGGTGGGGAACTCTGCTGGTAAGCCTGGGGGCGCTGGCGGGCTGTGTGGCCTTCACCGGCAGCCAGCTGCATGTGGTTAAAATTACCGATACCCACGGTGCACAGGGCATGGCTATCACCTCGGCGCATGATATCAAAACGCTGATGCAGCAAGCCGGCATTGCGGCACCCGATACCGAGGACGAGCTGGAAATTACCGAGGATGCAGGCCTTGACCAGATCCACATCCTGCGCGCTTACACCGTGCCCGTCACGGTGGACGGCGGTGTGCAGGAGGTTGTGGTGACCGGCGGCACCGTGGGAGATGTTCTGGCGGAAGCCGGCATTACCCTTGGCCCAGATGACTGGATTGAGCCTGCGCTGGATACCCCGGCCCAGGAAAACACCATGGTGACCATCCAGCGGGTGCGCTATGAAGAATACACTCAGGACGAAGTGATTCCCACTGAGACCCAGTATGTGGAAACCAGCCTGTTCTACCGCAAACAGAGCAAAGAACAGCTGATCCGGCAGGGCAGTGACGGCCTGTGCAGCGTGAGCTACCGGGAAACCTATGTGGATGGCGAACTGACTGACACAACAGAAACGAACCGCGAAACTGTGATAGAAATGGTGCCCACCATTATAAAACACTATGACGAGCAGGCACCTGTCAGCTCCTTCGTGGGCCCCGAGATCGTGGACGGCAAACCATGCGAGGGCATTGCGGCGACTTATACCGCACAGCGTTCCACCGGGTATTCGGCATCGCCGACGGCAAAAGGATCTTCGGGGCGGCGGCTGACCTATGGTACGGTGGCGGTCAACCCCAATGTGATTCCCTATGGCAGCCTGATGTATATTACCTCCGCAGACGGCCGGTTTGTGTACGGTTATGCTTATGCGGCAGATACCGGCACAGCCATGATGACGGGGAGCGCATTTATTGACCTGTATTACGAGACTTACTCCGAAAGCGTTGATAATGCAGTGATTGCCGTGAATGTGTATGTGCTGGACAGCGATACCGCAGCCAAGTATAAAGAAGAAAACGACGCCATTTTAGAGGCAGATAATACGCCCGGATTATAAAGGCAATACCGCATAATTCTAAGTGCCGATACGGCGAGCGAGGTGCGGCA
>OLWA01002506.1_pt1 | contig 16175 bp, 17 predicted proteins | sample 1673251 | NCBI WGS metagenome assembly OLWA01 (sample SAMEA3178937, study PRJEB25190) | human gut metagenome | biome: human gut; feature: human-associated habitat; material: faeces | place: Austria | collected 2013
TATCCGCAAGGGCGGCCTGGGAACGCCGATCGTCATCTCGGTGATCTTCTTCGTCATCTACTACATCATCAGCATCTCGGGCGAAAAGGCTGCGCGCGAAGGCAACTGGGAAGCCTTCTACGGCATGTGGCTCTCGTCGTTCATCCTCGCCCCGATCGCCGTCTACCTCACCTACAAGGCGACCAACGACTCGGTGCTGCTTGACGTCGACTGGTACACCGGACGTATCAAATACTACAAGGAGAAGTGGGGGATCCATACTCCGAAATGGATGTCGGCGCTCGCCGGCAGGTTCAAACGCAAACCCGAAGAGAATAAATAAAATACGAGTGCAAATTATGGCTAAGAACGCTATTTTCAATACGGTCGAAGAGGCTATCGAGGATTTCCGCGAGGGCCGGATCGTGATCGTCGTCGACGACGAAGACCGCGAAAACGAGGGCGATTTCATCGTCGCCGCCGAGAAAATCACCCCCGAAATCGTCAATTTCATGCTCTCCAACGGCCGCGGCGTGCTCTGCGCACCGCTTTCGGAGTCGCGCTGCGAGGAGTTGGAACTGAACATGATGGAGGAGAACAACACTTCGCTGCTGGGGACTCCCTTCACCGTGACGGTCGACCTGCTGGGGCAGGGTTGCACCACCGGCGTCTCGATCCACGACCGCGCCGCCACGATCCGTGCGCTGGCCGACCCCGCAACCAAACCGACCGATCTGGGACGCCCGGGGCACATCAACCCGCTGCGGGCCCGCGAAAAGGGCGTGCTGCGCCGTCCCGGACACACCGAAGCCGCGGTCGATCTGGCCCGTCTGGCCGGACTGCAGCCCGCCGGCGCCCTGATCGAGATCATGAACGAAGACGGCACGATGGCCCGCTTGCCGCAACTCCAGGAGAAAGCCAAAAAGTTCGGACTGAAGATCATCTCCATCGCCTCGCTGATCGCCTACCGGCTCAAGCAGGAGTCGATCATCGAACGCGGTGTCACGGTACCGCTGCCCACGGCCTGGGGCGACTTCAAAATCACACCCTTCCGTCAGAAATCCAACGGCGTGGAACACGTCGCCCTGACCAAGGGCGAATGGACCGAAGATGAACCCGTACTGGTGCGCGTACACTCGTCGTGCGCCACGGGCGATATCTTCGGATCGTACCGCTGCGACTGCGGCGAACAGCTCCACCGTGCCATGCAGATGATCGACAAGCAGGGCAAGGGCGCCATCATCTACCTCAACCAGGAGGGGCGCGGCATCGGCCTCTGCAACAAGATCCACGCCTACAAACTCCAGGACGAGGGCTTCGATACGGTCGACGCCAACCTCAAACTGGGATTCAAGGCCGACGAGCGTGACTACGGCGTCGGCGCCAGCATCATCCGCGAACTGGGCATCCGCCACATGCGGCTGATGACCAACAACCCGCTCAAACGGGCCGGTTTGGAGGGCTACGGACTCTGTATCGATGAGATCGTTCCGATCGTCATCGCCCCGAACCCCTACAACGCACACTATCTGGAGACCAAACAGGAGCGCATGCATCACACGCTCGGACTGAAAAAAGAGTAGGGTATGAACGGCAAGGAGTTGCGCATTGTCTTCATGGGTACGCCCGAATTCGCCGTACCCTCGCTGCGGGCCCTGGTCGCCGGCGGCTATAACGTCGTGGGGGTCGTCACCTCGCCCGACAAACCCGCCGGCCGCGGGCAGCGGCTGCACGAAAGCGACGTGAAGATCGCCGCGCGTGAGCTGGGATTGCCCATATTGCAGCCCGTCAAACTGCGCGATCCGGAATTCGTCGAGGCCATGCGGGCCCTGCAGCCCGATCTGGGGATTGTCATCGCCTTCCGCATGCTGCCCGAAATGATCTGGGCCATGCCCCGTCTGGGAACCTTCAACCTCCACGCCTCGCTGCTGCCCCAGTATCGCGGCGCCGCACCGATCAATTGGGCCATCATCAACGGTGAGACCGAAACCGGCGTCACGACCTTCCTGCTGAATCACGAAATCGACAAGGGTGCCATCATCGGGCAGATCCGCGAGCCGATTCATCCGGAGGATACCATCGGCACGATGTACGACCGGCTGATGAGGATCGGAACCGGACTGGTGCTGGAGACCGTCGAACGCATCGCCGCCGGGAAGATCCAACCGATCGAACAGCAGGGGATCGACGAGACAACGCTGCACCCGGCTCCGAAAATCTTCAAGGAGGATTGCCGCATCGACTGGTCGAAGCCCGGCAAGCGCATCATCGACTTCATCCGCGGGCTGTCGCCCTATCCGGCCGCCTGGACCGCGATGTACCGCGACGGAGCCGGGGAGGAGCAGACGGCCAAGATCTTCGCGGCCAGGTTCGAGGCTGCCGACCACCCGGAGATCGCTTGCGGAACGGTCGAAAGCGACGGACGGACCTTTATCCGCGTGGCCTGCGCCGACGGCTGGGTCCGCCTCGAAGAGCTGCAGATCGCCGGAAAGAAAAGGCTTCCGGTCCGCGAACTGCTCCTCGGCTGGAGAGACGTATTGCAGTACCGATTCGAGAAATAAGGAGCGGTCCGCGAAGAGGTGAAGGGCAGAAAAGCCTGCTGTGAAGAGAGGAACAAGCAGGACTGCCGCGAAACCCCGAATCCGAAACGGTGAAACAACCACAAAAAAAGAGATTCTTCCAATTGGAAGAATCTCTTTTTCGTAGGAGAGATGACGGATCCCGTCCCCTCCCGTAGGCATTATCGGATCTTGCGGATGATCTCGCCGCCGTGGCGGATGGCCTCCTCGTTCTGCGGAAGCATCTTCCATGCACGCTCCGGAAGCGATTTCTTCAATCCGACCATCACGTTCTCCATCTCGACTACCGGGCAGACCTTCAGATATCCGCCCAAAATCATCGTATTGAACAACTTGGCCTGACCCATCTTCGCACATTCGGCCGTCGCATCGATCGCATAGACCGAGATGTCCGTACGGACCGGATGGCGCGAAATGCCGTTCGTATCGTAGATCAGCACGCCGCCCTTCTTGACCAGCGGTTCGAACTTCTCCATCGACTGCTGGTTCAAAATGATTGCCGTGTCGAACTCATGCGCAATCGGAGAGGAGATCTTCCGGTCGGAAAGAATCACCGTCACGTTGGCCGTACCGCCGCGCATCTCCGGGCCGTAGGAGGGCATCCACGTAACCTCGAAGCCTTGCATCACGCCCGAATAGGCCAGAATCTTGCCCATCGAAAGGACACCCTGTCCTCCGAATCCTGCTATGATCAATGTCTCTTTCATCGTCTACTCCTCCTTTTTTACGTCCTTGATATCGCCCAGCGGATAGTAGGGCAGCATGTTCTCCTCCAGCCAGCGGTTCGAGGCAACCGGCGAGAGTTTCCAACCGCTGTTGCAGGTCGCAACCACCTCCACCAGCGAGAAGCCGTTCCCGGCCATCGCATTCTCGAACGCCTTGCGGATCGCACGCTTGCACTTGCGCACGTTGGCCGCCGTATGGACACTCTGACGCGTGATGTAGGTCGCACCGTCCAGATGGGCCATCATCTCGGCAATCTTGTACGGATAGCCGTTCAGCCGCGGATCACGTCCGTAGGGGGTCGTCGACGTCTTCATGCCGAGCAGTGTCGTCGGGGCCATCTGTCCGCCCGTCATGCCGTAGATGGCGTTGTTGATGTAGATCGCCACCACATTCTCGCCGCGTGCAGCCGCATGGATCGACTCCGCCGTACCGATGGCCGACAGGTCGCCGTCGCCCTGGTAGGTGAAGACCATGTTGTTCGGCCAGAGCCGCTTTACGGCCGAAGCGATGGCCAGTGCACGTCCGTGAGCCGCCTCGATCCAGTCGATGTCGATGTAATTATAGGCGAAGACCGAACATCCGACGGGCGAAATACCCACCGTACGGTCTGCGAGGCCCATCTCGTCGATCACTTCGGCGACGAGTTTATGCACCGTACCATGGCTGCAGCCCGGGCAATAGTGCATGACATTATCGGTGATGAGTTTCGGTTTCGTGTAAACCAGATTCTCCTGTTTGATTTCAACCTCTGCCATCGTTTCTACTTTTTAATCAGTTTTTCCTTCAGGGCCTCCAGCACCTCGTCCGGCGTAAACATCATGCCGCCCTGACGGCCGTAGTGCTCCACGGGGGCCTTGCCGTTGACGGCCAGACGCACGTCCTCGACCATCTGTCCGGCGTTGAGTTCCGCCGACAGGAAGCCCTTCACGCCGCGTGCGGCCAGTTCGGCCAGCTGTTTCGTCGGGAACGGATAGAGCGTGATCGGGCGCAGCAGGCCCACCTTCAGCCCCTCGGCGCGGGCCATCTCAACCGTTGCCGAGCAGATGCGGGCCGACGAACCGAAGGCCACGATCACATACTCCGCATCGTCGCACTCGATGGCTTCGTAACGGACCTCGTTCTCCTCCAGCGCCTTGTATTTGTCCTGCAACCGCTTGTTGATGACCTCCATCTTTTCGGACTGCAGTTCGAGCGACGTGACGACGTTGCGCTTGCGGTCGGCCGGTTTGCCGTATGCGGCCCACGAGCGGCATTCGGCCTTGATCTCCTCGTCGGTACGACGCGGACGCTGCGGAGCCAGAACGACCTTCTCCATCATCTGGCCGATGGCACCGTCGGCCAGAATCATCGCCGGATTGCGGTACTTGAAGGCCAGGTCGAAAGCCTCGGCCACATGGTCGTGCATCTCCTGCACGGAATTCGGCGCGAAGACGATCAGGTGATAGTCCCCGTGGCCGCCGCCCTTCACGGCCTGGAAATAGTCGCCCTGCGAAGGCTGGATCGTACCCAGACCCGGACCGCCGCGCTGGCAGTTGATCACCAGGCAGGGGAGTTCCGCTCCGGCCAGATAGCTCAGCCCCTCGGACATGAGGCTGATACCGGGGCTCGACGACGAGGTCATGACCCGTTTGCCGGTCGAGGCGCCTCCGTAGACCATGTTGATCGACGAAACCTCCGATTCGGCCTGCAGGACCACCATGCCGGTCGTCTCCCAGGGTTTGAGTTCCATGAGCGTCTCCATCACCTCCGACTGCGGGGTGATCGGGTAGCCGAAATATCCGTCGCAACCGTAGCGTATCGCCGCATGAGCGATCACTTCGTTGCCTTTCATCAGTTTTACTTCCTTCTCTGCCATCGCTTATTCGAATTTTTGACGATAAACCGTGATGACGCTGTCAGGACAAATCACCGCACACGATGCGCAACCCGTGCAGGCATCGGGATTCGCCATCTTCATCACCGGATAGCCTTTGCTGTTCACCTCCGCCGACAGGGCCAGGACATTGCACGGGCACACCGAAGCGCACACGCCACATCCCTTACAGCGTTCTCTGTCAACGACGATTGTTCCTTTGATTTTAGCCATACGCCAATTGTAATTGTTAAGTTGCTTACAAATATACAAATTTTTCTGTGCCCGGTTTTATTTTCGTTATAAAATATCGCCTGAACGTAATAAAATTTTGACTTTGCGGGGCCACAATCCTTCCAGGAACAAAAAAATCGGAGCCAAAAATTTGGCTCCGATTTGTCGTCAAAGTTCTTCGTTTTGTTTGGGATCGGGGCCATACTTGTTTTCGCCCACGGTTCCCGCTGTGCAAAGCCATACCAGGAAGAAGATGCTCCAGATCAGGAAGACCAATGCGCCGCCGCCAAGCAGGATCAGGAAGCCCGTCGACATCGATCCCGCACCATTCAGAACGACCGAAACACCCGAAAGCACCAGGGCGATTACCCAAACGAACCACACCGCATAATACCAGATCAGGATCTTGGCACTGCGTCCCGTATCGTGCAGACGACGGGCCATGACCGACAGATGGGGCAGAAAGAGAAACAGACATGCCAGACCGTAGAAAAGACTGTTGCGGCCGAAACAGATCAGATCGAGAATCATTGCCACGATCACAAGCAGGGCCGAAAAGAGGACAAAATTCCAATACTCCCTGCGGCGGGCGCGTCCCGAAAAATTCACGTAGTTACGGATACATTTGAGAAACCATTTCATAAATCGAAAGTTTTAAAGTTCATTGAATTCATTCAAAGATACGTTTTTATTCCGGGAAATTCATCTTTTCGGGCGAAAAAAGCTCGATCCGTATAAAAACAGGGACGATCCGGCCCGCAGGTCGGATCGTCCGTCGATTGCTCCGGTCAAACGCCGGGCGTTGCTATTTCTTCTCCTCGGCAAACGAGTGAATCACCACGCCCGACCGCAGTTTCGGTTCGAACCACGTCGTCTTCGGAGGCATGATGTTACCCGTGTCGGCAATGTTGATCAGCTGCTGCATCGAGACGGGGTAGAGTGCAAAGGCCACCTTCATCTCGCCGCTGTCGACACGGCGCTTCAGTTCGCCCAGACCGCGGATTCCGCCCACGAAATCGATCCGTTTCGACGTACGCAGATCCTTGATCCCCAAGATCTTGTCCAGAACCAGGTTCGACAGCACCGTTACGTCCAGCACGCCGATCGGATCGTTGTCGTCATAGGTGCCCGGCTTGGCCGTCAGGCTCCACCAGTGCCCTTCGAGATACATCGAGAAGTTGTGCAGCCCCGTCGGACGATACTCCTCCGTTCCCTTGTCCTCGACCTCGAACGACTCCTTGAGTTTCTCGACGAGCTGTTCCGGTGTCAGGCCGTTCAGGTCCTTCACCACACGGTTGTAGTCGATGATCCGCAGCTGGCTGGCCGGGAACGTCACCGCCAGGAAGTAGCAGTACTCCTCGTTGCCCGTATGGTTGGGGTTCTTGGCCCGGCACTCGGCGCCCACACGTGCCGCTGCCGCCGTGCGGTGATGTCCGTCAGCCACGTAGAGAGCCGGAATTCCGGCAAAGATCTCCGTGATACGGTCATTGGTCTTGCGGTCGCGGATTACCCACAGCTTGTGGCCGAAACCGTCGGCCGCCGTGAAGTCATACTCCGGAGCATTGTTCGACACAACGTCCGAAACGATGGCATCGATCTCCGCATTGTCGGGGTAGGCGAAGAAGACCGGTTCGATATTGGCCTGCTGATTGCGCACGTGGATCATGCGGTCCTCCTCCTTGTCGGGACGCGTCAATTCATGCTTCTTGATCGCCCCCGAGAGGTAATCCTCGAAGTGGCAGCACATGGCCAGTCCGTACTGCGTGCGGCCCTCCATCGTCTGGGCATAGATATAGTAATACTCCTCGGGGTCCTGCTGCAGCCAGCCCTTCTTCTGCCATTCGCGGAAGTTCTCCACCGCCTTGTCATAGACCTCCTGCGAATGTTCGTCGGCAATGGGGTCGAAGTCGATTTCGGGTTTGATGATGTGAAGCAGCGAGCGCTCCGTAGCTTCGGACTTCGCCTCGGCCGAGTTCAGCACATCGTACGGACGCGATGCCACCTCGGCTGCATGCTCCTTGGGCGGACGCACCGCCCGGAACGGTTTGATTCGTACCATAAATTCTTGATTGTTCGGTTATTGTTTCAGGTTGTCGGTTGTTTTGAGGTAAAAAAGGCGGGTCCGTACATGTCGCACCCGCCTCTTTCACGCTTCGGTTTTTCTATTTGTTGACCTGGAACTTCCGATTGCCGTTCTTCAGGAAATCGACAATCTGGTTCGCAGCGGCCAATCCGGCATTGATGTTGGCCTCGGCCGTCTCGGCACCCATCTTCTTGGCCGTGGCGAAGACCCGTTTGCCGAACTTCTCGTCCAGTTCGGCCTGGTTGCCGGCGGCAATGTCGGTGATGTACTTCAGATCCTCCCGTTCGGTGAGCGCCTGCATCAGCCCGGCCTCGTCGATCACCTCCTTGCGGGCGGTATTGACCAGCGTGGCCCCCTTGGGCATTGACATCAGCAATTTGTAACCGATCGAGCCTTTGGTCTGCTCCGTGGCGGGAATATGCAGCGAGAGGTAGTCGGACTGCTTGTAAAGCTCCTCGACCGATGCGACCTGCTTGACACCGTCGGCGGCGAAGACCTCCGGATCGGAGATGAAGGGATCGTAGGCCACGACGTTCATGCCCAGCGCCTTGCCCTTGCGGCCGACCAGCCGGCCGACATGTCCGTAGGCATGGATCCCGAGCGTCTTGCCCTGGATTTCGGAACCCGTACCCGGCGTGAAGCGGTTGCGGGCCATGTAGATCATCATGGCGATGGCCAGTTCGGCCACGGCATTGGAGTTCTGCCCCGGGGTGTTCATCACCACGATGCCGCGTTCGGTTGCGGCAGCCAGATCGACGTTGTCGTAGCCGGCGCCGGCGCGTACGACGATGCGCAGATTCGGAGCGGCGGCGATCACCTCGGCGGTCACCTTGTCGCTGCGGACGATCAGCGCATCGGCCGTAGCCACGGCCTCCAGCAGCTGACCCTTGTCGGTATATTTTTCGAGGAGCGCCAGTTCATAACCGGCCTTTTCGACGATCTCGCGGATGCCGTCGACCGCCTTCTTGGCAAAAGGCTTCTCCGTTGCTACCAGTATTTTCATGGGTTTCAAAATTTCTTCGTTCATGACTTCTTTATAGTCCCAGGCCTTCACTTCGCCCGTGAGGGTGTCGTATCCGGCCGGGACGCGCGTTACAAGAGGCATCTCAAGGATCATTTGGCGTGTTTGGCCGCAAACTCCTGCATGCACTCCACCAGCACGCGCACGCTCTCGATCGGCAGGGCATTGTAGCACGATGCGCGGAAACCGCCCACCAGACGATGGCCCTTGATGCCGACGATGTCGCGGCTCTTGGTGAACTCCAGGAATTCGGGAGCCAGCTCCTCGTAGCCGGGCTGCATGACGAAGCAGATGTTCATCAGCGAGCGGTCCTCCTTCTCGACCGTACCGCGGAACAGCGGATTGCGATCGATCTCGTCGTAGAGCAGGGCGGCCTTCTCCCGGTTGCGGCGGTAGATCTCCTCAACGCCGCCGATCGACTTCAGCCAGCGCAGCGTCTCCATCAGCACGTAGATCGGGAAGACGGGAGGCGTATTGAACATCGAGTTGTTCTCGACGTGCGTGCGGTAGGACATCATCGTCGGCAGGTCGCGCACGATGCGGTCGAGCATGTCTTCGCGGATGATGCCGAAGGCCACGCCGGCCGGAGCCAGGTTCTTCTGCGCACCGCCGTAGATCATGGCATACTTCGTCACGTCGACCGGACGCGACAGAATGTCGGACGACATGTCGGCGATCAGAGGCACGGGCGAAGTCAGATCCTCGTGGTATTCCGTACCGTAGATCGTATTGTTGGAGGTAATGTGCAGATAGTCCAGATCCTCGGGGATGGTGAAACCCTTGGGGATATAGGTGAAGTTGCGGTCCTCGGACGAGGCCACGACCTCCACTTCGCCATAGCGTTTGGCCTCCTTGATGGCCTTCTTCGACCAGACGCCCGTATTGACGTAGCCGGCCTTCTTGCCCAGGAAGTTGGCGGGAATCTCATAAAAATAGGTGCTTGCGCCACCGCCCAGGTAGATGATCTTGTAATTGTCCGGAATGTGGAGCAGTTCACGGAAAAGCGCGTCGGCCTCTGCCATCACGGCGTCGAAATCCTTCGTACGGTGCGAAATCGAAAGAATCGAAAGTCCCGATCCGTTAAAATCGAGTACGGCTTTGGCTGCTTTTTCGATCACTTCGTCCGCAAGAATGGACGGTCCCGCATTGAAATTGTGCTTTTTCATAATGATTTGTTATGAGATTTGGATGATTTGATTTCAGTCTGTTAATTTTCTAACACAAATATAAAAAAAATATTCCCGGAAAATGCAAGGTTTTCCAAATAAATTTTACACCCCGGACGGTTTCCCGCTCCTTTTTGATTTGTTTTTACTACTTTTGTTCCCGAAACAAGCGATGCTGACCTATGATTAAATCCATGACCGGCTTCGGTAAAGGCGAAGCCGTAATCCGGAACAAGAAGATCACCGTCGAGATCCGATCCCTGAACTCCAAACAGTTGGACCTCGCACTAAAACTCCCGGCCGTCTACCGACAGTCGGAATACGAAATCCGCAACCTCGTCGCCCGGCTGCTTCAGCGCGGAAAGGTCGACCTCTTCGTCTCGGTGGAGAGCCAGGTCGTCGAGACCTCGGCCCACATCAACCGCGAAGTCTTCGCCGCCTACGCCGCACAGCTGCGCGAAGCGGCCCGCACGGCCGGGCTCGAAGGCTCCGGTGAGGCATGGAATGCCGCCGCGCTGCAAACGCTCATGCGCCTGCCCGACGTGGTCTCGACCGAAACCGAAACCATCTCCGACGAGGAGCATGCGGCACTGCTCTCGGCCGTCGAGGCCGCAGCCCGGCAACTCGACGCCTTCCGCTCGCAGGAGGGTGCCACGCTCATCGCCGACCTGCTGCGCCGCGTCGACCTGATCGAACAGTACAAGAACGAAGTCGTGCCCTTCGAGACGGCCCGCACCGAGACCATCAAGGCCCGCATTCTGGACAACCTCTCGAAACTCGCCGTCGAGGTCGATCGCAACCGCCTCGAACAGGAGATGATCTTCTACCTCGAGAAGCTCGATATCACCGAAGAGAAGGTCCGCCTGCAGAACCACTGCCGCTACTTCCGCGAAGTGGCCGCCTCGGAGGAGGGCGTGGGCCGCAAACTGGGATTCATCGCCCAGGAGATGGGCCGCGAAATCAATACGATGGGTTCGAAGGCCAACGAAACGAACATCCAGATCCTCGTCGTGAAGATGAAGGACGAACTGGAAAAGATCAAGGAGCAGGTTCTCAACATCTTGTAAAACACCGCCGCCGGAACGATCCGCGGATTTCGCCCGCCGCGCAGGAGATAAGCTCACGATGGCGCTCCCGCAGGTCTGTGGACTGGCAACGATCCCACAAAGCGGACAACCCGGCAGACATACCGATAGAAAATGGGAAAAGTCATCATATTTTCGGCCCCGAGCGGCTCGGGCAAGACCACGATCGTCAGGGAGCTGCTCGCGCGCTATCCGCAGCTGGAGTTCTCGATCTCGGCCACCAGCCGCGCCCCCCGCGGACAGGAGCAGAACGGCGTGGACTATTACTTTCTCTCGCAGGAGGAGTTCGCACGGGCCGTCGCCGAGGAGCGTTTCGTCGAGTGGGAGGAGGTCTACAAGGGCACCTGCTACGGTACGCTGCGCAGCGAAGTGGAACGCATCTGGGCCAAGGGACACGTCATCGTCTTTGATGTCGACGTGATGGGCGGCATCAACCTCAAGGGAATCTTCGGAGAGGCGGCCTGCTCGATCTTCATCATGCCGCCGTCGGTCGAGGAGCTGCGCCGACGCCTCGTCACACGCGGCACGGATGCCCCCGAAGCCATCGAACGCCGCGTGGCCAAGGCCCGCTTCGAACTGACGAAGGCTCCCCAGTTCGACCACGTGGTGGTCAACGACCGTCTGGACGAGGCCGTGGCTGAAGCCTGCCGGATTCTCGACGAATTTTTTGCCCGTTAGCCCCATGAAACGCGAAATGCTCTACTTCGGGTCGTTCAATCCGATCCACAAGGGCCACACGGCGCTGGCCGAATATGTCCTGGACGCAGGTCTCTGCGACGAGGTGGCGCTGATCGTCTCGCCCCAGAGCCCCTACAAGCAGGAAGAGGAGCTGGCCCCCGAACTCGACCGCTTCGAAATGGCCGAAATCGCCTGCCAGGGATCGAAATACCCCGAGCGCATCAAACCCTCGGTGGTGGAGTTCCTGCTCCCGAAACCCTCCTACACGATCGACACGCTGCGCTATCTGCAAGAGAACTTCGGCGCGCAGATGGAGTTCTCGGTGCTGATGGGCAGCGACCAGATCGCCGGTCTGAAAGGGTGGAAGGAGTATGAGCGGATTCTCGACTACCCGGTCTACGTCTACCCGCGACGCGGCGGCGAGGCTGTCCCGGGATTCGAAGAGCGCATCACGCTGCTCGACGGCGCTCCGCTGCAGGACTTCGCCGCCACGGATGTCCGCGAACGCATGGCCCGCGGCGAGGATGTCTCGACGATGCTCGACCCGAAAGTCATCGAATATATCCGCAAAAAGGGGCTCTGGAGCCCCGCAACCCGTATCGCCGCCCTCACCGAACGGCTGGCCGAACACCCCGATGACGTCGACCTGCTGCTCGAACGCGGAAAACTCCACTACCGGCTCAGCGAATGGGGCCCGGCGCTGAACGACTTCAACGCCGTACTGCGCATCGACGCCGAACATGTCGAGGCCCGGCAGTTCGCCCGGATGGTGCAGGAAATCTTCGAATTCCGATACAAAGACATATACAATCCCTGAAAATGACACGTTTGAAGATCGCCCTCCTGGCGGGCGGCGACTCCCCCGAGCGGGAAATCGCCCTGCAAAGTGCCGCGCAGATCGAAGCGGCGCTCGATCACTCGAAATACGATATCACGGTCATCGACCTCCATCACCGCGACTGGCACCACACCTCGCCCGACGGCCGGCAGTGGCAGGTCGACAAGAACGACTTCTCGATCACGATCGACGGCGAACACCGGATTTTCGACTACGCCCTGATCCTCATCCACGGTACGCCGGGCGAAGACGGACGGCTGCAGGGCTATCTCGACATGATGGGCATTCCCTATTCGTCGTGCTCGATGGTCTCGTCGGTCGTAACCTTCGACAAGATCACCACCAAGCGCACACTGGCCGAACATGTCAACCTGGCCCGCGAACGCTTTCTGCGCCGCGGCGAACGGTATGATACGGATGCAATCGTCGCCGAGCTGGGTCTGCCGCTCTTCGTGAAGCCCAATGCCAACGGTTCGTCGTTCGGCGTGACGAAGGTCCACACGGCCGAAGAGCTGCCCGCGGCCATCGACGCGGCCTTCGCCCAGGGCGACGAAATCCTCGTCGAAGAGTGCATCACGGGGCGCGAAATGGGCTGCGGAATCCTCGTTACGCGCGAGCGCGAGTACATCTTCCCCGTCACGGAGATCGTCCCCAAGAACGACTTCTTCGACTACGAGGCCAAATACACGGCCGGCCGCTCGGAGGAGATCACCCCGGCCCCGATCCCGGACGAGGTGCGCGCCGAACTGAACCGCATGACACGCGAGGCCTACCGGCTGTGCCGCTGCTCGGGCGTCGTGAGGGTCGACTTCATCGTCACCCCCGAAGGAAAGCCCTACTTCATCGAACTGAACTCGATCCCGGGCATGAGCGCCGGAAGCATCGTCCCGAAGCAGGCCCGCCAGATGGGCATGTCGCTCGGGGAACTGTATGACCTGATTATCGCCGATACCTGCCGCAAATGATCGAAATCGATGACAAGATCGTGAGCGTCGATCTGCTGCGCGAATGCTTCGCGTGCGATCTGGCTCAGTGCAAGGGCATCTGCTGCGTCGAAGGCAATGCCGGGGCGCCGCTCGAGGCCGACGAGGTGGAGATCCTCCGCCGCGAATATCCGAACTACCGCCGCTACATGACCGGCGAAGGCGTCGATGCCGTCGAACGGCAGGGATTCATGGTTCTCGACGAGGAGGGCGACCGGACCACTCCGCTGGTCAACGACGCCCAGTGTGCCTACGCCTACCAGGAGAACGGCGTGACGTTATGCGCCATCGAAAAGGCCTGGCAGGAGGGTAAGACGACCTTTCGCAAACCGATCTCGTGCCACCTCTATCCGATCCGGCTGATGCGCTTCTCGAACGGAAGCATCGGACTGAACTACCACCGCTGGTCGGTATGCGAACCGGCCCGGAGATGCGGCGCCAAACTCGGAATTCCGGTCTACAAGGCCCTGCGCGAACCGATCATCCGTCGTTTCGGCGAAGATTTCTACCAGGCGCTCGAGGCCGCCGAAAAATTGCTGAAAAAGCAATAGACATAATGCCCGGACCGGCTGCTGCCGAAATAACCCCGACAGAACCTTATACAATATAGGTGTCCTCTCAGGCAACACCCCGAAAATGAAAAACAAAAGATGAAAAAATACCTGCTGCCCCTTGCGGTCGTCGCACTGACCGCTACGGCCGAAGCCCGTTCGCCCCGTCCCACACGGGCCCAACTCCAGGAACAGACCATCGAAGCAATGGCCGAGGCCGATTCGCTGCGCCGGCTCTCTGACGTGCAGAGCGTCGCCATCGATTCGCTGCAAACCCTGCTCGACAACATGCAGACGCAGCTCGAAGCCCGAACCTCCCGCTCAACGGGGGCCTCGACGGCGGTGGATCCCAAACAGGCCGCCGAAGATTCGGTGGCCAACCTGCAGCTCCGCCTGCGCCGCAAGGAGATAGAATCGACGTTCGACACCGCCGGTCTGACGGTCATCGATACGCTCAACTCCGGAAATGACGCCCTCTATGTCATTCTCTACGGCAACAACACCTGGAAATACGCCCGCAACCGCGCCGTGGCCAAGGACAGCACCATCTTCGAAAAATACTGGGACACAACCACGCTTTTCCCCTATAAGGATGTCAGCATCGCCGGCATGCCCCAGTCGGTGGTCATCGACCTGATCGATTCGACGAAAAGCTACCACTATCCCTATCGCGGAGCCGTAAATCCCCGCGGCAAGTACGGACCCCGTCGCGGACGCCGCCATCAGGGCGTCGACCTGCCGCTCAAAATGGGCGAACCGGTCTATGCAACCTTCTGCGGACGGGTGCGTATCTCGCAGTATGTCCGCGGATACGGCAACCTGGTCATCATCCGCCACGACAACGGTCTGGAAACCTACTACGGCCACCTCTCGGAACGGCTCGTAAAACCCGGCGACTGGGTCGAGGCCGGACACATCATCGGCAAGGGCGGCTCGACGGGTCGCTCGACCGGCCCACATCTCCATTTCGAAACCCGCTACTACGGACAGGCTTTCGACCCCGAACGGCTGATCGATTTCAAGAACGGCATGCTCTGCCGCGAAACCTTCCTCCTGAAGAAATCCTTCTTCAGCATCAACTCCAATGCCGGGCAGGATTTCGAGGACGAGATCGCCAACGAAGAGCAGGACAAGAAGGAGGCTGCCGAAAAGGCCGCCATGCGCTATCACAAAATCCGCTCGGGCGATACGTTGGGTGCCATCGCCCGCCGCTACGGAACCACCGTATCGAACATTTGCCGGCTGAATGGGATCAAATCGACAACCATTCTGCGCATCGGCCGCTCGCTGCGCGTCAGATAAGCCCGAGAAGCCCGAATCCAGAGAAGCCCGGACCGCACATACGGTCCGGGCTTCTCTTTTGCGGAAAACCTCCCCGGGATGAATCAGCCCAGAATGGCATCGATGGCCGCGATGACCGATCCGCGGAACCCCTCGCGTTCGAGTTCCGAGACCCCGACGATCGTCGTGCCGCCCGGCGAGCAGACCGCATCCTTCATCGCCCCGGGATGCTCGCCCGTCTCAAGCTGGAGCTTGCCCGTGCCGACGATCATCTGGCTCACCATCCGGTAGGCATCGGCCCGCGGGATGCCGTACTTGAGCGCCGCATCGGCCAGCGCCTCGATGAACATGTATACATATGCCGGTGAACAGCCGCTGGCGCTTCCCACAACATCCATCAGCTTCTCGTCCACCTTCTCCATCTTTCCGAAAGAAGTGAAGAAACCGTCGATCACCTGTTTTTCCTCGTCCGTAAACAGGTTCTCATCATAGCTCACACCGGACATTCCCTCGCCGACCATCGCCGGGGTGTTCGGCATCGAGCGGACAATTCTCGCCTCGTCTCCGAGTCCTGCCTGAAGATCCGCGATCGCATATCCGGCCGCGATGGAGATCACAACCTGATTTTTACGGATCTTTCCGTTTAATTCTTTAAACACAGTCGGAAGAACCTGAGGTTTTACCGCGAGGACCAGATATTTTACCTGCTCTGCGCACTCGGTTGCTGTGAAAACGTGGGCAACGCCCGTCTCCTCTGTGATCTTCTGCATCTTCGCTTCATGAGCGCTCGTAAAAAGCAGCTCCTCCGGCTGATATGTCTTTAAAAGTCCCCGCATGATCGCGGTTCCCATATTTCCCATGCCGATAAAACCAATTTTTGCCATATGAAATTTCCTCCTAAAAATGTATCTCGACACATTCTCGCGCCGAGCGCGGTCGCTTGCGACAATCTTCATCTTCGCGCGAGTGCGCATCTTAGGCACGCAGTGCCTGTTTGTTATCGCGACAGTCACCAAGGTCTCGCGCAAGCGCGGACTTTGGCTCGTTGTTCGCGTAAATAAAAAAGCCGCAGCCATACAGATCCTCTCTGCACAGCAACGGCTTTCAATTTTATTTCGC
>OLWA01002507.1_pt1 | contig 16171 bp, 16 predicted proteins | sample 1673251 | NCBI WGS metagenome assembly OLWA01 (sample SAMEA3178937, study PRJEB25190) | human gut metagenome | biome: human gut; feature: human-associated habitat; material: faeces | place: Austria | collected 2013
GGCTATTAGTGTTAACGGTACCCCTGCTGACGGTTACAGTACCGGTCAGGCTATCCAGGCGGTGCGTGAAGTGGCTGCGGAGACACTTCCGGCAGGCTACGGCTATGAATTTGGCGGTATGTCGCGTGAAGAGGCTTCAACAGGCAGTTCCACGACTATTATCTTTGTCATTTGCATAGTATTCATATACCTGATCCTATGTGCTCTTTATGAGAGTCTCTTCGTTCCGATTGCAGTTATTCTTTCTGTTCCGTTTGGGCTTGCCGGAAGCTTCCTTTTTGCCAAAATGTTCGGTTTGGAAAATAACATTTATCTGCAAATTGGCTTGTTGATGCTGATAGGACTTCTGGCTAAGACGGCAATCCTGCTTACTGAATATGCTTCAGAACGCCGCCGTCAAGGTATGAGCATTTCCCAGGCAGCGGTATCTGCTGCACAAGTTCGTTTGCGTCCGATTCTTATGACTTCACTGACTATGATTTTTGGAATGCTTCCACTGATGTTTGCTTCGGGTGTGGGAGCCAATGGTAATATTTCTATCGGTGTGGGGACGGTTGGCGGTATGCTAATCGGTACGGTTGCCCTACTTTTTATTGTACCGGTACTTTTTATTATATTCCAATATTTGCAGGAACGTTTCATGCCTGAGCGTCAATTGCCGAAGTTGGAAAAAAAAGATTAATAATCAGAATATATTTGTACAATGAAGAAAATAATTATATGTATATGCTTGTCGGTGGTACTGGGGGGATGCTCGGTTTATCGGACCTATAAGCGACCTGATGTGGCGGTTATAGACAGTCTTTACCGTCAGCAGATTTCGCCTGCCGACAGTGTTGCTTCCATTGCCGACCTTTCGTGGAAAGAATTGTTTACGGACCCACATTTACAGAAACTTATTGAGACTGGTCTTTGTAATAATTCAGATTTGGGTATTGCCCGTCTTCGTGCCGAAGAAGCCGAAGCACTTCTTCAGTCGGCACGTCTTTCATATTTACCATCTATTAGCCTTAGCCCTCAAGGAACAATAGGCAAGGTGGAACATAGTAAAACAACCAAGAGTTACGATTTGGCTACTTCGGCTAGTTGGGAGATTGATATTTTCGGTAAACTGACCAATACTAAACGGGAAGCTCGTGTTGTACTGGAACAGAGTGAAGCTTACCGTCAGGCTGTACAAACTCAGTTGATAGCTACTATTGCCAATAGTTATTATACATTGTTGATGTTGGATGAACAGCTCAATATCAGTCGTCGTACAGCCAGAAACTGGAGTGAGAATCTGCGTGTGATGAAAGCTCTTAAAAATGCCGGTCAGACCACTGATATGGCTGTTGCACAGACTGAAGCGAGTAAATTGTCTGTAGATGCTTCATTGCTTTCACTTGAACGACAGATTACCGAATTGGAAAATACCTTGTTATCATTATTGGGATCTGTTCCAGGAGACATCACACGTTCAACACTTTCCAGCCAGTCTTTTCCTGATACGCTTTTAGTCGGTGTACCGTTACAGCTTCTGCAACATCGTCCGGATGTACGACAAAGTGAGGCTGTACTGGCTGCTGCATTCTATGTAACAAACCAAGCCCGAGCCGCATTCTTTCCGTCAATTACGCTTTCGGGTTCTGCTGGGTGGACTAATGCAGCAGGTGTTGTAATAACCAATCCTGGTCAATGGTTGTTTTCTGTTGTCGGCTCGCTTATACAACCACTTTTTAATCGTGGACAGAATATTGCTAATTTGAAAGTAGCCAAGGCACAGCAAGAAGAGGCGTTATTGTCTTTCCGTCAAAGTCTACTTGATGCCGGTACAGAGGTTAATAACGCGTTGGTACAATGGCAGACGGCAAGAGGAAAATTGAAACTTGATGAACAGCAGGTTGTTGCTTTAACATCAGCTGTGCGTAGTGCAGAGTTGTTGATGAAACATAGTTCGCAAAATTACCTTGAGGTATTGACAGCCCGTCAGGCATTGCTACAAGCGGAGCTGGATGCTGTTTCAGATCGTTTTGATGAGATACAGGGAATCATTAATCTGTATCGTTCATTGGGTGGAGGAAGTGAATGAGCTGATTATTTGGAAAGCTATTTATATTTGGGGATACGAATGTTTATCTTATAATTATGATTAATAAGGTTTCAATGAAGGAATTGTTATATTCCAATTAGTCGATACTAAATGAGACTGGTTCTTATTGTTTAGAGTCAGTCTCTTGTTTTTCTATGTGAATGTATTCTGAGCCTTGTATATCGACGCAACACATTGATACTATTGAAAGAAAGCGTTTTAGCCTTTTAATCGGTACAAATATGGTACTCACAATGAGAATGGAAAGTACCCACAATTTCATGTCTCTGATTTTCAGTACTTTCGATATATGTGCTGTACCGCACATTTTTAGCTCATTTTCAAGTTCCGATGCAGCATATTTACATCACTGATTATCAGTGACTATTCATTTTAATCGGTACAACCTCTGTTTTGACAAATACACAGAATGTAGGGGCAAATGCAAATCATTGTATTTCACAGCTTTGCATATACGTGTTGTACCGCCTCTTTTCAGCCCTTTTGTGGAATGTCCGCTATCAGATACAACGTGTTGAATGATAGGGTATTTCCGCATGGATGTTACAGAACGCTTGCTGAATACAAAAGTAGTGGTTTTCTTGGAATTTCTGTGGTTTGCGGTGTGTTTTTTATTTTCCAGAAGGTGTCGGATGATAGAATCGGTCATAAAACCTGAAAACTTTTGTAAGGTTTACGTTTGATTCGCTTGAAAAAGTGTAGAGCAGTGCTTGTGTACTTTAATTTGTGGTTTTGAATCTTACTATATTATACCTTATCTGATATAATAACGCTGATAATAAAATAAATTATACCCTTTGTGGTATAATGTGAAATATTTATATTAACTTTGTACCCGAAAAGGTATAAAGTAGGATGCTTATGGATAATCTCTCTACTACGGTCAAGATGTTGCGAAAGCAGTATAACCTGACGCAAGAAGAACTTTCGTTGAAGTCGGGGGTAGGATTGCGCTTTGTGCGAGACCTCGAACAGGGAAAGGAAACGCTGCGTCTTGATAAGGTGAATCAGCTTCTTGACTTCTTCAATTATGAAATGGTTGCAACTTCTAAAACTGATAATCAATGAGGCAAGCTCATATATTTTACAAAGACCAATTGGCGGGGATTCTGACTGAAAACGATGCAGGATATGAGTTCCGTTATTTGCCGGAATATCTCTCTTCGGAAACGGCAAAGGCTGTCAGTTTGACATTGCCTTTACAGGAAGAAACATATACAAGTTCTGTGCTGTTTCCGTTCTTCGACGGTTTGATACCTGAAGGATGGCTGCTGGATGTTGCATTGCGGAATACAGACATCAGTATTCTTGACCGGATGTCGTTGTTGCTGACATGCTGTAAGGATTGTATTGGAGCAGTAAGCATTATTCCAATGGAAGAAAAGGAGGTGAACCATGTGTAATTGTCTGTATTGTTATCGTCCGCTACTAAAGGGAGAAAAGGATATGCACACGGCTTGCATAAAGAAGTTCTTCGGAACAACAACATTGCCCGTTCTTGATTACACAACAGAGCAACTTGACCAGCTTGCTCTGCAAATCATCCAAGACCAAACTTCTTTGACTGGTGTTCAGCCGAAGTTGTCCTTGCACCTAAATGAGCATGAGGGAAGCAAGCGATTGACTATTGTCGGGCTGTGGGGCGGTTATATATGTAAACCACAGACCTCGCAATATGAAATGATGCCGGAGGTGGAGGATTTGACCATGCACCTTGCAGAGATGGCACGTATTGAGGTGGTTCCTCATACACTGATGCGGATGGCAGATGATACATTATGCTATCTTACCCGCAGAATTGACAGAACTTCTGCCGGTGAGAAGATAGCAATGGAAGATATGTGCCAACTGACGGAAAGGCAAACGGAACATAAGTACAAGAGTAGCTATGAGCGTATCGGTAAGGCTGTTTTGAAATACTCGTCTTTGCCCAAAATGGATGTTACCAATTTCTTCGAGTTGGTGCTTTTTTCTTGGCTGACAGGAAATAACGATATGCACTTGAAAAATTTCTCTTTGTATGAAGTAGGGGATAAGATACGCTTGACACCTGCTTACGATTTGCTAAATGCAGCTATCATCAATCCCAAAGATGATGAAGAGTTGGCATTAACCTTGAATGGTCGGAAGAAAAAGCTTCAGAGGGAGGATTTTTTCAAATCAGCAGCTACTTTGGGTATAGAGAATGTGGTTATAGAACGATTGATAAATAAGTATATCAAACTATTGCCTAAGTTCGAGACTGTCATTCAAAACTCTTTTCTAAGTGCTGAATTGAAGGAAAAGTATAGCGAATTGTTGAAAGAACGGTTTGCGAGGCTTTCACAAGAACTATAAAACTGTCTGATGTTTACTTGGTTATATGGAAATTTAGATGTATTTTTGTTCATAATTTAACGAGTATAAATTGAATGAGCATGTTGAATAATCGACAAATAGTGATGAATAGGATTAAAGTGGTGCTTGCAGAAAAGCAAAGAACCAATAGATGGTTGGCGGAACAAATGGGCAAATCTGAGAATACAATTTCAAGATGGTGTTCGAATAAGTCGCAGCCTTCTATTGTGCAATTACAAGAGGTTGCCAACTTGTTAGATGTTGATGTTCGTGTATTATTAAAATCACAGAAAGAGTAATTTGTAATGTCAAAACGTATTGATTATATAATAGATGATATCAAGGAACAGTATCTTGAAAATGATAATAATATACCTTGGATTATCGGATTTAGCGGAGGTAAGGATAGTACGGTTGTCCTAACTTTGGTATGGAGAGCGTTGCTTGCTATACGAAAGGAGCTGGGAAACATTGCCCTTGTTCGACAAGTGTATGTTGTAAACAATGATACACTAGTTGAGAATCCGATCATCACTGATTATATTGTCGAGGTGATGGATAGAATTCAATCAGCCGCTATCGAACAGAAATTGCCAATCAATGTTCAAACAACAGTTCCGAAATTAGAGGATAGTTTTTGGATTAGTTTCTTGGGTAAGGGATACCCTGTACCTAATAACACTTTCAGATGGTGTACTGATAGATTAAAGATTAAGCCTACTACGCAATTTATATTGGATAAGGTGGATGCAATGGGAGAAGCAATTGTACTTATTGGTACACGTCTTACAGAGAGTGCTACTCGTGCCAAATCTATACGCCGCCATGAAATCAAGGGTAAACGTCTGACAAAACATCCTCTAAATCCCAATACTTATACATACCCTCCAATTAAGGATTTATATTTAGAGGAGGTTTGGTATATTCTTAATAACGAGCCTTCGCCTTGGGGATATGATAATAAGAAGTTGTTTCAAATTTATGCTGATGCAACAGCTGATGATTATGAGTGTCCAACTGTGATAACTGATAAAACTCAACCTTCTTGTGGTCAGAGTCGATTTGGTTGTTGGGTATGTACTGTTGTGAAGGAAGATAAATCAATGAAGGCTCTTATTAACAATGGCAACCAGTGGATGGCTCCTCTATTAAAGTATAGAGATGAAATGGTGGCAGGTCGTAACATATCGGAGAATCGATATGCAACACGCCGAAATGGACAAGCCGCACAAGATGCAGATGGACACAATCAAGGTAATTATACTTTTGAATATCGTTGTGAAATGCTTCGTAAATTATTGGAGTTACAGCGAGATATGCAGCAGGTTAAGCCACATATGGAGTTGATTTCAAACCAAGAATTAGTCGCAATTCAAATTAATTGGTATCGAGATGGTTTTTTCTCACCTAAAATAACAGACATTTATAATGAGGTATACAATCGAAATATGCCTTTTGAGAATATGCAATACCAAGAGCGTTTGATTCTTGAAAAGGTTTGTATAGAACATCCTGAAGATTATCATTTGATTAATGACCTAGTGTCGCTTCAAAAAAGTAAGACTATTTTAATGAATAACAATGGTCTTCAAGGAGATATAGAGAAACGATTAGATAACTACCTCAATCAACAATAAAATATGTTTATCGAGTCTATAATATTACATAATTACAGAGCGTATAGAGGGCATAACAAAACCTCTTTTAAGCCAGATACAAAGAATATATTTCTTGTAGCTGGCAATAATGGTTTTGGTAAGACGACATTCCTTACGTCACTTGTGTGGTGTCTATACGGTAAACTAATGGTAGATGTTGATGAGAAGTTTAGGAAAGACATCAACGATGCTCAAGGATATAAGAATTATGCTCGTCAGAGTCTACATAAGGAGCTAGCAAATGCTGTTAACGCATATGAAGTTAGTTTAGAAGAACGAAAACAAATTGTAAAGCACGGTTATTCTTCAGATAGCGAATACATAAAAGAAGATTCTCAGTACTATGTAGAAATCAGTCTAACGGATGTATTTATTCCATCTATACCTTGCCGAACTATAACCATTCGTAGAACCTATGATTATTTTCTTGACATAGAGTCTATTGAAGTTTTGATTGACGGTCAGGTTAATGAACTGGCCAAAGAGGTTGGCTATGATATTTTTATTAACGACTTTATTCTGTCAAAAGATATTGCAAAGTTCTTCTTCTTTGATGCCGAAAAGATTGTTAATCTTGCCGAAGTAAAGTCTATTGATGAGAAGCGTCGTTTGAGTACTGCATACAGTGAGGTTTTGGGTATTAAAAAGTATGAGGATATTAAACGAAATCTTGAAAATCTTCGACTTAAATTTAGACGAAGTGCCGGTTCAACCGCAAGTAAGGCTAAGTTGGATAAACTTACTAACAGTGTCGCTGATATAGAGGTTAAAATTAAAACCAAAGAAGCGGAGCGCGAAAATGTAGATAGTCAAATCCAACAATATAGAACCGAGTCTGCTCAATTGCAAGAACGATTGATTCGAGAAGGTAATGCAATAAGTGTCGAAGAACTGAAAAAACAAAAAGAATTGCTTGTTGCACTAAAAGACAAAGATACGAAACTAAAAAACCAATTACGTGACATGTTGGATATAGCACCTTTTGCTATATCAGGAAAATTATTTGCCAATTTGATGAGGCAAGTTGCAGTAGAGAAAGATGTCAAAATGTCTGCGGCAAGTTGTACTGCAATTAATTCAGCGTTGCAATCTACCCACACTCAAATTACAGAAGCTGTAGCCACTTTAAAATTTTCTACTTCACAAAAGCAAGCAATTGAGCATATAATAGCTGATGTGTTTGCTAAAAATATTCTTGACATAAGTGATGCTACTATTGATGATGTCAAGATGCTAGTTGATTATACTGATGATGAAGCTAATGAGTTCCAAGCGTTATTTGACAATATTAGATACTCTTTTAGTACCATATTCAAGCAATTAGTAAAGGATATTAAAAATAACGCATTGTTCCTAGCCAAAACACAACGTAAGATTGTGGAGGCTGAATATGATGATGGCAATGCAAATGTCAAAGAAATAAGAATGCGTAAGGCTGAGGTTGATGAATTGTTGGCACAGCTAGATATTCAAACACGCCAATTGTCTGAACAAATTGGAACACTCAATAAAGATATCAAAGTACTAAAGAAACAATTATCAGAGGTTACGAAAAATGTTAGAGTTGATAAATCTGATAAGGAGAAAGATATTATTGCAGAGCGACTTATTGGCGAATTGACTACTTTTTTATTTGAATTGCGAGCAAAACGTAAGTTCTCGTTAGAGCAGAAGATACTGGCTGGTATTGATGTGTTGATGCACAAAGCTGATTTTATACACAATGTGCGAATTGATTTGCAGGATGATATTATTGAAATTGAATTATTAGATAAAACAGGAGAAATTATTAGCAAAGAAAAGTTATCAAAGGGAGAGCAGCAGTTGTACGCAACTGCAATTCTTAATGCACTTGTTGAAGAATCAGGTATAGAGTTTCCTGTATTTATCGATAGCCCCTTGCAGAAGTTTGACAGCATTCACTCTCGCAATATTATAACAAAATTCTATCCTAGTATATCGAAGCAAGTAGTCATTTTTCCGTTGCTCGGCAAAGAGCTTTCGGAAGAGGAATATAATGCATTATTACCCAATGTTAATAGAGTTTACGTTATAGAGAATGAGGATGGTTGTTCTTCGTTCAAGAATATAGTTCCTAATAAATTATTTGAAACATTGTTATAGCTATGTTTACATCAATAAAAACATCCAGGACTAACAAAGATATTGTTACAGACCTAAGTCGAAAGTTTAATCTGGGAGCTGAGAATATAATTGCTAGAATAGCATTAACATATTCTCTCTCTAAAGATCGTTTATTGTCTTTGACAGATATTGCTGATTCTCAGGGTAAGGAGTATAGTAAGAATGTTTTATTTGGAAATAACTTGCCATATTATATTGGACTTATTTGTGTAAAATATGGACTTTATAAAACGGATAAGGATATCCCTAAATACATTAAAATGCATATTGATGACGGACTGCAACTAATGAATAAAGAGTTACAAGATAATCCTAATTTAAATGGTTACGATTATCTTATAGATAAAATTACTAATGGCTTGGAAGATATAATATGTTAAGAGATGTGCATTTCAAACATAGTTATTCTTCAGGATATGATGAACCTAAGGATTTTTTCACTGAAGCACTAATTGAAAGTTCTACTTTCGATTTGGGCTTGGGATTCTTTTCATCAAGTGGAATAAGAAGTTTAGCATATGGTTTTGCCTTATTCATTGCGAATGGAGGTAAAATGCGTGTTGTTATGAACCATTTTCTTAGTAAAGAAGATAAAGAGGCAATAGAAAATGGTCAAAAGCATTTGGTTGAGAATTTTGAAAATCGTATTCTGTCAGATATTAAAAAAATGGCAAAAACACTTTCTAAGGAGGATGAACATTTTTTCCATTGTTTGTCATATCTAATTTCAATCAATAGAATTGAATTTATTGCAACTATTTCAACTAAAGGCGGGCTTGGTCACGATAAATATGGAATCTTTACTGATGATGAAGGGAATAAAGTTGCGTTTATAGGTTCTGCAAACTTTTCTCATTCTGCATTGGAACTTAATGGTGAAACTATCACTGTATTTACATCGCCAAATGACGATAAAAGAATATCAGAATACCAAACCTTGTTTGATAAATCTTGGGAAAATGATACGCCACATTTGATCCATATACCCATAGATGAGGTCAAAACTTATATTAGTGAGAATTTTTACAAAGAATCATTAAAACAGTTGCTTGGTACTAGCATAGATTTAAGAGAGGATAAATCTATCAATGATTTTTGTAAGCCTTTGTCTCAAAGGGTTCTTGACAAAATAGAATTAAAAGAGCAAGAACCTCGTTTCCCATTTCCTGAAGAAAGAACCATTCAAATAGATGCGTATAATGCGTGGATAAAAAATGGGAAAAATGGAGTATTTGCTATGGCTACCGGTTCTGGCAAAACTGTAACAGCTTTAAATTGTTTAAGGAAACAATTTAAAGAGAATGGATTCTATAAAGCAATTATTGTAGTCCCGACTCAGGCTTTAGCTATACAATGGAAACATGAAGCTGAGTCATTCAATTTCCAGAATATAATATCAACCCATACAGATAAGGATTGGAAAAATATATTAAGCCGTTATACAACAAGAAGTTTGTTGAATCAAACCAAAAATATAATTTTAATTACTACATATGCAACATTTAATCGTAGAGATATTCAGACCTTTATTGATAGAACAAAAGGAATAGAAACTTTCATTTATATTGCAGATGAAGCACATAATATAGGTTCGAAAAGTTCACTAAAACATTTGCCTGAAGCAATAAAATGGCGAATAGGGTTATCTGCAACGCCTGAGAGGGTTTATGATGATTTTGGATCTGAAAAGTTGTATGAGTTCTTTAAATCAAGACCTCCAGAGTATACGTTTCGTTATACAATGAAACAGGCTATTAATTCTGGAATTTTATGTCATTATGATTATTATCCTATTTTTGTAGAGTTGACAAGTTCTGAGATGGATGAGTATGAAAGGATATCTTCTCAGCTTAGAAAATTTATAGATTCTGATACAGGCAAGTATAAGCCTGAAGCTGAAAAATTATTATTGAAGCGCAAAAGAATTATTCATAAGGCAGAAAATAAAAAAGTTGCAATATCTGGGTTATTAGAAGATTTGAAACGGAAACGAAAACTTGATTATACTTTTGTTTTTGTGCCTGAAGGATATGAACCGGATTATTCTGAGAGTGATTCTTATCAGATTGAACAGGATGATATTCATATAATTGATGAATATGCTCAAATGTTTAAAGATCATGGATATAGTTATCACAAATATATTAGTGGTTTAGATGATGCACCTGATATACTAAAAAGTTTTGCAGATGGAGATATTCAAGTTTTGCTTTCTATGAAATGTTTAGATGAAGGAGTTGATATACCAAGAGCAGAACATGCAATTTTCTGTTCAAGTACAGGGAATCCTCGTCAATTTGTTCAGCGTCGAGGGCGTGTTTTAAGAAAAAGCAAAGAGAAGGAGAAAGCAAAAATTTGGGATTTAATAGTTACTCCACCTAATGTCGTTGAAGATGCAGAATGTATAGAGCGAAATATGTTTATTAGTGAAGTTAAAAGAATTATAAATTTTGCCGCACTTGCTGATAATCAAATAGACATATTATATGGAGAGTTAAAAGAGTATTGCGAAATATTAAGGATTGATTTATTTGCAATGCTTGAAGAAGAAAATAATAACTATAAATAATAATGCTATGGCTATACAAGACGAAATGTATAAGGCAATTGAGAAAGAAATTAATCAGACAGTTGAATCTGGAACTGAGAAAGTTTCTGTAAACTTTGAAAAAGCAAAAGAGGTTGCCAAAATGCTGACTGATCTATCAACTAGTGCTGGAGATGCAGATGCATTAACCAATCAGTATATTGCCAATATTAAAAATATATGTAACTCATAATACGTAAAATTATGATTATCAAAAATATTACTATCGAAAATTTCCAATCTTACCATGAAAGTCAGACTATGGATTTTTCTAATGGTTTGAATCTTATTATAGGTAATGGTGGAAAAGGAAAATCCAAATTATTTAATGCCTTTTATTGGGTGTTATTCGGTAAGATATATATCACTGGGATTGGTTGGTGTACAACTGACAGTCTGCCACAATCAGCAAAATTTGCAATGCAGCGTTATGAGTTCATCAATAAAAGAGCTTTATTTAAAGCACAAGTAAATGATGAAATTACTGCATCTGTACAAATAGAGATTGAAGATGATAGAGGTGTAAATTATATAATAGAACGTTCTGTCAGTGCATTAAGGCTTGACGAAAATGAGTGGGATTCTGATAATGCATGGCAAGTAAGACCTAATATGTTGAAAGTATCTTTTGATTCCAATACAGGGACAAAGGTACTTAACGATATGATGGCTGAGGATAAAATTAACGAATTATTCCCAGATGGTATAAGAAACTACATTTGGTTTCAGGGCGAATCACTTGAGAGCCTTATTAATTTTAGAAATAAAGAGACATTAAAAGCAGCCGTAAAACATATTTCTTATTTTCCTTACTATGAGAAACTTTCAGAAATAATCAGTAAGTCTAAAGATTACTGGAATTGAAAGTCGCAAATTGAAAGAAGTAAATAAGCATAATTCAAGTGTTAAAGGTTTATTGGCTGCTATTGATACTTTGAACTACAAAATTGCTAAAGAAGAAGAAAATAAAAAGCAACTTGAGACTAATATTGAAACTATCAAAATAGCTTTAGCTGATGGAGAGACAAAAATCTCAGGATTAGCGAGCTATTCAATGTTGGTAAAGAAATATAAGGATTGCGAAAATGAAATAAACAAATTCTTAACAGAAACGACTCGTGTAGATGAATTTCAGAGAGAAAAGCTTCCATCTTTATGGATTCTTCGTGGAATAGAACCGATGATTCAACAATGTAAAGACATTATTGAGAAGCATAAAGAGGAAGAATACACTGTACCCGAAAAGAAATATTTAGATAATCCTAGTCGCTCTAAGTTAGAAGAAATACTTAAGGATAAAAAATGCTTTGTGTGTGGTACTGAGTTTACAGAAGAAGATGCACCATATCATTATATAACAGAAAGACTAAGATTACAAGAAGAGTATTTAAAGGAGATGGAAGAATATACTAGCAATATGCAACTGTCTAAGCAGTTTAATATGTTTGTTGGTAAGATTCAGGATTATCCGGATTCCTTACTAATATCTTTATCAAAAATAGACAAGCAGTGGAAAGACAGTGAAGATGAACTAGAAAAATTTATGGCTCAGCGAAGAAGAAAGCAAGAGGAGAAACGCAAGTTAGACGAGCAAATAGAAGAGATAAAGAAGAGATATGGAGTGGACCCTGTAACTCAAGCAGAGACAGCAGGAATTATCAACTCTACGATACGAGCAAGTAGAAGTAATCTTGAGACTCAACAGAGGAAATTAGAAGCTTCCAAGCAGACTCTTAATAATTATCGAAGTGAATTGCGTACTGCAGAACGAGAGCTAGAAAAATTAGGAGTAAAAGATGCGACTGTTGCAAAAGTTCCAGAAACAGAATGGAAGCATATTTCAACATTCCTTGAAGATATATGTAAAAGGGTTCAGGAAAGTGCTAGAAAAGATTTGCTTCATAAAATTGAAGAAAGGGCAAACATCTTTTATGCCAAATTTACAGAACATGATAATGGATATAAAGGTAATGTAAGGATTGGTGAGGATTACTCTATTGAATTTGATGCTGGTCTTAATACTAGCCATGAGGATAGAAAAAAGATGAGCATAATAAATGCATTATTGTCTTTGAATCAAGAGGCAATGGGTATCTATTATCCATTTATAAGTGATGCTCCAACATCAAGTTTTGACTTAGAAACTACTCATAAATACTTACTTGGCATCAAGGATATATTTGGACAGTCTATAATACTGACTAAAGATGTAGATTTAGAAAGTGATAAATATCTTGATTTGCAAAGCCAAAATAATGTGTCAAGAATTTACAATTTAGAGAGTAAAATATATAGCGGAGGTTCTGATCGTGGTCAACATGAGGTCTCAACGCAAATAACAATCTTAAAATAAGGTTTATATGGAAAATATATTTGAAATTAAATTTTCATTTGAGCAAAATGTTAAGGATAATGTAATCCTTAAATTTTCTAATAAACAAGGTGGTGCTTACAATGTATTTTCATATCATTGGCAATGTTTTGTTTGGGCGGCAGTCGTTGGCTTTATACACAATGAACGTAGACCTCTGCAATCACCTATTGCTGATAGACCGTTTAGTTTGAATACAATGTGTAATAGCGGTGGCGAAAAAGATGCTGAAGCTTTATTGTGTATGTGTATCGCTAAGGTTGGTTCTCTTGACATTATGAAAGAGCCAACAAAAGCAATAGACTTGATAAATGAGTATGCTAATGGAGGTTTTTATTACATAATGAAAATGATGCAAGACCAATCAATCACAAATGATTTGGAGTGGGTTAAACAAGAAATTTTTATGAGGAAATTCATATGAAGAATAAATATACTATAATTGAAGCAGCAAAAAAAGTTCTATCTGTAACGAATAGCTTCATGTCTGTTACTGAGATTTATACACAAATTTTAGAGCATTCATTGTATGTTTTTCATGCACAGGATCCTATATCGGTTTTGAGAGGAGAACTAAGAAGTCATTCTATCGGTATAGATTTTCCTACAGCCTCTTCTAAAAAATATTTCCTTTATGATGAATCTCAGAGACGCTTTCGTTTGTTAGGAGATGAGAAGCAGGCTATTAAGAAGAATGGAAAAGAGCAAATATCATTGCGAACTGTACGGGAAATGCACTGGGAATATGTTGAAGTTTTTCGGTCGAAAATATTGAATCAACTAAAAGGTTTAAACCCATATGAATTTGAAAAATTTTGTATGAATCTTTTAGACGCATATGGTTTTATTGATTTATCTGTCACTCAAAAAAGTAGGGATGGTGGCATTGATGGGTTTGGAAAATTGAAGATAGGTTTAGCGTATATGAAAGTAGCATTTCAATGTAAAAGATGGAATACTGGAGTTGTTGCAAGAAAAGAAATAGATGCTTTTAGAGGAGCAATTCAAGGGGAATATGAACAAGGTATCTTTTTCACGACATCCTCTTTTACGAAAGAAGCAATGAACTATTCTATCAAGCAAGGTGCAGTTCCTGTGATTCTTATAGATGGAAATATGATTGTTGATTTTATGATTGAAAAGCAATTTGGAATCGAACATGAAAATTTGCCTATTTACATAAATGCATTAGATCAAATTTTATCGTAAATAAATATGAATACTAATATTAATGTTATAGAAGGAAATCCTACAAAGAAATTTTTCATAGAAATGATTACAAGAGACATTTCTATAGAAGATGCTATTATTGATTTATTGGATAACTCTATAGATGGAGCTAATAGAATAAATCCCGAAAATTATACAGATCTTTGGATTAACTTGACAATTAACGATAAAGAGTTTGTTATTCAAGATAATTGTGGTGGCTTTTCGTTAGAAACAGCTCAAAAGTATGCTTTTAGGTTTGGGCGTCCAGAAGAAGCTCCTAAGGCTAATAATACAGTTGGGCGATTTGGTATTGGAATGAAACGTTCATTATTTAAAATAGGACGAGATTTTGCAGTAGAATCACAATGCCGAAATGACCATTTTAAAGTAGAAGTAAATGTTGATGAATGGAGTCGAAGAACCAAAAAAGTAACGACAGAAGATGGCGTAGAAACTACCATTGATGATTGGAGTTTTTCATATAAATATGTAGAAAAGCCTAATATGGCAGATGGTACTATAATTAAAATTTCAAATCTAAATAGTGAAGTTGTTGATTTATTTGTAGATGACAGTTTTCTAAACGACCTCTCTGATGATATTCAGAAATTATTAAATTTCAGTTTGTTGAAAGGAATTAAGATTACTCTTAATGGCAGAGAGCTTACAGGGAAACGTATTGATTTATTAATTTCTGAGTATAGTAAACCGTATTATGCAGATGGTATTATAGATGATGTGAATTATCGTATTATTGCTGGGTTAGGAGGTATTGGAGAACCAAAAAATTCAGGTTGGTATATATATTGTAATAATCGTCTAGTTCTTGAAGCTGACACTTCTAACATAACAGGTTGGGGAGTCCATCCACTCCCTCAATGGCATATAAATTATGTAATGTTTAGAGGAATTTTATTTCTAGATTCGGAGGAAACTTTAAATTTACCTTTAACTACTACAAAGAAAGGGGTTGATGCAACGTCTGAAGTCTATAAAGCTCTTTTACCTATAATGAAAAATGCTATGATTAAGGTATTTGAGTTTTTGAAGAAAATTCCCAAAATGGGGGATGAAGCTAATGATTATAGGCAAACTCTATGTGAGACTTTTGATAAAATTTCGGCTGTAGAACTCAAAGTATATGACTTTTCAGATTATCCTCAGAAGCAGTTTTATGCACCAGAATTGGATATGGATATTATTTCAAGGAAAAAGCAATATGTTCGGATTGCATATGATGCAAACAAAGATTTAGCTGAATTGGCAAAAGAACATGCGGAGGCTAAAAATTATAAAGAGTTAGGAAATACTACTTTCGAATATTATTTAAAAATGGAAGATATTAGAAATGAAGAGTCCAACTGTTCTGAATTATGAAATACGACCTTGTAAATTTGCCGAAAGGCGAATGCTTTTAGCATCATTTGCTCGTATTATTGGAGTATTCAAACAACAATACCAATATGTGGGGTTTGGTGGTCTGTCTTTTACAGACTTTAAGTTATTCCATCGTGAATTACACATTAATACAATGTATAGTATTGAAGGAGAGTATTGTAAGCCAAAAAACCATATTCGTGTATTTCAATTTTACATGGGCATTCATCAGATATGCTTTCATCGATAGATTTAAGTAAACCTAGTATCATTTGGTTGGATTATGACAATGTTTTATCTATGGATATATTTACAGATCTGGAGTTGGTTCTTCATGCAATACCTAGAGGCAGTATTTATATAATGTCATGTAATAGACAACTGCGTAAAGA
>OLWA01002514.1_pt1 | contig 16154 bp, 15 predicted proteins | sample 1673251 | NCBI WGS metagenome assembly OLWA01 (sample SAMEA3178937, study PRJEB25190) | human gut metagenome | biome: human gut; feature: human-associated habitat; material: faeces | place: Austria | collected 2013
TGACCACCGAGCGCACCGAGGCCGCCCAGCGCGCCTTTGAGGACGTGCTGATGGCGAAGGTCGCCGAGGGCGTGGAGGCTGAGATCCCCCACGAGATGGTGGAGCTGCAGGCGGAGCAGATGATGGAGGGCTTCAAGCAGCAGCTTGCCTCCCAGGGCATCCCCTTCGACCAGTATCTGAAGATGACCGGCACCACCGAGGCGGACTTCATGCAGCAGGCGAACGGCCCCGCCGAGCAGCAGGTGAAGATGGATCTTGCGGTGAAGGCGATCATCGATGCCGAGAAGATCGAGGCCACCGATGACGAGGTGGAGTCCGAGATGAAGAACGTCGCCGAGAAGTACGGCATGGATCTGGACACCGTGAAGAAGTACCTGCGTCCCGAGGACGTGAAGGAGCAGGTCATTCGCGAGAAGGTCATCAAGGTCGTGGCGGACAGTGCCGTGGCGGTGGCTCCCGCCGAGGAGAAGGCGGAGCTGGAGGCCGAGGGCGAGGTCGTGGAGAAGAAGCCCGCGAAGAAGGCACCTGCCAAGAAGGCCGCTGCCCAAAAGACCGAGGGCGCGCAGGAGGAGAAGGCTCCCGCCAAGAAGACTGCTAAGAAGGACGCGGAGTAATCAGCTGACATACGAGAGAGAAAAGCCGTGCGGCGGGGTGAGAATATTTACCCCGCCGCTGCGGGCTATTTTGAAAATCACACTCAGGTGGGTATAATCACTTATCTTTTGCAGGAGGTATTTCTTATGAGCTTAGTCCCTTACGTGGTGGAGCAGACCAACCGGGGAGAGCGTTCCTACGACATCTTCTCCCGTTTGCTCAACGACCGTATCGTGTTCCTTGGCGAAGAGGTAAATGATACCACCGCCAGCCTTGTGGTGGCGCAGCTCCTCTATCTGGAGGCGCAGGACCCTGACAAGGACATTCAAATGTATATCAACAGCCCCGGCGGAAGCGTCACCGCCGGTATGGCGATCTACGACACCATGCAGTACATCAAGTGCGACGTGTCCACCATCTGCATCGGTATGGCGGCCAGCATGGGTGCGTTCCTGCTGTCCAGCGGTGCCAAGGGCAAGCGCATCGCGCTGCCCAACGCGGAGATCATGATCCACCAGCCCTCCGCCGGTACGCAGGGCAAGGTCACGGACATGGAGATCGACGTGGAGCACTTCCTGAAGATCAAGCAGCGCATCAACAAGATCCTCGCCGAGAACACCGGCAAGACACCGGAGCAGGTGAAGGCGGATTCCGAGCGGGACAACTGGATGATCGCCGAGGAGGCACGGGAATACGGTCTGGTGGACAAGGTCATTTATAAGAGGTAAAGACGAATGGCAGACGAAAAAAAGGCTCTGCGGTGCTCCTTCTGCGGTAAGCCGGAGAGCCAGGTACACCGCATGATACAGGGACCGGGCGTGCGTATCTGTGACGAATGTGTGGAGCTGTGCATGTCCATTCTGGAGGACGGCTACGCCTCCGTTGACGGCGTGGAGAGCATAGAGGAGCTGCCCACGCCCAAGGAGATCCACGATGTGCTGGATCAGTATGTCATCGGGCAGGAGGACGCGAAGGTGACTCTCTCCGTGTCCGTGTACAACCACTATAAGCGCATCTATTTCGGCGACGATCAGGACGTGGAGCTGCAAAAGAGTAACATCCTTCTGATCGGCCCCACCGGCTCCGGCAAGACGCTGTTCGCCCAGACGCTGGCGCGGATGCTGAAGGTGCCCTTTGCCATTGCCGACGCCACCACGCTGACCGAGGCGGGCTACGTGGGCGATGACGTGGAGAACATCCTGCTGCGGCTCTTGCAGGCGGCGGAGTTCGACGTGGAGCTGGCGGAGCGCGGCATCATCTACGTGGACGAGATCGACAAGATCGCCCGCAAGAGCGAGAATATGTCCATCACCCGGGACGTGTCTGGCGAGGGCGTGCAGCAGGCTCTGCTGAAGATTCTGGAGGGCACCGTTGCCAACGTGCCGCCCCAGGGCGGGCGGAAGCACCCCCATCAGGAGTTTATCCAGCTGGACACCAGCAACATCCTGTTTATCTGCGGCGGCGCGTTCGACGGGCTGGAAAAGCTGATCTCCGACCGTGTGGGCAAGCGCGGCATGGGCTTTGAGAACTCCGTCCAGAGCAGGGAGGAGCGGGAGGCCGGCGAGCTGTTCCGCCAGGTGCAGCCGCAGGATCTGCTGAAGTTCGGGCTTATCCCCGAGCTGGTGGGTCGTATGCCGGTGGTCACCGCGCTGCAGGGGCTGCGCCGTGAGGATCTGGTGCAGATCCTTACCGAGCCGAAAAACGCGCTGGTGAAGCAGTACCGCAAGCTCCTCAGCTACGACGGCGTGGAGCTGCACTTCGACGCGAACGCGCTGGAGGCGGTGGCTGACGCGGCGTTGGAGCGGAAGATCGGTGCCCGCGGACTGCGGGCGGTCATGGAGGGTCTGCTGACCAAGGTCATGTACGACATCCCCTCCGACCCCACCATCACCGACGTGACCATCACGAAGGAGTGCGTCACCGGCGGCGGCACGCCCAAGGTGGAGCGCGATCCGGAGAAGGTGGCGCAGCGGGCAAAATTCAAGACCGGCACGGCGAAGAAAACCGCCGCCCCGGCGTCTTAAACAAGACCCAAACTGCCGGAAAAGCCAAGGCTTTTCCGGCAGTTGAGATAATGCCGTTTTTCCCAACGCCCGCCCTGTGGCGGGAGAAAGGAGCATACATATATGGAAGCGATCACAAGGAATATACCGGTGCTGGCACTGCGCGGGCTCACGGCGTTTCCGGGACAGACGCTGTCCTTCGACGTGGAGCGTGACATCTCCATCTTCGCGCTGGACAACGCCATGGAGAACGACCGGCGGCTGCTGGCGGTGACGCAAAAGGAGCTTTCCACGGCGGAGCCGGGGGAGAGCGAGCTGTACATCGTGGGCACCGTGTGCCATATTTTGCAGATCATCAAGACCTCCGACACCACGGTGCGCGTCATCGTGGAGGGGGAGAGCCGCGCACGGCTCCACCGCCTGTGGCAGAAGCGGCCCTTCCTGCAGGCGCAGGCGGAGCTGCTGCCGGAGACCCACAGCCGCCACACCGCCCGCAGCGAGGCACTGGTGCGCCGCACCTACGTGCTCTTCGGCGAATACCGTGAGCTGGCGGACGGCATCAGCGACGATTTCTCCTCCGCCGTGCTGGACTGCGACGACACGGGGCGGCTGGCGGATCTCATCGCCCAGAACATCACCCTCCGCCATCAGGACAGGCAGCGGGTGCTGGAGGAGCTGCATCCGGACAAGCGTCTGCGTATCGTCAACGACATTCTGACCCACGAGGTAGACGTGATCTCGCTGGAATCGGAGATGGAGCAGAAGGTGCGCCGCCGCGTGGCGCAGGTGCAGAAGGACATGATCCTGCGGGAGCAGGTGAAGGTCTTGCAGCACGAGCTGGGCGATGACGGCGACGAGGAGATCGAGGAGTACAACGCCAAGATCGAAAACGCCCGCCTGCCCGACGAGGTGCGGCGAAAGCTGCTGAAGGAAGTGGAGCGTCTGGCGAAGCAGCCCTTCGGCAGCGCGGAGGCGTCCGTTATCCGCAACTATCTGGACGTGTGTTTGGAGCTGCCGTGGAACAAATCCACCCGGGAGCGGGCGGACGTGGCGCAGGCGCGGAAGCTGCTGGACAGGGATCACTACGGTCTGGACAAGGTCAAGGAGCGCATTTTGGAGTTTATCGCCGTGCGCCAGCTGAACCCCGACGCCAAGGGCAGGATACTGTGCCTTGTGGGGCCTCCCGGCGTGGGCAAGACCTCCGTGGCGATGTCCGTGGCGAAGGCGATGAACCGCAAGTGTGCGCGGCTCAGTCTCGGCGGCGTCCGGGACGAGGCGGACATCCGCGGCCACCGGAAAACGTATATCGGTGCCATGCCGGGACGCATCATCGAGGCGTTGAACCGTGCGGGCACCATGAACCCGCTGCTGGTGCTGGACGAGATCGACAAGCTGGGCAGCGATATGCGGGGCGACCCCGCCGCCGCACTGCTGGAGGTGCTGGACAGTGAGCAGAACGGCGCGTTCCGCGATCATTTCATCGAGCTGCCGGTGGATCTGAGCCGCGTCATGTTCATCACCACCGCCAACACCACCTCCACCATCCCCCGTCCGCTGCTGGATCGCATGGAGGTCATCGAGCTGGGCAGCTACACCGACGAGGAAAAGCTGCATATCGCCCGGGAGCACCTGCTGCCCAAGCAGCTGAAGGAGAACGGCGTCCGCCGCGGTCAGCTGCATCTGGGGGACGAAGCCCTGCGCGCCATCATCACCGACTACACGAAGGAGTCCGGCGTCCGGACGCTGGAGCGTCAGCTGGGCAAGCTGTGCCGCCGCGTGGCAATGCGTCTGGTACAAACGGGTGTAAAGCGTGTTGACATTACAGCGAAAGACCTGAAAGACCTGCTGGACACGCCGCCCTACGCCGAGGATCGGAACGCCAAGTCCGACCAGATCGGCGTGGTCAACGGGCTGGCGTGGACGGAGGTGGGCGGCGAGCTGCTGGAGGTGGAGGCTGGCGTCATGGACGGCACCGGCAAGCTGGAGCTGACCGGCAATCTGGGGCAGGTGATGCAGGAATCCGTGAAGGCGGCGTACACCTGCTTACGCAGCCGCGCCAAGGAGTTGGGCATCCCCCCGGACTTCTACAAGACCAAGGACATCCACGTGCACTTCCCGGAGGGCGCGGTGCCCAAGGACGGCCCCTCCGCCGGTATCGCCATCGCCACGGCGATGCTCTCCGCCCTGACGGGGCGCGCCGTGCGCCACGATGTAGCGATGACCGGCGAGGTCACGCTGCGGGGCAGGGTGCTGCCCATCGGCGGACTGCGGGAAAAGACCATGGCGGCGAAGCGCAGCAGCATAAAGACCGTCATCATTCCCAAGGAAAACCTGAAGGATCTGGCGGACATCGACCCCGCCGTTCGGGAGGCTCTGCGCTTCATTCCGGCGGAGACGGTGGACGCGGTGTTCGTCCACGCGCTGACGCTGCCGAAGAAGGAGGCGGCGGTGGAGCATCTCACCGCCATAGCCGGTATGGAGCGACAGGAGGTGCGCCATGGCGATCAACTTTAACAAGGTTGAATTTGTCCTCTCGTCTGTAAAGGCGGAAACCTTTATCCGTGACGGAAAACCGCAGGTCACGTTCGCCGGACGCAGCAACGTGGGCAAGTCCTCCGTCATCAACCGCCTGCTGGGGCGGAAGAACTTCGCCCGCGTCGGAGCCACCCCCGGCAAGACCAGCCAGATCAACTATTTCAGCATCGACGGGAAAATTTACTTCACCGACCTGCCCGGCTACGGCTATGCTAAGGTCTCCAAGGAGGAGCGCGACCGATGGGGACGGCTCATGGAGCGGTACTTCGCCGAGGAGGGGCTCATCACGCTGGGCGTCCTCATCGTGGACGCGCGGCACAAGCCCACCGCCGACGACGTGACCATGTGCGACTGGTTCAAGGGCACCGGCTGCCCGGTGATCGTGGTGGCGAACAAGCTGGACAAGCTGAAAAAAAGCGAGATCGAGCCGAACCTCGCCCTCATCCGCCAGACGCTGACGCTGCCGGAGGATGCGCTGCTGATCCCGTTCTCCGCGGAGAAGGGCACCGGCAAAACGGAGCTGCTGGCGGCGATCAGCCAGCAGACAGGCTGTTAAACCGCAAAAAAAGGATTGTTAATTGTCCTAAACGTATGGTATAATCAATCCAAGCAAGCAACGCGGCGCGTTCGCGCCAGCGGTGACATTTTCAAACAGGAGGTTTTGCAAAATGGAAACTTACGGACTGGAAAAGCTGGGCATCATCAACGCCTCGGCGGTCTATCGCAACCTGACCCCGGCACAGCTGACCGAGCACGCCCTGCGCCGCGGCGAGGGTACGCTGTCCAACACCGGCGCGCTGGTGGTCAAGACCGGCAAGTATACGGGCCGCAGTGCCAACGATAAGTTCATTGTGGACACCCCCGCCGTCCATGACGAGATCGCATGGGGCAAGGTGAACCGCCCCATCGATAAGGCGCGCTTCGACGCCATCCGCGCCAAGGTCATCGCCTACCTGCAGGGCAAGGAGATCTTCATTTTCGACGGCTTCGCCGGTGCCGACCCCAAGTACACCAAGGCGTTCCGCATCGTCAACGAGCTGGCGAGCCAGAACCTGTTCATCCACCAGCTGCTGCGCCGTCCCACGGCGGAACAGCTCAAGGACTTCCACGAGGATTACACCATCATCGCCGCCCCCGGCTTCAAGTGCATCCCGGAGATCGACGGCACCCGCTCCGAGGCCGCCATTCTGGTGGACTACGAGGCGCACGAGGTCGTCATCTGCGGCACCCAGTATGCCGGTGAGATCAAGAAATCCGTGTTCTCCGTGATGAACTACGTGCTGCCCAAGCAGGGCGTGTTCCCCATGCACTGCTCCGCCAACATCGGCAAGCACGGCGACAGTGCCGTGTTCTTCGGGCTCAGCGGCACCGGCAAAACCACCCTGTCCGCCGACCCCAACCGTATGCTCATCGGCGACGACGAGCACGGCTGGGCGGATGACTCCGTGTTCAACTTCGAGGGCGGCTGCTACGCCAAGTGCATCAACCTCAGCCCGGAGGGGGAGCCGGAGATCTACAACGCCATCCGCTTTGGCGCACTGGTGGAGAACGTGGTCATGGATCCCGATACCCGCGAGTTCGACTTTGACGACGACTCTCTGGCGGTGAACTCCCGCGTGGGCTACCCCGTGGAGTATATCCCCAACGCCGAGCTGTCCGGCATGAGCCCCAGCGTCCCCAAGACCGTCATTTTCCTGACGGCGGATGCCTACGGCGTGCTGCCTCCCATCAGCAAGCTGGACAAGAACCAGGCGATGTACTACTTTGTCTCCGGCTTCACCTCCAAGGTGGCGGGCACGGAGATCGGCGTCACCGAGCCGGTGCCCACGTTCTCCACCTGCTTCGGCGAGCCGTTCCTGCCGCTGGATCCCTCCGTCTACGCCGCCATGCTGGCGGACAAGGTGGAGAAGGCAGGCGCGAAGGTCTACCTCGTCAACACCGGCTGGAACGGCACCGGCAAGCGCATGAAGCTCAGCTATACCCGCGCCATGGTCACTGCCGCTCTCACCGGCGACATTGAGAAGAGCGAGTTTGTCACTGACCCCACCTTTGGCGTGCAGGTGCCCACCAGCATCGAGGGCGTGCCCTCTGAGCTGCTGATCCCGGAGAACACCTGGGAGGACAAGGCGGCGTACAAGGCGAGCTGCAAGAAGCTGGCTGACAGCTTTGTGGAGAACTTCAAGAAGTACACCCACATGAGCGCGGAGGTCGTAGCCGCCGGTCCCAAGGCGTAAATCAAAACCCCCAAGCGTCCCGCAAAATAGCGAAAAAAAGGCGGCTTGCCCATAAAAAAGATTCCCCGCCACCGGCGGGGAATCTTTTTTTCTTTCCTTTAAGGTGCATTTCAGCTACCTGCGCTATGCTAACCTCACAACAGAGAGCAGCTTACTTTTTCAGCGCGTTCACGGCCTCGCGCAGCGCGTCCACGTTCTCCTGCGTTGTGGCCCAGCTGGCGCAGAAGCGCACACCGGAGTGGGTCTCGTCCACACGCTCCCAGTACTCATAGCCGAAGCTCTTGCCGATCTCGGCAAGCTCCGCATCGGGCATAATGGGATACTGCTGGTTGGTGGGGGAGTCGAACAGCAGGGGATACCCGGCGGAGACAAAAATATCCCGGATCTGATGTGCCATCTCGATGGCGTGGCGGGAGATCTTGAAATACAGATCGTCGGTGAACAGCGCGTCGAACTGGATACCCAGCAGCCGACCCTTCGCCAGACGGCCGCCCCGCTGCTTCATAATAAAGCGGAAGTCCTTTTTGATGGACTCATTCATAATGACCACCGCCTCGCCGAACAGAGCACCCACCTTGGTGCCGCCGATGTAGAACACGTCGCACAGCCGCGCAAACTCCGGCAGCGTCATATCGCTCTCCTCCGCCGCCAGACCGTAGCCCAGACGGGCACCGTCGATGTACAGGGGCAGACCGTAACGACGGCAGGTGTCATACAGCTCCGTCAGCTCCGCCTTGGTGTACAGCGTACCCGCCTCGGTGGGGTGGGAGATATATACCATGCCCGGCTGCACGATATGCTCGGTGGATTCATCGTTCTTGTGCCACTCCACATAGTCCGCCACCTGCTGCGCGGTGATCTTGCCGTTGCCGGTGGGCAGGGTGATGACCTTGTGCCCGGTGGACTCGATGGCACCCGCCTCATGGCAGTTGATATGACCGCTTACGGCGGCGATCACGCCCTGCCACGGACGCAGGATAGCGGCGATGACCGTGGTGTTGGTCTGGGTGCCGCCCACGAGGAAATGCACATCGGCTTCGGGAGCCTGACAGGCAGCCTTGATCTTTTCCCGTGCGGCTTCGCAGTATTCGTCCTCGCCGTAACCAACGGTCTGGACCATATTCGTCTCGGCCATCTTGACCATGATCGAGGGGTGCGCGCCCTCCAGATAATCGCTGTTGAAGTAGATCATTGCGGTTCTCCTTTTGCGGCGGACGGAACAGGAAGCACAGCTCCGCCGTCCTGTGTAATAGTAATACCGCTATTGTAATCCCTCCCACCGCAGTTGTAAAGAGAAACTGTTACAAATTCATTACAGCTTGTCCCTTTCCCTTGCATTGATCGAGAAAAACTGATACAATACCCAACGATAGATAAGGAGGCGTGTACCACATGAACGATGCACCCAAGAGATCCCGCTTGCAGCAGGATCAGCCTGCCGAACATTCCTCCGGCAGACGCAGAAGAAAAAACAAGAAAAGCGGAAAAGTCCTGTATTACGCCATTTTGGCGGTGTTGCTGGGCATACTGATCTACTCCTCCGTGAAGATCATCTCCTACGTGAAGGATCAGAAGGACGCGGAGAACATCGGCAACGACATCAACCAGGGCTACACCCGTCCCGACACGGACGACGCCGAGAACACCGATGACAAGAAAGAGGACGAGACGAAGAAGGATCCCGACCCCGAGAGCATCATCGTGGACTTTGACCGTCTGCAGGCCAGGTATTCCGATGTGGTGGGCTATGTGTACAGTGCCAACACCGTGCTGAAGTACCCCATCGTCCAGACGGCGGAGGAGGGCGGCGAGTATTACCTGTACCGCGACATTGACGGCAACGACAACAAGAACGGCACCGTGTTCCTGGATTGGAAGTGCAACTCCGACTTCACCTCCCAGAACAACCTCATCTACGGTCACAATATGAAGACCGGACTGATGTTCGCCTCTCTGATGAACTACAAGAGCCAGAGCTATTACGAGGCGCATCCCTACTTCTATCTGTACACGCCGAACCAGACCTATAAAGTCAACCTGTTCGCCGGCTGTATCGTGGCGCACGATGCCGATGTGTACTCCCTGACCCTCAGCGAGAGCTATATTCAGGAGTGCATCAACAACTCCACCTTCCGCTCCAGCTACGGTGTGCCCACCGGCAACATCCTGACCCTGTCCACCTGCGACTACGACTTCGACAACGCCCGCTACGTGGTCATGGGCGAGCTGGTGCCCGTGAAGAACCCTGCGGCTGCCGCCGCCACCGAGGGCTGAGACAGCTGACCGTGCACAACAGAAATGCCGCCCACGCAGGCGGCATTTCTCTTATACCGGAACCGTAAAGAAAGGGGAGAGGCTCCATGGAGGAGATCGAAAAGATCCTGCAAACAAAGCTGGGCGGTTACAGCCTCAGCCACATACTCTCGGCAATTCTGACGCTGCTGATCTGCCTGCTGGTATCGCGGCTGCTGCTGAAGCTGGCAAAAAAGCTGCTGCACCGGGGCAAAAAGCTCAACGACCGCCTGCGCCAGATCATTCTGACCGCCATCAGGGTGGTGCTCTACGTTCTGACGGGCATCATCACGGCGGGCGCGCTGGGACTGAACACCACGTCGGTGACGGCTCTGGTGTCGGTGCTGACGCTGGGCGTAACGCTGGCGGCGGAGGACATCCTGGGCAACGTGGCGGGCGGACTGGTGATCCTGTCCTCCCACCCCTTCAATATCGGCGACGAGATCGAGATCTCCGGCACCGTGGGCGTGGTGCGCGAGATCGCCCTGAACCACACGAAGGTGGAGACCTGCAACGGGCAGTACGTCATGCTGCCCAACAAGGAGCTGTCCTCCTCCCGCATCATCAACTACACCGCCATGGGACGCCGCCGCGTGGTGGTGAACGTCACCGCCTCCTACGATGCCCCCACCGACACGGTGAAGGTCGCCTGCATGGAGGCTGTGGCGGCAACGCCCAACGTGCTGCCGGAGCCTGCGCCGCAGGCGTACCTCACCGGCTACGGCAGCAGCTCCATTGAGTACAGCGTCCGCTGCTGGACGGAGACGAAAGACTACTGGGGCGCGTACTACGCCCTGAACGAAAACCTCCGCACCGCCTTCGCCGCCCATAACGTCGAGATGACCTACGACCACCTCAACGTCCACGTGCTCAACAAGTAAACCCCGACACAAGAAAAAGCAGGCAGCCCCCGGCTGCCTGCTTTCGTCGTTTCTCATTCCCACTCAAGTCTTGGGCTTTGATTCAGGGTTATAAAATGCACTCTCGATACGCATTTTGTCCAAATAATCCACGTATTTCGGGCTGTACATAGGTTCCTTACGAATTTTGTAGCCGTTTTGTAGCCAGCTATTTTATACGCACTAACCGTTCGCAACGACTTGTTTTGAATGATTTGCGGCAGATTTCGATATGATTCCCGCCAATAATCACCCGGAAATTAACCGCCTGATTCACCTCAAAAAACATCTTGGAGGTATGACCATGAGCAAACTTATATCCTGTCAATTCAACATAGACACAGCCTGCGTGGAATTGGTTTTTGATGATGGAAGCCAGATTTCCATTGACTGCACCGCCGTTGAAAACGAAGTTGCCGATAACCGCTTCCAGCGGTCAGAGCTGGATTATCTGATTTACAATGATCCACTTGCGTATGCCGATCTGGTTCTGAACGGCGATCCCGAAGCCTACCTGAACGCCGTGACAGATTACGACACCCCTCGATAGCTGACGGGAAGAATATAGCGCAACGGGTTGCGTCTGTCAATGGTCAAGATGAACGCTTCGCGCCATTGACTGCCGCCGCCTGCCGCGCTTTAAGGCGGGCAGGCACAGATTGTGCCTGCCCGCCAAAATCAATTTTTGCATAAATCCTGCCGTATATGGGGCAGGCAGTGAAAAAGCGCAACCGATTTTCGTCGATTGCGCTTTGCTGGGCGGGAATTGTTCTATGAACTTTTTACAAAATCACTCCTGCTGAAAATGCCGCAAGAAAACCTCATTCGCTGCTTGCAGGGATTTGTGATACTCGCGGTAAGCGGGGCTAAGCCTCTGCATTGCGGGAATGAATACATCGTTATAGCCGCTCTCCTTTTTGAATTGCTTTAGATATTCTTGCAGTCGGTAGGCGGGAGATGCCTTATATTCCTCTGATTCCGTAACTGCCCGATATTGTTCGAGCATTTCCTTGTTGTCGTGAATATACTTTTCCGGGTCTGTCATAGCTGCCGCAAGTGCGGCAGATGCGCTTTGCGTCACAGCAGCATCAGCATTTTCTCTAATCTCATCAAGATACTGCTGCACATCGCTGGGAACGGCTATTGAAATGCCGTCCAAGTATCGGATGATCGTTTCAAACGCTTCCCTCTGCTCATTCGTTGTGATTGCTTCGCTCAAAAACGGAGCGAAGTGCAAGCACACGAATTTTCCATAGAAGCCCGGAAACTTATCAAGGATACGGTTCAATATGGATTGCTTGTTTTGAAGCGCCTCCACTTGTCCTTCAATATGCTCCCAATCGCCGCTTTCCGCAAGTTGTTTTATCAATGCCTGCTTTGTTTGCAGCTCGACGATTTCAAGCTCTTTCCTGTTGAGGACATCGTAAATTGCTGTACGGCTATCATTCTCAAGAATTGTGCGAATCTCTGGAACGGAAAAGCCCAGTCCGCGCAAAACTGCAATCCGCTTGAGCTTCAAAGCATCTGTCTCGGAGAACTGCCGATACCCGTTTTCTGTTATCCTTGGCTGGATTAGTCCCTGTTCTGTGTAATACTCAACTGCTTTTTTGGTCAGGTTACATTCTTTGCATACTTCATTTATGAGCATTGTACTCACCTCCACATACAGGATAAGCTATTCCCCAAGGTGCCAGTCAATAGGTTTTTCAAAAAAATGAGTTAGAATATTCCCTTATTGTACTTGAACTGTGCATACAAGATAAAGCCCAAGCCGATGACGAGCGCCGGAATAACAATGAAAGACATTGCCTTTTCACTCCAGAAAGCTGTGACAAATGCCACTATCAAAGATACACCGATGATAAGTGTACCTGTACCGACGGCTCTCCCATACTTCGGTACATCTTCTTCCTTGACCCTTCTTCGGTTGTAGGAATGTATTGTGCTGATATTTCCCATTATGTTCACGATTCCAAGGAAAGAGATGAACACGCCTAAGATCAACAGAGCGATATTATCCATTCGCTTCCTCCTTAAAAGTAAAACAGTTCTTCAAATTTCTTGTCCAGAGCAATGCAAAGGATCAATGCCAGCTTTGCGGTCGGATTGAATTGCCCCGTTTCAATGGAACTGATTGTGTTTCTCGATACACCAATCATTTCCGCCAGTTGTGTTTGGGATAGCTTTTTCTCTGCGCGTGCTTCCTTGAGGTTGTTTTTCAATTTCAGCTCGTCATTCATTCCTTGACCTCCACAAGCCGCAGGATAAAAAAGGCAAAAAACGTGAGGCACATCGCCAAATCGAGAATAGCGAGGATTAAGTCGGTTTTTCTCTTTAGCCTGGCATACTTTACAAGAGCGTGGGTGGTAAGGATGCTGAAATAAACAACCCACGGACTTAGAAAGTACGTTTTTGTGAAGATACGAAAGATAAGAGTGAGAACAACGCAGACCGCAGCGCCGACACGTCCGGCAATATTTCCTGCCTGCGCGGTTACTTCCATCTCCGCCAAATCCCTGTTTTTGTTCTCTCTGCGGCTGCTTTCCAAAATCTTCTCTTTATTCATTGAACAGAATCGCCCCTTTCCAAGTTTTCTTGTCATTATTATATCGTTGCCAAGTAAACTTGTCAAGTGCAATTATCTTACCGTCCGGCGTCTTTTCCATGAACGCCGCACTTTTTCGCTGCCTCGCTTGCCGCCCTGCGGCGTTCTGCGCTGTATGGGGAAGGCAATGAAAAAGCGCAACCGATTTTTGTCGATTGCGCTTTGGTGTTTTTGATTATCGACCGTTCGAGGCTGTACCGCACTGTGTGTACGGTAAAAACTCGGTTAAAATCACAGAGCCGTCCTTACCGCTCATATTGATGGAATAGCTTATGGTTTCGCCGCTGTCATCGACGTAGGATACCCCGTAATACGGCAGCAGGCCATAGAATGTCATATTCAGCAGCAGCGGACGATCCGGTGATAGCTCGTCCAGAGCGTACAGCTCTTCTGTGGAAAACGATAGGCTGCTGCTCATAGAAGCCTCGATTCCCAGCACCTTGAAGTCCTTTACGGCATACTCGCAGGAAAGCAGCACCCTGGCCAGCGGCTCTGCCGTACTGACGGAAACCTCGTGGTAATCGGAAAGGCCGGCCAACACATCCTCCGCCCAATGCACCTGAACCGCCGGTTCAAACGCCTGCCGGATACGCTGCAAAGTATGTGCTTTTTCCGCCTCTTCGGTTTCTCCGTTATACAAATACAAATCCCACGGCAGGAAGCGGTAGGGCGGGAAGTCTCCGGTTTCCCCTTTTGTCACAAAATAGGTGTACTGCTCATAGGCGCAGAGCCTGCCGTCCGCATCGAGATACATTCCGCCCGCCCACGGAATATCATCGGGAGAAGCCGTCAGAAACGCGGGTTCCCAGCAATAGACCGTGTAGCTGCCGCTTTCATCCGTAAGGACTTCTTTTTGATAAAACAGCACAACCTCATAGCCGGTGAGAATATCCGTTTGGGAGGGAGAGGCGCACTGCGCGGCCAATCGCTGCGCCCGCTGGTCAAGAATGGCCTGATGGTATTCATAAGCGTCTTTGTCTACCTGTACTTCGGTGCGGTAACCGTTGCGGATCAACCAGTAGAGCGTTTCGTCCTCAAAGCTCATGCGATGGCTGTCTCCTTTTCCGTTGAAATAAATGCCGTTTATATGGTTTTCATCCAATCCGGCAAAGAAAACGAAGCGTTCGTCAGATGAGTTATATGCGTCAGGATCCCCGGAGAGGTATATCTCCATCGTATAATGGTCCAAGCCCTGGCCGGGCTGCTCGCTATGGTGTTCCGCTGCGGCATTGAGGACGGAGGCCATGTCTTCGGCGCTTACATGCTCACGAGAAAAGAATGATGAGATATATTTGATTTCCTCTGCTTTTACCGTTGCCATCCGCTCGACGATCCCCGCTTTTGCAGAGTCCCCGTCGGCTGGCTCGTTTGGCTTTGCGCCGCAGCCCGCTGTCAGCAGGCAGAGCGCAAACGTCAGCACAATAATTGGCAGTCGTTTCATAAAAGTGTTCCTCCTTTCGGGCATATCATCATCTTTCGCTTTGTGCGGATAAACTTGTCCAATATGATTATACCATGCAAAGCGCGAACTTTTCAATTCCTGTCTCCATACAAATGTGCAACTTTTCTATGAACGCCGCACTTTTTTGCCGCCTCGCTTGCCGCCCTGCGGCGTTCTGCGCTGTATGGGACGGTCAGGCGAAAGGAGAAACGCCCCTTGCGAATCACAAACTCCATGCAGCCCGTTTCCGGGTCTGCGTCGGTCTGGCGGCACTCGCCGGGGTGTGCTGCGGCATAGGCGGTCAGCCTGTTCTTGAGGTCGGTGTTGTGTGTGCGAATATAGATCAGCGGCTCTTTCTCGTCAAACCAAATATCGGTGGTCTTTTCCTGCTTGGTAAGCCCTGTTCTCATAAACTCTCCTTTCTGCGTCCCCTCTTGGAGAGAGGGGCATTTTTGAGGAATTTTTCCCGGCTCTTGACTTGAAGAAAACGGCGATTTTCAAACAGGAGCACGCCGGACGATGTCTGCCCTGTCCGACGCGCTCCCATTCGATAAAATGCGTTTTTTCCGGCTCTACACAGGAATCAGCGAGTTTCGTCCCTCGTGACCGCTTTTTCTCTGTGCGGATGGAAGAATCGCCACAGATTATTACGCTGAATTACATCCTCATAGCTGCGGACTTTCCCGCGCAGCTCCGTATTTTCACGCTCCAATTCTGCCGCACGGAGCTTGCTGCGGACAGACTTATAATCGGAAATCTCCTGCTTCAAACCGGCGATCTCTGCCTTGAGTTTTGCAATCAGTTTGTTTGCCGCATCCAACGCCTTTTGCAGTTTGGATTCCTTTTTCTCTGCTGTAACGTACTTCTTTGCCAGAGTGGAAAGTCGGTCAAAGTCCTCACGCTCCACGGCAACTTTGGATGAGAAGGGAATGGACGTTGCCACGATTTTTTCGATAGACCGCACATCGACCCGCTGATTCTGGATTTTTTCAATTTTGCTCCCAAGCGTTGCTGCCTGTTTTTCCTGCTGACGGTTCTGCTCTGTGAATTCTGCCAGTCGCGCCTGTTCCTGCTGCACCTTGAACTGCGTCACCGTCAGGTGTTCCTCAGAGCTGCCGCGTTCGCCGCGCTCCACATCGTCATACCCTGCCTTTCGCATGGCGGCGAAGAAATCATCTTGCAGAACGGAATAGGATTTTCGGAGCACAGTTTTCCCGTTTGCGTTCAGCAGCGGTTTCCCACGCTCGTCCAGCGCGGGCTTGGAATCCCACTTTTTACTCATACTGACCTGCTGTATCGTTTCCTTGACCGTACCCACCAGCGATTTATCCTTGCAGCGTTTCGACCACAGGATTTGCTTTTCCACGACGGGAATGTAGACCACATGAAGGTGATAATGGTACACGTCCTTGCCCAGCGCGTCGGACATGGCGCGGTTGCGCTCGTCGGCGTGCATGACCGCAGAGAGAATGTACTGCTCTCCGCCTACGATTTCTATTGCGGATTTGTATGCGTCGGTGTAGAATTGTTTTGCGAAGTCATAGCCGCCGT
>OLWA01002523.1_pt1 | contig 16120 bp, 10 predicted proteins | sample 1673251 | NCBI WGS metagenome assembly OLWA01 (sample SAMEA3178937, study PRJEB25190) | human gut metagenome | biome: human gut; feature: human-associated habitat; material: faeces | place: Austria | collected 2013
CTTCGTATCGCTCGAAGACGACCTGATGCGTCTGTTCGGCTCGGGCCGTATCGCCACATGGATGGACCGCATGGGCCTCAAAGAGGGTGAGGTGATTCAGGCCGGCATGATGACCAAGGCCATCGAGCGCGCCCAGAAGAAGGTCGAGGAGAACAACTTCGGTATCCGCAAGCGTCTGCTCGAATACGACGACGTGATGAACTCGCAGCGCGAAGTGATCTACACGCGCCGCCGCCATGCCCTCTACGGCGAACGCATCGAGATCGACCTGAACAACATCATGTACGACTTTGCCGACAACTTCGTCGAGGAGAACCGCGGCATCGACTACGAAGACTTCCGCATGCAGCTGATCCGTCAGGTGGCTGTCGAACTGCCGATGGACGAGGCTGCATACAAGGCGGCCAAACCCGACGAGCTGGTCGAAGCCATCGTCAAGGCGCTCAAGGAGGCCTACGCCCGCCGCGCCAAGGCCGTGGCCGACACCGTACGGCCCGTCATGGAGCGCATCTACGAGGACCGTAAGGATCAGTTGGATTCGAACATCTACTTCCCGATCACGGACGGTCACCTCGGCTACAACGTGCCGGTCAACCTGCGCCGCTGCAAGGAGACCGACGGTGCCGAAATCTACAAGGTCTTCTCGAAGATCGTGATGTTCACGACGATCGACGACGCCTGGCGGGAGCACCTGCGCGAAATGGACGACCTGCGTCAGAGCGTGCAGAACGCCACCTACGAGCAGAAGGACCCGCTGCTGATCTACAAGTTCGAATCTTTCGGGCTCTTCTCGAAGATGCTCATCAAGGTCAACCGCGAGGTGCTTTCGATCCTCGACCGCGCCTACATCCCCGTGCGCGAGCAGAGCGCCGAAGAGGCACAGCGCCTGCAGCAGGAGCGTGAACGCCGTGCCAAGATCGACGTCAACAAGCTGCAGGCTTCACGCATGCAGGCTGCGGCTCAGGCCGGACAGCAGGAGCGTCAGAAACCCATGCCGCTGCATGTCGAGAAGAAGGTCGGCCGCAACGATCCCTGTCCCTGCGGCTCAGGCAAGAAGTACAAGAACTGCCACGGCAAGGGGCTCTAGGGTTTTAAGAAAACCCCTTTATGGGGGATGAGAACTTCGACGGGGTCCGGAAGGTCCGTTGCCCTGCCAGGGTTTTAAGAAAACCCATTTGTGGGGGATGTAAGCTTCGACGGGGTCCGGAAGGTCCGTTGCCCCGTGACCGGAAGAAACGGGCCGGAGGGTCGCCGAAAGCGGCTTTCCGGTCCTTTCCATAAAACCTACAAACCGAAAAACATGGGTTATCAGGAAGAAAAACAGCACCAACTCGACCTGCGCTATCTCCGCATGGCACGGATATGGGCCGAGAACTCCTACTGCGTACGCCGGAAGGTCGGAGCCCTGATTGTCAAGGACAAGATGATCATCTCCGACGGTTACAACGGAACCCCCTCGGGTTTCGAGAACATCTGCGAGGACGAAAACGGCAAGACCAAATCCTACGTGCTCCACGCCGAAGCCAATGCCATCACCAAGGTCGCCAAGTCGGCCAACAACTGCGACGGCTCGACCCTCTACATCACGGCGGCACCCTGCATCGAATGTTCGAAACTGATCATTCAGGCCGGAATCAAGCGCGTGGTCTACTCGGAAGATTACCGCTCGGAGGAGGGGCTCGATCTGTTGCGGCGCGTAGGCATCGAATGCGTGCAGTACAGGCCCGAGGAAATCGGTTAGTCTGCTGCCGGCCCGCCCCGAATGCGGCCACTCGGGACCCGTCTCATCGCAGCCTGCGGACCGAAGCGGTTTCCGGGACAAAGATCGGGAGGTGAGATACCCCTTGCGAAAAGCCCTGCGGGGCTTTTTTTATCGCCCCTCAACCCGCTTCGAACCAATCGCGGAGCAAAAGTTGCAAATTCGACCGACATGTCGTATCTTGTTCGATGAAAACCAAACCCGGGAATGCCATGAAACGCATCGTCATCACAGGTGCCACCTCCGGTCTCGGACTGGAAACCGCACGTCACTGTATCCGCGAAGGTTGGCGCGTGGGTGCCGCCGGACGCCGTATCGAAGCCCTCGAAGCATTGCGCGCCGAAGCTCCCCGGCAGGTCGAAATCGAACCGCTGGACATCACCCGCGACGATGCCGCAGAACATCTGGCCCGTCTCATCGAGCGCCTCGGCGGGATGGACATCTACCTCCATTCGTCGGGAATCGGCAGCCGCAACACCGACCTGAGACCCGACATCGAACTGTCGACGCTCCGCACCAACGGCGAGGGATTCGTGCGGATGGTGACGGCAGCATTCGGCTATTTCCGCCAGGCCGGCGGCGGGCAACTCGCCGTCATCAGCTCGGTCGCCGGGACACGGGGCCTCGGATCGGCCCCCGCCTACTCGGCCACCAAACGCATGCAGAGCACCTATATCGACGCGCTGGCCCAGTTGGCCCGCATGGAGGGGATCCCGATCCGCTTCACGGATATCCGGCCGGGATTCGTCGCCACGCCGATACTCTCACCCACCGGACACTACCCCCTGCTGATGCGTCCCGAAAAGGTGGCCCGCCGAATCATGGAGGTACTGCGCAACCCCCGCCGCAGGGTGATCATCGACCGCCGGTATGCACTGCTGGTCGCGCTGTGGAGGGCCATCCCGCAAGGGGTGTGGGAACGTTTGAAGATCCGAAGCCGGGAATAGATGCCACACCGAAAACATACCCATCGCGAACGTCTGCTCGTCACGGGAGCCATCCTGCTGGTGCTGCTCGCGGCCGGCGTGCTGCTGACCGGACGGATCATCAACCGCCGTGCCGGACAGATGAGCGACCGCATCGTCACCGAGATCAGCGAATCGCACTGCCTGCTGCTGCAGGCCGAACTCGACCGCACGGAGAAGATCCTCACCGCCTCGGCCCGCTTTCTGGGGACGCATACGGACGTCTCGGACCGCGAACTGCAGGTTCTGACCTCCACGCTGCTCGAGGTCGATGCCAAGGCCGACGCCATCTGGTTCGCAAAACCCGGCGACGGACTTCTGCGCCGCTATTCGCGCGACGGAGCCTTCACCACAACCGGAAGCGGCCGCATCCCGAAAGCCGACAGCGGAATCCGCAGCGCGATCGTCGAACGGGAAGGTATCCGCATCTGGGTGCTGACGTGCACGGTCCGCAACGCCACAGGCCAGTTACGCACCTGCGGAGTCGACTACCCGCTGCCGAAACTCTACGCCTACATGACCGAAAAGCATCCGCACAGCCGCAGTTCGGCCATGCTGCTCGATCCTCACGGAGTGATCGTATTCCACCCGGACAGCCTGCTGCTCGGACAGACGCTGACGGACGAAGCCTCTCGCGAAGCCTTTCGGAGGGCCACGACGACGGGTCGCAGGGTCCTCACGGAGGCCTTCTCCGACTACCTCGGCGTCGAGGAACAGCGTATCTACTACCCCATTCGGCTAGGCTCGCAGTGCTGGGTGGCCGGAATCGGCATCCCCCGGCTGGTCATCGAACAGGAGATCGACGACTTTCACCTCTACACCATCCTCACGGCGCTGATCTCCGTGCTGCTGTTTGCCGTGCTGCTCGTCCTGGCACAACGCCGCTGGCGGCGGGAGTATGCCCTGCGGCGCCTCTCGGAACAGGAGTCGGCCCAACTGCAACTGCAGCAGGTCATCGAACAGATCGACCCGCATTTCCTCTTCAATTCGCTGAACTCACTCTACGCGCTGATCCGCTGCAATCCCGAACAGGCCCGCGAATTCACCCTCACCCTCTCGCGGGTCTACCGCCGCGTGCTGGAACGCCGCAAGCAGATCCTCGCCACGCTGGCCGAAGAGATCGAATTCACGTGGCAATACCACTCGCTGCAACAGATCCGTTTCGGCGAGAGCCTCGAACTGACCACGGCCATCGACCCCGCACTGCGCAACCGCCGGATCCCGGCCATGAGCCTTCAGACGCTGGTCGAAAACGCCGTGAAACACAACCGCATCTCCACACGCAATCCGCTCCGCATCCGCATCCGCACCGAGGGCGAAACGCTGCTCATCGAGAACAACTGCACGCCGCGCGACAACGAATCCCCCGAATCACTCGGCGTCGGGCTCGAACGCATCCGCTCGGTCTACCGCTTCTACACCGACCAGAACATCTCGATCAGCATCGAGCAAGGGCTCTTCCGCTGTCGGCTCCCGCTCTTGCCCGAAGAGCAATAATCCCCCATATCGGCCATTCACACCCCCGATTCGGGCATTCACAACCGCAGATTTCCGCCTCTAAATAAAAAATTTTATTATTGCATCGTGCGGATTTCGTCCCGCACGAAAAGGCAATAGGAAAATGAGAGATACACGCGGATTCATCCGGCCGCTGCTTGTGCTGACGGCGCTTCTCCTGCTCACGGCTCCCGCCGAGGCCCGGAAGCGTCAGCCGCGCAAGTCGAAGCGGTCCGAAGCGATCGCCCAACCGGGCGATACGACCCAAAACAAAATGAGCCCCTACGAGAAGATCCTCCTTGAGGCCTCGACCGACCGGGGCATGTTCGACGTCCACCGCAAGGGGACCGATCTGTGGTTCGAGATTCCCGACTCGCTGCTCGAACGCGACATCCTGGTTGTCAACAAGATATCCGGCGTCCCCTATGCGCTCAACGATGCCGGGATCAACAAGGGTATGGGATTCGGCGAGAAACTCGTCCGCTTCCACAAGGATACCCTTTATAAAAAGGTATGGGTCACGACGCGCGACGCCCGCATCTCGGCCCCGGCAACGGACCGCATCGCCCGTTCGGTGAAGGACAACTACCGCGAATCGGTCATCGAACAGTTCCCGATCGAGGCCTACAATGCCGATTCGACCTCGGTGATCGTCAAGGTCAACAAGGTCTTCGACGGCAGCGAGAAGAGCTTCAACGACCTCTTCGGAGCACTGCGCTCGGGCAGCGTCAACCGCGAACTCTCGAAGATCGGCACGGTCAAGGCCTTCCCGCGCAACATCCTCGTCAAGTCGATCCTCGCCGGCAGCCGCTCGGGCGAGGAGGGCGAACCGACGCCGCTCACCGTCGAGATCACCTCGAATCTGGTGCTGCTCGACCGCGAGCCGATGCGTCCGCGCTTTTCCGACGACCGCGTGGGCTACTTCGAGATCGGCCACCTCTACTTCAACGATACGCAGCAGAAGGCCGAAGAGCGGGCCTTCATCAACCGCTGGCGGCTCGAACCCCGCCCCGAGGATCGGGAACGCTATCTGCGCGGCGAACTGGTCGAACCGGCCAAGCCCATCGTGCTGTGGATCGATCCCGCCACGCCCGAAGTCTGGGTGCCCTACATCAAGCGCGGCATCGAAGAGTGGCAGGAGGCCTTTGAGGCCGCCGGCTTCAGGAACGCCATCCAGGCCCGTGAAGTCGGGCCCGACGAGGAGGCCGACTTCGACATCGACGACGTGCGCTACTCGGTGGTGACCTACGCCGCCTCGGAGCTGGCCAACGCCATGGGTCCCTCGGTCATCGACCCGCGCAGCGGTGAGATCATCGAAGCGGACATCATCTGGTGGCACAACGTCATGAGCATCCTCCACTCGTGGATTCGCCTGCAGACGGGTGCCGTCGACCCCGCGGCTCGCGCCAACGTGCTGCCTACGGAGCTGATGGGCAATGCCGTACGGTTCGTCTCGTCGCACGAGCTGGGCCACAGCCTCGGGCTGAAACACAACTTCGCCGCCTCGTACTGCGTGCCGGTCGATTCGCTCCGTTCGAAGAGCTACACCGATGCCCACGGCACGGCCAGCTCGATCATGGACTACGCCCGCTTCAACTACGTGGCGCAGCCCGAGGACGGCATCACGCAGCTCACGCCCCGTATCGGCGCCTACGACCGTCACGCCATCCGCTGGGGCTACCGCTGGCTCGATGTCGACGATCCCCACGAAGAGCTGCCGACGCTCAATGCCTGGCTGCGCGAACACGAGGACGATCCCGCATACCGCTACGGCGAACAGTCGCGCGAGGGGATCGATCCACGCGCACAGTCGGAGGATCTGGGTGACGACGCCGTGCGGGCCAGCCGCTACGGACTGGCCAATCTGCGGCGCATCATCCCCCATGTCGAGGAGTGGACCGCCCGTGAAGGCGAACTGCAGTATGAAGCCGGACGCTTTCTGATGTCGATCGTCTTCCAGTGGCTGACCTACGCCGACCACGTGAAGACCAACGTCGGCGGATTCTACCTCAACCAGGTCGTCACGGGCCACGACATCGACCGTTACGTTCCGGTGCCGGCCGAGATGCAGCGCCGCAGCGTCGACTACCTGATCGAGGAGGTCTTCCAGCTGCCCGAATGGCTCTTCGGCGCCGCGGCCTGGGACCACTGCTATCCGCATCGCACATCGCCTTTCGGTCAGATGGAGTACGCCCCCTACAACTTCGCCCGCGAACTCCAGTACAAGGTCTACTACGAACTGCTCGACGACCGCCGCATGCTCCGCATGTACGAGGTCGAGGCCCGGCAGGGCCGCGGCCACGGGACCTTCACCCCCGAAGAGATGCTCGACCGCATCACGCAGGCGGTCTTCCTCCGCCCGGGCGGACGCTCGCTGACGCTCTACGAACGCATGAGCCAGAAGAACTACGTCGATGCGCTGATCGTCTCGTCGAACCTCACCATGGTGAAGACCACCAAGCTGGGTGCAACGCTCCACGATGCTCCGAGCGCGCTTGACGATGGCTGTCGCGGCTGCTGCCTCATGCATCAGGCTCCGGAACTCGAACTGCCCCGTCTGCCACGCCCCGAGGAGCTCGGACTGCAGACCCAGCGCAGCTACGAACTCATGCAGCGGGTCAGCGAGACCACCTCGGCCAAACGGGCCGAAATGCGAAGGCTGCTCACCGTCGTACGGAGCCGCAGCCAGAGCGGCGACACCGCCACCCGGAACCACTACCGGGATCTCGAATTGAGACTCAAGGAGGCCTTGAGAATGTTGTAACGAAAGCGCCGCAAAGCCGTCTTCCCCTCCGGAAAGACGGCTTTGCCCGACTTCGGGGGATAGCATCAGATGCTTACGATCCGAAACCGCACGGCGAAAATTGCTGTCAAAAACACGAAATTTACGAAAAATTCACTAATAGATTCACACTCCCATGAAACGATTCCTTCCGCTCATCATGCTGATCGTTCCGGTCATTGTCTCCGCACAGCAGACCCGGAAGATCACGGGCCAGGTACTCGACCGGGCCGACGGTTCGCCGCTCGTCGGAGCCACCGTCTTCATCGCCCCCGAAGAGACCCAGGCCAAGGATTACAACCCGCAGGGAACCATCGCCTACGACGAGGGGCGATTCGAGTTCACCCTCCCGGCCAGCGTTCACAAGGTCGTCGTCAGCTACCTGGGCTATGAACCCCAAACCGTTGACATCTCGGGCCGCAGTCTCTTCACGATCCGCCTCGATGCCACGTCGAATCAGGTCGATGCCGTCGTCGTCACCGGATACCAGCGCATCGAAAAGCGCAAACTCACCTCCTCGATCGCAAACGTCAAGATGGAGGACATCACGCGCGACGGCGTGGCCAGTGTCGGCGAGATGCTTTCGGGATCGATCGCCGGACTGACGTCGACCCCCACGACCGGTGCCCCGGGCGGCGCCAGCAAGGTCAAGATCCGCAGCACGGTGACGCTCAACGGCAACACCGATCCGCTGTGGGTGCTCGACGGCATTCCGCTCGAGGGCAACGACATCCCCACGGACTGGTCGTCGAAAGAGAACATCGACAACCTCTACAACCTCTCGATCGCCGGGTTGAACCCCTCCGATATCGAGGATATCACCGTGCTGAAGGATGCCGCCGCCACGGCCATCTACGGCGCCCGCGCCGCCAACGGCGTCATCATCATCACCACCAAGAAGGGCGCCCGCAACCAGCCCACGCGGGTGAACGTCTCGGCGTCGCTCTTCGTCACGGACCGTCCCGACCTCTCGAAACTCCATCTGATGAACGCCTCCGAGAAGGTCGACTTCGAGCTGGCCCTGGCCGCCGACGGACGTCTGAACTACCTCTCGTCGATGGGCGGCGTAGCCCGCATTCTGGACCGGGCCGACGAACGCACGGCCCTGCGTCAGGGCGGCATCGGGGCCCTCTCGCCCGAAACCCGCCGCGCAATCGACGCCCTGCGCACGGACGGCACCGACTGGGGCCGCGAAATCTATCGCGTGGCGCTCAACCAGCAGTACAGCTTCAACCTCTCGGGAGGCGGCAACCGCGCCAGCTACTACCTCTCGGGAGGCTACTACAACGAGGAGGGCACGACCGTCGGGACGGGCTTCGAGCGCCTCAACCTCACGATGAAGACCGACTACGACCTGCTGAAGAACCTCACCTTCGGAGCCTCGGTCTTCATCGGCCAGAACCGCAACAGCTCCTACGTCTCGGATACCGACGTACTGGCCAACCCCTCGCGTTACAGCCGCACGGTGAACCCCTACTTCAACGCCTGGAACGACGACGGAAGCTACGCCTACGACCCCGACATGAACGCCTATCAGGGCGATAACGACAACGTGCTCGACTTCAACATCCTCGAGGAGCGCGCCAATACCTCCTACACGCTCCGCACGCGGTCGATCAAGTCGATCTTCGACCTTTCGTACCGTCCCGTGCGGGGGCTGCGCCTCTTCACGCAGTTCGGTCTGCAGGTCGACAACTCGTTCACCGAGAAGATGGCCCGCGAGGATACCTACTTCACGCGCAAGTATGCCCTCTACTCGGTGATCGACGGCGTGAGATACATGCCCCAGGGCGGCATCATCCAGAACTGGAACGCCGACCTGGCCCAGTATACCTGGAAGGCACAGGCCGAATATTCGGGTACGTTCGCCGAACGTCACGAAGTCGACCTGATGGCCGGTCTGGAGATGCGCGCCACGACCAACACGTCGGTCCACACCAAGGGCTTCGGCTACGACCCCCGCACGATGACCAACGAACCGATCGTCTTCCCGGCCACCGACAGCGGCCGCAATCTGGCCAACAGCACCTATTTCCGGCAGTATCAGCGGTCGTTCTACGAGAACCGCTACCTCTCCTACTTCTTCACGGCCTCGTACACCTACGACAACCGCTACACGCTCTTCGGCTCGATGCGTTACGACGGCACGAACCTCTTCGGTGTCGATCCCAAGTACAAGTTCAACCCCATGTGGTCGATCTCGGGCGCCTGGAACATCAACCGCGAACACGCCCTGCGCAACCTCGGATGGCTGAACAACCTGCGGCTGCGCGTCTCGTACGGCGCCCAGGGCAACATCGACCGCACGACCTCGCCCTACATCCTCGGCGAATGGACCACGCGCAACCCGGGAGGTGTCGTCGAGGATGCCATCAACGTCAGCTCGCCGCCCAACCAGAACCTCCGCTGGGAGACCACCTATACCTGGAACACGGCTCTCGATTTCGCCGCACTGGACAACCGCCTCGGATTCACCTTCGAGGTCTACGGCCGCCGCAGCAAGGATCTGATCACCTCGCGCATGATCCCCACCGAAACGGGATTCGTCTCCACGTCGAGCAACTACGGCGAAATCTCGAGCCGCGGTATCGAATTCTCGATCAACACCGTGAACATCCGCACCCCGGGATTCCGCTGGGAGACGCAGATCAACCTGGCCCACAACACCGACCGCGTCGACCGCGTGCTGGTCAACGACAAGGACTGGAGCCCCTCGCTCGAGGGATACTCCTCGGCGGCGGTCTTCGCACTGCGCACCGCCGGACTTGACGCCAACGGCATTCCGATGTTCTGGAAGGAGGGGCAGAAGGTCTCGCTGCAGGAGTTCGTCAACTTCCGTCTCGAACAGACCGACCCCTTCGGACTCGGGATTCCCGAATACTTCGTCTACGGCCCGGTCATGGACCAGAACATCTCGGACGTGCGCAACCGCCTCTCCTACATCGGGTCGCTCAACCCCGATCTGACGGGCGGCTTCAACAACCGCTTCTACTTCGGCGGGTTCGACCTCACCGTATCGTGCAACTTCGTCATCGGCCAGCTCGTCAAGGAGACCCCCTTCTACTCGCCGACGGCCACCAGCCCCGGACAGAACTATTCGACCAAGGTCCGGCAGATCTGGTCGCCGGCGAACCCCTCGGGAATCTACCCGGCACTGGTCGGCAACCGGCAGTCCGACGGCTCGCAGTGGGGTGACACCTGGAGCGAGAATCCCGACCCCTACCGCGTCTACTACTGGATCCTCGACCAGAGCAACAGCTGGGGGGCCAGCGCCCTGTTCCAGAATCTCGACATCTGGTACCACCGGATCAACTACCTGCGTGTGAACAGCATCCGCCTCGGCTACACCTTCCCCGAGAAGATCACCCGCAAACTGCACATGGCTGGTCTCCGGCTGCACTTCGAGGCCCGCAACCCGCTGGTCATCGCCTCGAACTACGACGGATACTTCGATCCCGAGACCTACGGCAACATCTATGCGCAACCGCTGGCGCGAAGCTACTCCGTCGGTCTGAACATCACCTTCTAAAACGTGCGAAACATGAAAAAACGAGCATATATTCTTCTGGCGGCTCTCGCGACAGCCGGCTGCAACTACCTCGAGATCGAGCCCGTCGGGCAGGTCATTCCCCACAAGACCTCCGAATTCCGCGCCCTGCTCACCACGGGTTACTACGCCTATCCGTTCGGCGAGGCACAGTCCTACACGGCCCTGCTGGCCGACGAGGTCGGGATGATCGATGCCGGCGCCTTCCTGAATGCCGGCGACGTCGTGCCGCTGGGCTACAACTACACGTGGCAGTACGGCAGTCAGATGCAGGAATTGCCCTACCAGTTCTTCTACCAGTCGATCTTCTACGCCAACGCCGTCATCGAGAACATCCGGGATGCCGACGTCGACGATGCCGGGGAGCCGATGGAGCAGATCCTCGGCGAGGCCTACGCCCTGCGGGCCTACAACCATTTCCAGCTGGTGAACCTCTACGGCCAGCCCTACAACCCCGCTACGGCCTCGACCGACCGCGGAATCGTCCTCTCGGGCCATATCGACATCGAACAGCAGTTCCGCCCGACGAGCGTCGGGAACGTCTACGCACACATCCTCGACGACATCGCCCGGGCCGAAGCGCTGATGAGCCTCGAACGGCAGCCCGACGCCACGCGCAACTACCGCTTCTCGCTCGATGCCCTCACGGCCTTCCGGGCCCGCGTGCTGCTCTACATGCAGCGCTGGCAGGAGGCCTACGATGCGGCCGTCACGCTGCTGGCGAAATATCCGCTTGTCGATCTGAACGCCGTCAGCGACAAGACACAGCTTCCCTGGCAGGCCGGTTCGACCGAGGCAATTCTGGCTCTCGACCGCCCCTTCGCCGCCGCAAACGGCGATCTGCGCCGGGCCTGCCTGCTGTCGGACGGAATCGTCAGCCTCTTCGATACGGCCAACGACCTGCGTTTCAACTACCTGCAGTCCAAGACCATCGAAGGCAGCGAACAGCCCCGCTACGGGGTCAACCGTTCGTCGTCGGACCGCATTTCGATCCGTGCGGCCGAGCTCTACCTCATTGCCGCCGAGGCCGGCTCGTATCTCCCTGCCGAATTAGACAAGGCGCGCGGCTATCTGCTCGACCTCGAGGCACGACGGCTCAAAACGGAAGCCATGGAGGCCCGTCGGAACAAAGTCGAGGGGCTGGACGCCGAGGCGCTGCGCCGCGAAGTGGCCGACGAACGGGCCCGGGAATTCCTGTTGGAGGGCCACCGCTGGCTCGACCTGCGGCGTACGACCCGTCCCGCCATCACCCACTCGTACGAGGGTTCCGCCTACACGCTCCAGCCCAACGATTCGCGCTATACGCTGCCTTTCCCGCAGTCGGCCGTCAACAACAATCCCGATCTGAACAGCTGATCGCGCCACCCCGTACAAAAAAAGAGCCCGGTTTTTGCACCGGGCCCTTTTTTTTGTAATTTTACGCACCATGAAAGCCCTCATCATCGAAGACGAACCGCTGTCGGTCGCCGAACTGACCAACACGCTGGCCGAGGTGGCCCCCCAGATCGAGGTGGTTGCCACGGCCGCCTCGGTGGCCGAAGCCACCGAACTCGTCGGTCGCGTCGACCACGATCTGATCTTCATGGACATTCATCTGGGCGACGGAAACGGCTTCGACATCTTCCGCCGGACGGAGATCCGCGTGCCGGTGATCTTCATCACCGCCTACGACACCTACACGCTCAAAGCCTTCGAGAACAAGGGAATCGACTACCTGCTCAAACCCTTCGGGCGCGAGGATCTGCGCCGTGCGATCGACAAGCTGGGACTGCTCGCCCGGTTGGGCGGAAGTTCGACGGCAGACGACAGAGCCTCGACCGATACGGCCGCCAACAACGCCGAACCGATCTATCAGGAACGTTTTCTGGTGCAGATCGGCGCCCGGATGCGATCGGTGACCGTCGACGAGGTCGCCTACTTCATGGCCGACGGCAAGTACCTGCATCTGGTGACCCACGACGGCAGGGATTATCTGCTCGACCGCACGCTCACCGAACTGAGTGAAAAGCTCTCGCCGAAACTCTTCTTCCGCATCAACCGACGGTTCATCATCTCGTTCGAGTCCATTCGCGAAATGATCCGCTACTCGGGAAGCCGCATCAAGGTTCAGCTCCAGCCGCCGCTGCCCGAAGGCGAGGAGGCATTGGTCAGCACCGACCGTGTGCAGGAGTTCCGCCAGTGGCTCAACCGGTAGTCCAACACCCCGGGCCGCACCCAGCCCACCTTCAGCCCGACGCACTCCGAAACCCTTCAACACCCCGGACCGCACCCAGTCCACCTTCAGCCCGGCACACCCCCCCCCGACGTTCCGGTCCGTACCCTTCTGCGGCTCCGGGCCGCTCCAAAGGCGATCCAGCCCCGTGCCCGATCCGGCCAATTCCGCATTCGATCCATCGGGGAAAGGTGCAACCGCAACTCGTCATACACACCTCGCGCCGCCGCTTGCAGCACCCGCCATTCACGAAAACACCCCCGGCCAAACTGGCCAGGGGTGTTGATCCTCTCAGACGCGGCGCCGATCAGAACGGCAGATCGTCGGGATCCTCTTCCGGAGGGGTCGGAGCCGAAGCCGGCTGCGGTTGCGGTTGCGGAGCCTGCTGCTGGTAGGAGGCTCCGGCCGAAGCCGGCTGCGCGGAACCGCCCGACGGATAACCGCCCGGTTGAGCTCCGCTCTGCTGGTAGCCTCCCTGCTGGTAGCCCCCCTGCGGATTGTTCGGAGCCGGATTGTCCGAACGACGCCCCAAGAGATTCATCACGTCGGCCAGAATCTCCGTCGACGTACGTTTGTTGTTATCCTTGTCCACCCACTCGCGCGTACGCAGACGCCCCTCGATATAGATCTGCGAGCCCTTGCGCACGTAACGGTCCACCACGTCGGCCAGACCCCGCCACAGCGTGATCGTATGCCATTCGGTGTGTTCCTTCGTCTCGCCCGACTGCCGGTCGTAGAGGCGTTCGGTCGTGGCCAGACGCAGACGGGCCACCTTCGTGCCCCCCTCCAGCGTGCGGACCTCGGGATCGATGCCCACGTTGCCGATCAGAATTACCTTGTTTACCATCGTCTATTTCAGATTTTTGATCATGCGTTTGAAAAGCAGCTCCATCTTCGCGCCGGCCTTGCGGCCCTGACGCTGCACATCCTCGTGGTCGCCCACCTCGTCCGACAGTCCGCAGTTCGTGATCACCGACACGCCGAAGACCGGAATCGACATGTGCCGTGCCACGATCACCTCCGGAACGGTCGACATGCCCGCGGCATCACCGCCGATGGCCTTGTAGAAGCGGTATTCGGCCTGCGTCTCGAACGTCGGCCCCGTACCGCCGACATAGACGCCGTACTGGAGCTTGATATTCTCCTCTTCGGCGATGCGCGTCGCCTGGGCGATCAGATCGCGGTCGTAGCAGTTGTGCATGTCCGGGAAGCGGGGGCCCAGTTCGTCGAGGTTGTGGCCGATGAGCGGATTGGGCAGCAGGTTGATATGATCGGTGATGACCATCAGGTCGCCCACGCGGAACGTCGGATTGATGCCGCCCGAGGCATTCGACACGAACAGACGGCCGATGCCCAGCTGCTGCATCACCCGGATCGGGAAGGTCACCTGCTGCATCGTGTAGCCCTCGTAGTAGTGGAAGCGCCCCTGCATGGCCACGACCTTGTGGCCCTCGACCTGGCCGAAGATCAGACGGCCCTTGTGACCCTGGACCGTTGAGACCGGAAAGCCCGGAATATCCTTGTATTCGAGCGTCCACGCCGTGTCGATCGTATCGGCGAAGCCGCCCAGACCCGTACCCAGGACAATGCCCACTTCGGGGGTGAAGCCCCCCGTATGCGCCTTGATGAAGGCTGCGGTTTGTTTAATTTCCTCTAACATCTTTTTCCAGTTTTTGCAGAAAATCCGTTGCCGAATCCTCGATGAATGAAATATTGATCGGTTGGTAGTAGAGCGCCCGGCGCACCTCTTCGGGGACCTTGGCGCGGTTGGTCATCTTGACGGCATCCTTTTCGGTGGTGACGATCACCGCTCCGGGATGTTTCACGAGCAGCGCCTGCAGGGCGTGCATGTCCCGGACCTTGTAGACGTGGTGATCGTCGAGGGTCATCTCCGCCACCACCTTGTAGCGGTCGTGCAGCGACCGCAGGAAGGGACCCGGATTGCCGATGCCCGACAGGGCGATCACCTCGCTGCCCGGAGCCAGCTGTCCGCTCGCAGCCTCGTCGGCATAGAGCGGCTGGGGAACGAAACTCTCGAAACGCGTGAAGTATACCCGCTGGTAGGCCACCTGGATCAGCACCTTGCTCAGAATCCGCCGGTCGATCGGAGCCATGTGTTCGGGGCACTTCGTGACGACGAAGTAATGGGCCCGGTGCAGCTCCTCGGGCAGATCGCGCAACGTTCCCTCGGGCAGCATGCGGTCGTGCTGCACCGGGCGCGTGGCATCAATCATCACCACGTTGACCTTCGGCTCGACGTAGCGGTGCTGGAAGCCGTCGTCCATGATGATGAGGTCCACTTCGGGATGTTCGGCGCGGATACGGCGGATGGCATCCGCCCGTTTCTCGCACACGACCACCAGTGTCTCCGGGAACTTGAGCTTGATCTGCAGGGGTTCGTCCCCCACGTCCCGGTAGTGGGAATCGCACCGCACCTCGAGATAGCCCTTCGTACGGCGGCCGTAGCCGCGCGACAGGAGCGCCACGCGGTGCATCTGCGACATGTAGGCGATCACCATCTCGGCCATCGGGGTCTTGCCCGTGCCGCCGACGGTGATGTTGCCGATGCAGATGATCGGGATGTCGAACTTCTCGCTCTTAAGGATGCCCCAGTCGAAGAGGCGGTGACGTATGGTCACCCCCATTTTATAGAGGAAGGCCGCAGGTGCGAGCAGGCATTTGAGCATTATACTACCGGTTTGAACAGTTCACGTTCAAAGGTAACAATTATTCTCCGGATCGCCAAACCCGGCGCCCTAAATCTGGCCGCGCGGCACAAAAAGGCAGAGCGGAATCCACCCCTGCAGACTCCGGAATCGGCTCCGGGAAGCGTCTGAATGCACCCAGGTGCGTTTTTCGGATTCACCCTCCGAAAAGCGCCGACGTCGACATCCCCATACCGTTTTTTTTTGTATCTTTGCTTCGATTATGAAGAATCTGCGAACACTCCTCTGCGCCCTGCTCCTCGTGGGAGCCACGGCCTGCGGCCGCCACGCCGCCGAAAACGATACGACTGCCGAGACGGAAGCCCCCGAAAACCTCCTCTACGGAATCAACGTCGATAACTACCGCACCGAAACCGGCGAGGTCGGCAGCGGCCAGACCATGGGCGGAATCCTCAACCGGTACGGCATCTCGGCCCTCCAGGTCGACCGTCTGGACAAGGCCGCCAAGAAGATCTTCCCGCTGCGCAACATCCGCGCCGGACACAAGTACACGGCCTTCATCCACGAAGACTCGCTCTATGCCCCCCACCTCGACTGGCTGGTCTACGAATCCTCGGTGACCGACTACGTCGTCTTCGGGTTCCACGACAACGACTCGGTCTCCGTGCGCAAGGACTGCAAGGAGTACACGC
>OLWA01002532.1_pt1 | contig 16088 bp, 15 predicted proteins | sample 1673251 | NCBI WGS metagenome assembly OLWA01 (sample SAMEA3178937, study PRJEB25190) | human gut metagenome | biome: human gut; feature: human-associated habitat; material: faeces | place: Austria | collected 2013
TGGCTAGAATTAAAGGCGGAATGAACGCAAAGAAAAAACATAAAAGAGTATTGAAACTGGCAAAGGGTTACAGAGGCGCAAGAAGTAAACAGTATCGTGTTGCAAAACAGTCTGTTATGCGTGCGTTGGAAGAGTCCTATACAGGTAGAAAACAGAAAAAGAGACAGTTCAGACAGCTTTGGATTGCTCGTATTAACGCAGCAGCTAGAATGAATGGTCTTTCCTACAGCAAATTTATGTATGGTTTGAAACTTGCTGAGGTAAACGTAAACCGTAAAATGCTTTCTGAGATGGCAATCAGCGATCCGGAAGGTTTCGCTTCTTTGGTAGAAGTAGCAAAAAGCAAATTAGCTTAAGTTTTATCTGTTATAACAAACAAGTACAAAAAGGTATCTCATTGTGAGGTACCTTTTATCTTGCAGTAAAAGTGAAATATCACGATTAATGGAAAGGAAATGAGGGAAATGAGTCAGACGCATAAGCAAAAAATAGCGGCATTGCTTGCCACAACCTTAATTTTATGTGACCTCATGAGCGGGAGTCCTGCCCATTTGCAGGCAAGACAGAAGAACAATCAGACGGAGTGGAGTGAAGAGCCAACGCCTGAACCGACAGAAGAACCGACCGCGGAGCCCACAGAGGAGCCGGAGCCAACAGCTGCGTCACAGCCAAATGAAACTCCAAAGCCGGTGAAAAAATATGAACTGGTATCGCCTCACGCCAAATATTATAAAGGCGGCACGAAAGGGATTCATTACCGAAAGATTAAAGGGAAAAAGGTATATCACCTTTACTCGTATACGACCGATTCGGTAAAACTTGTTATGTCACAGGCATCTACTTTTGAGGTTTACGGAGGTGCTTCGAAAAAAGAAGTAAAAAAGAAGTTAGTTACCGTTTCTTCCTCCGGTGTGGTAAAATGTAAGACAAAAAACAAAAAAAATTACACGCTCTTAAAAGCGACGTCCAAAGTGACAGGCGAAAGCTGCTATATTTACATTTATTTTAATGAAAAAATTGAAAGCAAAAGCGGCAGCAAAATAAAGTTATGGGAAAAGAAAAAAGCGACAGTTTCTTTTAACTATGCCAAAAAGAAATTGTCTTTTGGAATAAAGAATAAAAAGATTGCAAGTATCAATAAAAACGGACGTATTACGGCGAAAAAGAAGGGTACGACTTACCTTTTCGTAAAGGTGAAAGATTCGGATAAGAACCAGTGCAGGATTAAAATTGTTGTAAAAGAAGAGCCGTGGATTGTCAGTGAAAAGGATAAGAAATACGACTATGCAGAGATGACAAGAGATTTGCGTAAGATTGCTCACAAATACCCCGGAAAAACAGGGCTGTCGAGCCTTGGCAGGACATATGACAACAGGGAAATCTGGTGCCTGCGTGTGGGAAATCCTTCTGCGGCAAAGAAACTTGTGATTGATGTGGCAATTCATGCCAGAGAGTGGAAAAATACACAGGTCATTATGCGACAGACCGAGGAAATTCTTCGGGAATATGGTGAGCACCGCGCAAGATTCCGTTCGACATGCCTTTATATTCTGCCGATGGATAACCCGGACGGTGTGACAATTTCGCAGTATGGGGCAAGTGGAATCCGCAATGCAAAACTTCGCAAGAAAATACAGAAGATAGGGCATTTCAATACGTGGAAAAATAATGCCAGAGGGGTTAATATTAACAATAATTTCCCTGCCGGTTTTTCAGCAGATAAGAAAAAGGATAAAAAGAAGGGCAAGAAAAGGAAACCGGATGCCACAACATATAGAGGAAAAAAGGCAGCGAGCGAAAAGGAAACGAAGGCATTAATTTCGTTTGTTAAGCGGATATCGCCAAAGACGGTGTTGAATCTTCATTCGACCGGCAGTATTTTATACTGGGATTTTGATGTATCGTCGCCACTGCATGAAAAGCAGTACAGGTTAGCAAGTGAAATAAAAAAGAGAAATCATTACCGAATGATGCCAAAGAGTTCGAGTACAGAAGAACACGGAGGCTTTGCGGACTGGCTTGTGTACGAGAAGAAAATTGTGAGTGTTACGGTAGAAACAGGGACAGTGCCATGCCCTTTGCCGCACTCTCAGTATAAAAAGATTTATAAACGAAACAAAAAGATGTTTCGCTGGTTTATGCTATCTTATTAAACAGGTAATTGGATACGAAAAGGAAGGTGCATTAAAATGGAACGAACGAGAAGACTGCGGATGAACGAACGAGTGAGAGATATGGTGCGGGAAAATCATGTCCGGGTGGACGAATTGATTTATCCGATTTTTGTAATAGAAGGAGAAAATATTTGTGAACCGGTAGAGTCGATGCCGGGCATCTGCCAGTATTCGATTGACAGACTTCATGAAGAACTTGACCGAGTGCGTGAGGCAGGGATTCCAGCAGTTTTATTGTTTGGTATTCCGGCACACAAAGATGAGCAGGGAAGTGGTGCGTATGCCGAAGACGGAATCGTGCCACAGGCGATTCGCTATATTAAGAAAAATTACAAAGAACTTGTTGTTGTTGCGGATGTCTGCCTGTGTGAATACACATCACATGGACACTGCGGTCTGATTTGCGATGGGGAAGTTTTAAATGATGAGACGCTTCCGCTTTTGGCAAAGGCATCTGTTGTGTATGCTAAAGCAGGAGCAGATATTATTGCACCGAGTGATATGATGGATAAACGTGTTGAGGCAATCCGCAAGGCTCTTGATGAGGAGGGCTTATACAATACGCCGATTATGTCCTACAGTGCAAAATTTGCGTCGGCATATTATGGCCCATTCCGTGATGCTGCACATTCGGCACCTGGATTTGGTGACCGCAAAAGCTACCAGATGGATCCGGCAAATGGAGAAGAAGCTCTGCGGGAAGTGGAGCAGGACATCAAAGAAGGTGCTGATTTAATTATTGCAAAACCGGCGATGGCATATCTGGATGTGCTAAAAGATATTTCGATTCATTATAACATTCCGATTGTGGCGTATAACGTCAGCGGAGAATATGCGATGGTGAAAGCGGCAGCGCAAAAAGGCTGGATTGATGAAAAACGAATTGTGATGGAGCACATGATTGGATTTAAGCGTGCCGGTGCAAAAATGATTATTACTTATCATGCGCTTGATGTAGCTCGGTGGCTTAAGGAAGAACAAAAGGAGCAGTAACCATGATTTTTGGCTATGTTGGAATTTGCTATAAAGAAGCACCACTTGCCCTGCGCGGGCAGGTGGCGTTACCCGACTCAAAAAAAATTGAATTATGGGAGCGGCTTTCTGTCATTGGCTTAAAACAGTGTGTGATTGTCTCGACCTGCAACCGCAGCGAGATTTTCTATTTTTCTCATTCGGATGAGGTGACGGGGGAGCAGGTGCAGTCCTGCTACCAGGACATTTTCCCGAATGTTTCGTTTGGGGATTGCTGTAAGAAAAAAGAGGGCAGTGAGGCGGTTTCTTATTTGTTCCGCGTGGCGGCAGGCTTGGAATCGTTAGTCGTAGGTGAAGACCAGATTTTAGGGCAGGTTGTTGAGGCGATGGATTTTGCCAGGACCATGGGGCACAGCGGCAAAGAATTGGAGCGCATTGTAAGGGATGCAGTGACGTGTGCCAAGTGGATTAAGACGAATTACCGCATCAGCGAAAAGCCGTTGTCAGTCAGTTATATTGGCGTGAAAGAGCTGCACCGTGCCGGTGGCGTTAGCGGGAAAAATATTCTTGTGATTGGAAGCGGAAAAACGGCGGTACTTGCTTTGACATATTTGTTTGAATACGGAGCAAAAAAGATTTATCTGTGCAGCCGGACGCTTGCGCACGCAAAAGAATTGTTAGCGGTACATGAAAATTTGACAGTGGTGGACTATCATGAGCGTTATGATGTGATGAAGCAGTGTGAAACGGTTGTATCAGCAACGTCATCGCCACATCTGGTTGTTTTGTATGACAAATGGAAAGAGACGGGTGCCACACAAATGCAGTTTTTGGATTTGGCATCACCGAGGGATATTGACAGCCGGTTACAAGAAGTTCCGGGGGTGCAGTTGATTGATATGGATACGCTGCAGAAAATCACCGAAAAAAATCAGAATGAGCGGGAAAAACTGGCGGCAGACTGTGAACAGGTTATTGAAGAAAAGGTGCAGGAGACGATGGAATGGCTTTTATTGAGCCGTGTGGATGGTACGATTGGGACATTGCAGAAACGGTGTTTACAGATTGAGACGGACAGTTATGAATATTTAAATCGAAAAATTTCTCTGAATCACAGAGAGCAGAAATTATTGAAAAAGGTGCTTCATGCTTCTTTGCAGCGCTTGATTCGTGAGCCGATTCAGGAATTAAAGCAGTTGGAGGACGAAGAAAAGCAGAAAGAGTACCAGAATATCTTAAAAACATTATTCCGAATGTATGAAGATGAATAAAAGTATAAGCGTAACCTTATACTTTTATTGAAAAATGCTATAAGTAAAACGTTATAATATCGCATGGAATATATTTACAAAGTTATACCTTGGTGTTACAATAATCTCAAAGAGAGGGATCGTATACGAAACAGGGTTTGTTTACGGGGCGGTTTCAAAAACAAAAAATGATTGGAGGACACAAGGTTGAAAAAACAGTTTTGTAAAACAATGAGTTATGTGATGACGGCAGCATTGCTTCTTGGCGTGTCAATGCCATCTTCACCGGCAGCAGCAAAGAAAAAGGCACCGAAACTTAGCACAAAGAAAGTAAGTATTTCGGTAGGACAGAAAAAGACGATTAAGCTGAAGAATGGAAAGAAAGCAGTTTGGTCCATTAAGTCAGGTAAAAAGGTTGTTAGTCTTTCGAAGAAAAAGAAAACAAGTGTCGTAGTAAAAGGAAAGAAAGCCGGAAAGGCAGTCGTATTAGCAAAGGTTGGAAAGAAAAAACTGACCTGCAAAGTTACTGTTAAGGCAAAGAAGCCGGCAGTTACAAAAGCACCGGCAGTTACCACTGCACCAAACACGAATAAACCAAGTACGGCACCGACAGCAACACCAACAGCTGTAGTACCGGCACCAACCGCTACTCCGGAACAGGGCGAGGCAGTAAAAGACATTACAATTGATATGACAAAAGTTGGCGATACCGAATTCAGTTCTTCGCCGGCAACGATTAATTTTAGCAGCCAGCTGGATGCACGCTTTGATTTGGCTTATTTTAAGGAAGTAAAAATTGGCTATGAACTTACTTTTGAAGGTGAAGACACTTCCAAATTAACAGCTGGTAAAATTGCTGTAGCAGGTACAACAGATCAGTTGACAGGTTTTGATGATGGTGTAGCATTTAATTATAACATGGCAGCGGGTGCTACATCCGTATCGGTAGCATTTGATGAGAAAGTAACAGGTCCTGCCGTTGGATTGAACATCCAGCCGATGGATGCGGATGCTAGTTATGGTTGGCCGGAAACATTGAAATCCGTTAAGATTACAAGCATTGTATTTGTTGCCAGAGCAGGAGCTACTTATCCGGCAGCAGGAGCAAGCAAACCAACACCAAAACCAACAGTAGCACCGGAATTTGAATCTTCTGAGTTCAAATACGATGGTCTTGATCAGAATTGGATTGACAAAAACATTGACCCTGAAAAACCGGTTGTTGCTTTGTCATTTGATGATGGCCCGGGAGGTTATACAGGATTTGTTGATAATGGTATGAAGATTCAGAAAGCTTTAACTGCAGCAGGCGCTCATGCAACATTCTTCTACATCGGTGCTCATATTGAGCATGATGAGGATTCCAGAAATGAAGTTCTTGCAGCGAAAGAGGCTGGATTTGAGGTGGCAAATCATTCTTATGATTCCAATGGGTTGAATAGTGTAGGACCAGAGGTAATCAAAGAGAAGATTGCTAAGACAGATGCACTTCTTTCTGAAATCACCGGATACAAACACTTCTTGTTCCGTGCGCCAAACGTTGCTTATAGTCAGGCGATGTATGCAGTAATCGAGAAACCGTTTATCGATGTATCGATTTGGAGTCAGGATTATCAGGATAAAACAACGAAAGATGATTTGGTAAACAATGTAATCAATAACTTAAAAGATGGCGGTATCATTAACATGCATTCCGTTCATGATAAGACAGCAGAGGCAGTTCCGGAAATTTTGGAGCAGTGCAAAGACAAAGGATATCAGGTAGTTGGCGTTTCTGAATTGTTTGCGATTAAAGGCAAAAAGCTTATGACAGGTGTGAAATACAATAACGCTGAGTAAGATTTGAAAATGGATTGTTGAAAAGCAGGGCTGTTATAATAAAATAGTCTAAAGATGGCAAAAGAAGTTTGTTCGATATAAACGAATGGAACTTCTTTTGCTATTTTTATTTTATACGCAGACATGCCGCTCTTTGGTTGCGGCGTCTCTTTATCTGTGATAAAATAGAGTAAATGGCGTGAAAGGAGCATGCATATGACAGGGATTGTTTTTGAAGGTGGGACATTTCGACCGATTTTTAGCTGCGGTGTGATGGATGCACTGTTGTCGGAGAATATATTACTGCCTTACTGTATTGGTGTTTCCGCTGGAATTGCGGATGGCGTCTCGTATATTTCTAAACAACCACAGAGAAATTTGGAAATTATGCAGAAATACCGTAATGATAAGCGATATATGAGCCGGAGCAACTGGAAAAAAAATAAAAGTATTTTCGGACTGGATTTTGTTTTTGGAGAAATTCCGGACCACTTAATTCCATTTGATTGGGACACCTTTCGTTCATATGAGGGAACTTGTCTAGTTGGTGTGACAAATGCAAAAACCGGACAGATTGAGTATAAAAACGCAATGGATATGGATGAGAAATTTACAATGCTTCGTGCAACCTGCGCATTGCCAATGTTTTTCCCAGCGATTGATTTGGACGGACAGAAGTATTACGATGGCGGGCTGGTTGACCCGATTCCGTTTAAAAAAGCGTTAGATGACGGTTGTGACAAATTAATTGTTGTGCTTACGCAGCCACGCGGTTTTGTGAAACGTTATGGCAAATATGATAAAATGGGTGCCAGAATGCTAGGACATAAATATCCGGAGATTAAGCGCGTGATTATGGAGAGACCGGACCACTACAATGCCATGGTCAAAGAGTGTGAGGCATTAGCGAAGGAAGGAAAAGTGTTGATTCTACGGCCGAACCATTTACTGAACAGCTTTGAAAGTGATGTGCGCAAACTGGAAATGGCTTATTGGCATGGTTACCGCATGACAAAAGAAAAGATGAAAAAAATCAAGAGGTTTATTGAGGAATAAAGGAGATTGCAAATGAAACAACAAAAGCAGCAAAAAGAATATGGGAAAAAGTTTTTTGTGCCAATTTTGCTTATACTGGCAGTGCTTCCATTGATTACCAATGCACATATTTATGATAATGGATTGAGTAAACAATTATGGTCATCGGCAAATGGTCAGGTGACGGATTTCTTTTTGTATTATAAATCACATTTTCTGATGATACTGGGTGCTATTGTTACGGTGATTTTGGCATATTGGCTTTGTACTGGTGAAAATGGCAGATTGTTTGATAAAAATGCGTGGATTCCGTTGATTCCGGCATCGGTGTTTGCCCTGTTTTCGCTGTTTTCAGCGATGGGAGCGGTGCATGCAGAGGATGCGTTCTTAGGCGGTTATGAGCAGTTTGAGGGCGTGTTTGTCCTTCTTATTTATGTAATTTGTTTTATATTTGTATACGGTTACGTGAAGAAAGAAGAGGTAGTGGAGTGGCTTCTTAACGGACTGACTGCCGGTTCTTGTGTTGTCAGTGTTCTCGGTGCATTCCAAACGTTTGGTCTGGACTGGATTCAGAGTGCATGGGCAAGGCCTTTGGTTACGACTGAACTGGCTGGCAGAAGTGGATTTAATATTAAATTGACATTTGGCAAGGGCATGGCATATTCTACACTTCACAATCCGAACTATGTTGGTTCATATGTAGCGGTTGTTTTACCGATTACGATTCTTTTGCTTTTTACGGCAAAGAAAATGACATTTCGTGTACTGGCTCTGATATCTACCGTTTGCCAGTTGATTATGCTGTATGGCTCACAGTCATTGACCGGACTGATTGGTGTTGCCGGAGCTGTTATTGCAGCACTGATTTTTCTGCTTCCCTATGCGAAAAAGCATCTGCTTGTTTCGGTTGGAGCGGTTGTTGTGTGTATTGCTGCGGTGGTCTGCGTGCTCGTTGCAAAACCCGGCATTTTAAACCGATTTACGGGCAGCGAGGGAGAAAAAACGACGAATACTATTTCGTCCATTCAGACAAAGAAAAATTCGTTTGAAATTGTGACCGGCAGCGGAAAGACGGTTGTGGGAGGGTTTACTTCGACTGACAGTATCGGTTCCTTTTCTTTGAAGGATAAAAAGGGAAAAACACTGGAGACTGCGACAAATAATAATGTTGTGACGATTGCAGAAAAAGGATATGAGAAGATTAAATTCTCAGCATCTGCTGTTGAAGTTGATAAAACAACGATTCCGTGTCTTGAAATTGGTGCAGACGGAAAAACGTGGGATTTGGTGAAAAAAGATAATAAACTTTTGTATTATAATCCGCAGGGACGATTGGACAAACTGAGAAAAGTGGATTCGATTGGTTTTGAAAATAATTACGATTTTGCGACCCGCCGTGGTTATATTTGGTCACGTACATTTCCAATGCTTAAATCAACGGCCTTGATTGGTGTTGGTGCGGATAATTTTGTATATGAATTTCCGAATAATGATTATGTGGGAAAAGTGAATTCTGAGTTTAATGCGCAGCTTATTACGAAACCGCATAATATGTATCTTCAGATTTGGACGCAGGACGGTATGCTTGCCTGTCTGGCATTGATTGCTTTGTACGTGATGCTTGTTATTGCAACATGGAAGAATTGCATGAATGCAGAGAAAAAGACATGGCTTCAAAAAACAGCAATGGCAATTTTTTGTGGTGCCAGTGGTTACATGGTAGTTGGTCTTGCAAATGATTCAAGTGTATGTGTGGCACCTTTGTTCTGGATCCTTATGGGACTTGGGTTTGCCGTAAATCATATGATAAAACGCAGTAAAGCGAAAGAGGAAGAACAGTAAAATACGGAGGTGATTGTATGGCTCGAAGATGCAGTGTGGAAAGAGCAAATAAACAAATTGGCGGTTTCGCCAGTGCAAAGAAAAATATGGTGATTCAGTACGAAGGACGTGAACGTTCGACAAAGCATTTGTTGGAATTGATTCACGATGATGTTTTAACAAAAGGAGTTGCAGAAGAGGAAATTGAACAGCTTGATATTTACGTGAAACCGGAAGAACAAGCAGTTTATTATGTGGTGAATCAGAAAATTGAAGGCCAGATTGCATTCTAAAAGGATGTGGGACAAGAATGTCGGAAAGGAAGAAAATTATGGCAACGGTTTATGTAATTGCAAACCAGAAGGGCGGTATTGGTAAGACGACAACCGCTACAACATTAGCAGGGATTTTGAATCAAAAAGGAAAAACTTTATTAATTGATGCGGACCCGCAGGGGAACAGCACAAGTACCTATCAGGCAGCAATTGAGGATACGGCAACTCTTTATGATGTCATGGTTGATGAGGACCCGGTGCCGCTTGATGAGGCTGTGCAACACATGGAGAACGGAGATATTGTAGCTTCGGACCCATTGCTTGCCAAGGCGGGAAAACTTTTAGATGGAAATGTGGAAGGAATGTACCGTTTGCAGGATGCGCTTGAAATGTTAGACGGCTATGATTACATCGTAATTGACACAGCACCATCTCTTGATATTGTATTGTATAACTGTCTGATTGCTGCGGACGAAGTAATTATCCCGGTCACGGCGGATGCCTTTGCACTGCAGGGACTAACAAAACTCAGCGATACAATTCATGCTGTTCAAAAGCGCCAAAACCGCAATTTGCAGATCGCCGGCCTTTTGCTTGTGAAGTACGCCGGCCGCTCCAATTTGGAAAAAGATGTGCGTCAGGAAATCGAGGAAGTTGCCACACAGCTTGGCACTAAATTGTTCCCAACGGCAATTCGCGAGTGCGTCAAAACAAAAGAAGCACAGTTGAAAAAACGACTGCTCAGCGATTATGCGCCAAACTGTACTACGATGCAGGATTACAACCAGTTTGTAGAAGAACTGCTTGGAAAGTAAGATACATAAATGAAATATCTTGTGTTATATAAGGATGTCAGGGGCAAGCTTTTTGCTCGGGCATCCTATTTTATTGCTTATTTTCCAATGCCATATTCTTTCATAAGTTCTTTTTGATAGTCAGTATCTACCATGGCACGCTGCATGTCTTCCAAACGGTTGTCGTCTAGTAAACGGAGATTTAAGGTGTTAATTTCATGGATGCCGCGAGCTTCGCCACGTTCTTCATACATATCTAAAAGTACACACATATTGATATGTCCTCCTTTTTCGTTTTGTTTATCGATTAACTGTTTTTCCTTTATGTAACGGTCGTCATTTGCGACAGCGACCAGCCAATCTGAAAAGGCTTCTGGATGGTCAAGTTTAAAATCCGTTGTGCGGAAAAAAGATTCTAATTTTTCTTTGTCATTTTTGCATGACAGATACCGGACGATGTATTTAAAGTCGGAGTGATACATCTGCATCGTGGACTCGGATTGATTGGCTAAGTTGATAATACCAATTGAATGGGGTGAAATCCACTTCTCAAATTCCTTGCGCATATCGTCGGGGATGTTAAGTACATCCTGTAACTGCTTAGGCTTTTTCCACTCTTTCTGACTGTAATTCAAAACAAGCGTAATAACCGGATCCAGCTTTTGAGTATCATGAATCCCCTTGGTAATAGGGGATGGATACGTCTGTTGTTGTCGATTTGTCTCTTTGATTGTCCTAACCTGCTCCATATATTTTGCATGTTGATATCCCATGTCGCGGACAGGCATAATGTTATTGATGTCGCTTTGGTTTTCCAAACAGACAAAGAAGCGGGTATTATATTTTTTAATGCACTTCATCGGTACATCCATCTGCAGTTGTTTTAGTTTGTTGTCAGAAGAGGACTTAGTAATCAGTTCACCGGGTTCTCGTGACAATTCGTTTGCAGATATATAATGTCTGCCTCCGAATAAGTTTACATTAACGATGTCGGAAAAAACATCTTTGTATTGTAATAAGTTCTTTTCTGCTAAATCTTTATTTCCCAATAGCATGCCTCCTTTTATTAAATAGAAATAACAAGGAGAACGGTTTTGCTCCCACCCTTGTTTGTAAATATACTAGCACGCAATGAAGAAAAAGTCAATATATTTCATTACAATTGTAAAGCGACTTACGCCCGCTTGCAAAGGAACTAAAAATGGTGTAAAAGCCGAAAAAACGTAAGAAAAGAGAGGCGCAAAACGACTTGATGGTAAAGAGGGGCGTATTGCGCTGAGAATTTTTGAAAAGTGAAAAAAGTGGGGGTGGTCAGATTACGGAAAAAACAGAATCACAGTGCAAGGTTTCTGGTGGTGATACAGTTGGAGGTTTAATTGGTAAAACACAGTATGTTAATAGTTGGAGAGATGCTTCATATACCACTTGCAAATTGGACGGGACAAATTAGGGAGGAATACTGTTTGGATGTTTTCCAACCACAGATTATAATTGTTCCGACGTAAAAGTATATTATCCAAAAGAATGTTATGAGGAAAAGGGATGGCAGGATACCGGTTGTGACTTGAATGGGGGCGGCAGTACGAAAAATTATTTTACAAATGCCGCGAGACCAAAGGAATCCGTTTTGATGTCGTAGCAATTGCTGACCGTGCTTTTTATAAAAACAGAAAAATTCGCCGTGCTCTAATTGGCACGAACATAAAGTCAATCGGGAAAATGGCGTTCTACGGTACAAAGCAGTTGAGGTACATAGATATTAGAACGAAAAAACTGAAAGCCATTGGCAAAAAAGCGTTTATTGGAATTTATCCGGCGGCGAAAATTAAAATTCCTCGTACGAGAAAGAAAAAGTACATCAAATTACTTGCCAATAAATACGGTTAAATGAAAAAGCAGAGAGTTCACAAAATGGAATTCTCTGCTTTTCCCTTGGTGTTACATTTAAAAATTGCTGCCGTTCCAGCCCCAGTCGTTCACACCGTGGTAAGTGACATAAACTTGATTTCCCGGGATGGAAAGCTCTTCACTTAAAATGTCGCAAATAACTTTTGTCATTTCTGAATAGGCAGACGGAGATGCCTGACCAAACAGACTGACAGAAACATATGCTCCCTTGTCCAATTTCGAACCGCCCATGTACAAATCGTAATTATCTTCAAATCCAACCATCAGATACGTTTCCGATTTGTTTAAAATTTGGATAGCCTCACCAAGTTTTGTTTTGATAGCTTCCTCTTTTTCCGGGGTGAGCGATACGGTAATTTTTGAATCAATAAATGGCATAAAAGTACCTCTCTTTCTTTTTTATGATATAAGTCAAAGGGATTCCAGAAATTTAAGCATAGAACTTAACTGTGTACCATTTAAGCGCTCTGCATAGCGGAGTAAGCGAAACCTCGTTTCATTCAAATGAACAGAAGTGGTGTCTTCCTCCATAAAAAATTCAGACATCGAAATATTAAATGCGTTACATATTTTTTGCAAAGAGGGAATGGACGGCAATGTGTTTTTTCGATACCAGGCTGAAATCGTTGATTGGGTGATGCCGGACTGCTGGGATAGTTGATACTCGGTCCAGCCACGCTCCAGCCGTAATTCCACGATACGGTCTAATACATTCATTGTCAAACCCCTTTCTTAGGTAAATTCATAAATAATATTATACTTGGTATTGCAAAATAAAGCAGTGTAAAATAACGTAATTAAATAACGTAAATATGAAATCTGTAAAGAGCAATGTATTAGGGGAGGAGTTTTGGCTGAGATAAAAAAACGGAAAGCAATTTTGACGAGGGGGCGTATACTAAAAAAATGCAGTGGGGACTTTTTCTTTCATAGATTACCAATATATGTTATAATGACCTTTGAAAAATGAGGGGAAATAGGATATGAAATTATTGTTTGTACTTGTTGGACTAATTTTGTTTTGCAAAGGAATTGAAAAAGGCAGTAATTGGTTGTTCTTTGGTGGATTGATATTAATGATGTCCTTTTTGATGTGGCAGCTTTTCGATAACTGGTTTTTGGTTTCGCTGTTGGCGTAGACGGACACGGAGGCAGAGAGAACTAAGGTGTGGAAAAGAAAGGAGAGTTTGAATTTGAAAATTGCTACATATAATATATGGAATTCAGAAAGTGGAATGCCATATAGAATTAAATATATAGTAAATGAAATAAAATTAATAAATGCTGATGTGATATGTCTTCAGGAGGTATCAAGTAGAAAATTGGCTGAAGGTATTGCAGCAAATGCTGATTATCCCTATTGGTATTTTGATAATTCTCAAAAAATAGCGGTTGTGAATGTTCATCTTCCGTGGGATAGTGTATTAAGCAGAAAGCATCAAATTATAAAAATTGTCAACGCAGTGGATAAAAAAACATACGATTATGTTTATATGGCGGGTGACTTTAATTGTAGTGATTTTTCGGATGTACAGCGGTTTTTGTTAGGAGAATGCACATTGAATAATTGTGAATCCTTACCGTGTTGGTTTGATTTGGCATCTGCATATGCGGAAATTACTGATAAAAAGGCTGAGAATACTCTTGATTTTTGGAAAAATCCTAGATTTAAAGGAAATACGGTAGAGACAAATTCAAGATTTGACAGAATTTTATTGCAAAATACATATCCGCAGCCATTTCCTGTTTTGAGCAGGTGCAACGTATTTGGCACAGCAATTTATGAAGATATAGCATTGGCAGCAAGTGATCATTATGGTGTAGTAGTAGAAATGGAATAATTTTAGGATGGTGTTATTATGTATGAGGATATTTGGGAAAAATTATACTGTGAAGCAAGAAAAGTGCAAAAAGAGAGAGTGATTTCTCCGTTTATAGAGGCAGGGGGTGTTGCAGCTGCACTTTTGACTAAGAAAGGTAGTATTTATGTTGGAGTTTGTATTGATACGGCAAGTACACTGGGAATGTGTGCTGAAAGAAATGCGATTGCTAATATGATAACAAATGGTGAGCATCAAATCGATAAAATGGTTGCGGTTGTTGAGGATGGAAGTGTTGGCGCTCCGTGTGGTGCGTGTAGAGAGTATATGATGCAATTAGATAAAGATAGTGGTGACATTGAAATACTTGTGGATTTTGAAAAGAGAAGAATCGTTCGGCTTAAAGAATTAATTCCTGATTGGTGGGGAAAAGAACGCTTTTTAGTTGAAGAATGAAAAGGGGACTTCTAACCGAAGTAACGCTTTGTATCAGATTTGATGTGCCCCCAAAAAGCCAGACTTTTTGGGGGCACATCATAGTCTTGTTATAGCGTTGCTTTGCCTTTCTCAACAAGAGAAAGACAAAACGAAAATAAAAATGCCTATCCTGTCTGAACCACAGGATGTGCGGTGTGCGTAAGGGCATTTAACTTTCGTGGGAGCATCCACTTTGAAGTGGGAGCGTTCCTACATAGTTATAATATCACTAGTATGAAAATATATCAAGTGTTTTTTGATGGAACATATAATTTCACATAAAAGAGAATTGTTATGTGTGACAATGGATAATTTTAGAAAGTGGTGTGCTGTATGAAAAATCAAACAAGTAAACGGCTGCAAGACAATTTTGATAAAGACAATAAGCTGAAAAGCGAATTGAATTATGGTATTGCGGACATGGAGGCTGGAAGAGAACTTCCACTGGATGAAGCCATGGAAAAAATAACTGAGTTAAGAAATGTTTTTAGTGGGCTGGAGAAATTAGAGAAACATGACAAACAAAAGCATTTATATCAATTGATGACTAAACTGAATGAAGCAGAAATTTTTATTCGTGATAACGGTACAATATCTGCTGATGAACTTGAATCAGAACTGGGGGTGTCTGATTGAAACTGTTGAAAGGTGATGCTTATTATGGTAACAAAAACAGCAAGAATTCAACTTCTAGTTGAGAAAATCAAGAAAATTAGGTTATTGTTTTCATCTTTCACTTTTTTTATAATGAAATCATAAAGAGCTCTTTAATCCATTCAAATTAAGGAGGAACAAACTATGATTTCAATTGGAAATACAATCAAAACATTGCGAAAAGCAAAAGGCGTAACACAGGAAGAGGTGGCACGGGAATTGGGAGTTTCATACCAAGCAGTTTCAAAGTATGAAAATGAAGTAGCACAACCGGATATTTCTCTGATTCCATTGTTGGCACAATATTTTGGCGTAACAATAGATGAGTTGTTTGGGTATAAGTTGGATGCATTGACAAACAAAGAGAAATTTGTGCGATTTATGGCAGATAATCAAATCCTGATATTTCAAGAGAGCGGTGGATATTTTATCAATACAGAAAATTTCTCTACCAATGCTCAGATAAGTAAAATCGGAGAAGTATTGGCAGATTGCATATGCGAAAATTATCTTGAATTTGACGTATTAACTGGAATGGCATATCATGGGATTTCTTTTTCGGCAATGGCGGCAAGTGTTTTGTATAACAAATATGGAAAAACCATAAATTATTGTCATGCAAGACAGAATCCTGATAGCAGAGGGCGAATGATATGTGGTCACACATTGCAAGCGGGGGAGCGTGTAGTTATTGTGGACGATGGTGTGTCTACAGGACAAAGTGTAGATAGGTGGATTGAGGAAACAAAAAAATGCGTAGATATTAATGTTGTGGCGTTAGTAACAGTATTCGCTCGCGATGATATGCCTGGTGGAATTGGAAGACATCTGTTAGAAGAAAAATATGGTATGAAAGTGTATTCTGTAATTTCCGATCAGGATATTCAAAAAGCGTTAGAAAAGGGAATTGTTCGAAGATAAGATTTTAGAATGGTCGAGAAAGTTCCATCGATGAAGTGAACAATCCATCTCGGTCTTGATGAATATGGCAACTCTGCAGCATAACGCTTTGCTTGTTGAAAAGGAGTCAACAAGGTACTGAAAAGAGGTAACAGAAGAAGAAAAGGCGAAGGACGGAAGTTCTTCAACC
>OLWA01002536.1_pt1 | contig 16059 bp, 9 predicted proteins | sample 1673251 | NCBI WGS metagenome assembly OLWA01 (sample SAMEA3178937, study PRJEB25190) | human gut metagenome | biome: human gut; feature: human-associated habitat; material: faeces | place: Austria | collected 2013
AAGAAATCAGGACAGCCCTCTTGACAAGGCATATCTTATAACGGATGGTGTGCAGATTCTTGGATTGCTCGATTTGCTGAGCAATGAGCTTAATATTCCTATAGTCATGATGGATGAGCTTAAGAATGTCACAGGCAGCAAGTACTATGAGATGCCTGAGAACCACCTTATGAATTATCTTGAGAACCTTGGAACGGTCATTGAGCCGATTAACTTCGTGTCCAGAAAGCATATAGCAACGGCACAGAAGAAGGAGGTTAAGCATAACAATACAGCGCTTATAGCAGGCTCTTTGATTATATCAGCCGTGCTGGTCGGTTATCCGTTATATAATTACATGCAGGTGAAGGAGCAGCGTGATAAGCTTGCGGCGGATATAGACAGAATCAGCAGTGTTGAGCAGATTGTAAACGATTATTACAATGCGAAGGACAAGGTGACGGATCTGCTCGGCTTTGTGAGCAGCTCCTACAGTGACAATGATTCCGTATTATATATGTACAATAAGCTTGAAGAGGTTATGCCTTCGGATATTTCACTGTCAAGCCTGTCATTTAATAATGGACAGGTATCCCTTTCGGGAACAGGCTCATCCAAGCTGTGCGTTGCGAAGTTCTTAGAGGAGCTTGAGAAGCTTGATAATGTATATGATATACAAATTTCGGGTGTCAGCGAATCGAAGGACGAGGAGAGCAATATTACAGAGAGCTTTTCGCTTACGTTCAAGTTCCTCAAGCTTGACGAAGAGGAGAGCACACAGGAAGAAGCCGGTACGGACAGCAGTACAGTAAATAATGAGAAGGAGGCACAGTAATTATGAAGCTTGCAATTTCAGAACGTGACAAATTCCTATTATGTCTGGTTGGCAGTCTTTTGCTGGTATTTTTAGCATACTATTTCGGGTTCCGCAATTTCAGCGACAAGACGAGTGCACTTGAGAGCGAGATTTCCACACTTCAGGTTAAGTACAATGACTTGAAGGATAAGTCGGATAATATACCGAAGTATAAGCAGGATACGGAAAACTACATTCGTATTTTTGAGGGTGGTCTTGCCGGATACGATTCAGGCTTTTCACAGAAGGCAACGCTTATGTTCACAACAGAGCTTGAAGCACAGCTTGGTGTGTGGGTCCGCACGGTGAGCATGCCGGATGCGGCACTGGTGTACACCTTCGGAAATGTTGTTTCATCCAACCCTTCAGCTAACGGTGCGAAGGTATATTCCACCGATATGAAGGGATATAAGAAGACGGTCACATATTCTTATGAATGTGATTACGATACCTTCAAGGAGCTGCTGGCATACATACTTGACTATGATACGGTATATACGATTGATACGGTAAGCTGCTCCTACAATGAGGACGATGAACTTATGAGCGGCAATATCACGATTTCACAGTATGCCATCACCGGCTCGGACAGAGACTACTATGAGTCGGATATAGATTCGATTGACCTTGGCACGGAGAATCTTTTTGTATCAGAGAGCAATCCTGGCCATGTGATAGAGGCAGCGGATGAGTTCGGCCTTATGACCAATTACGATATAGCGCTTTCCATTAGCTCGGAAAGCTCCGATTTAAGCTCAGTGGTTCTTGGAAGAAGAGGATACTCATCCTCACAGGTTTCTGCCAACACGAATGACAATGTTCCCGTTGTGATTAACCTTGCAGGAGAGAACGGCGAGTACACGATAAGCTATTCTGTAGGCGATAAGCAGTATCCTGCCGTAGACAAGACCCTGGTTGATTTGTCCTTCAATCCGGGCAGAAGCCTTGACCTCATGGTATTCAGCAGTGAGCGTGAATCGGATAATGACAAGTCCGGAGCAAGCGTGACCATCAACAATGAGTCTGATATGACACTTAACATCAAGGTGGTAAATGACGACAGCTCCAACCCAAGGTTCAATGTTGAGAGTGTGAATGGAGCGGTGAGATATTATAGGTAGATATACATGAAAAGGAGATTGTTGTGATATGTCCCACAATGTGAAGCATGAACAGAATAGAGGTTTCTCTCTCATAGAGCTGTTGATTGCGATAGCTATCCTTGCCATGCTCACAGTGCCTCTTATGAACTCCTTTATCATGTCGGGAAAGATTAACCGCAACAGCCGCAGGCTTCAGAATGCTACCGCTGTTGCACAGAGTGTTGCGGAGACTGCGAAGCATACGACGGACAAGGCGGCACTTGAGGCGGCACTTAAAGCACTTCCGGGTGTGTATGATTTTCCAGCTGATTCTAAGGTGAATGAAGACAGCCCGGTGTATACCTTCAAGCTTGACGGTGCGGATGGTGAGAAGTTCCGGGTTAATGTAAGCCTTATGCCTAAGACGGATTATGACTATAAGGCAACGGACTTTGCCGATTTATACAATGAGGCGAGCGTTATATACAGTGAGCTTATTCTCAATGACAACAAGGTTCTGTCGCTTATGAGGTCGCAGAAGATACCTTATGATGTCCCGGGTGCACCGGTCATGGAAAAATGGAATGTCACAGAAGGCAGGTGGGACAGCTACAGTCCGTCAGATGAGGACAAGGCAATCCGTGATACCTATGGCAATCTTTTTGCGGACGAGTATCTAAAGAGCAGTGGTTCATTGGATGGTATCAGTGAGTCGGAGCTTACTGATGTCAACTCCGAATTTAAAAAGGAAAATATAGACAAAACAGTAGATATTAATATAGAACAGGTCGGCAATGATTATGAGGTAACTATCAATACGATATATACATTCGATTTCACGGATTATAAGGTAGTGTACAGGGCTGAGGATACGTCTCCGGGTGTGATCGTCACTCTGGGAGCCGGTACTCCTATGACATTCTACAGATGTTCGGGGAAGTTAGTGTATAAGGCTGATGAGATTAAGCTTACCTTGGACAATGAAAAGCCTTTATATTTTCTCTACGCAAAGGCAGAGGGAGGCAGAATTTCAAGTGATGGAATTACGTTGGAAAAGGCTGCGGACGTAAGACATTTTAAGAGCGTAACTTATAATGTCAATGCAGCCTCCGGCGTACAGCTTACCAATGAAGATGGAACCTCAAGGAACATGAAGCTTTATTTTGTTGAGGAGGCAGGCGAAAGACAGGAGGAGAGCTTTAAAATCAATGTCGATAACAGCAGTCTCACAACGGCACTTGACCTATATACAACAGAAATTTACAACACCTTGGGGGCGGCACTTTCTGTCAATGTCAATAATGCCATAAAAGGTGTTGTTAATGTGTATTCTACAAGGGATGCGGCAAATACAGATAACCATATTGCGTATGAAAATGGCGAAGAGATTACTTCATTATATAAGATCATAGTGAGCGTGGATTATGATGCTGACCGTGACGGAGGTTATTCGGAACATGTGTATTCGGTAGCTACCGATGATTAAGAAAAATAATATACGTGCTGAGGCATATATGCTTAGGCACGGTGAAATGGAGAAAGGTATGGGCAGAAGAAGCACAGGCAGGCTTAAGGAGAATAAGGGTTCATCACTTATAATGACATTGGTTGTGGTATCCTTCATAGCGGTCATAGCGATGACTGTCATGACATTAGCGCTGTCCTCATACAAGATTAAGGCGATGGAGGCGCGGGGCAGAAATGCTTTCTATAATGCGGATATGGCGGTGGATGAGATATATTCAGGTCTTGCCGCTGACGCTTACAGTGAGCTTGCTGAGTCCTATGACTATGTTATTGGAAATCTTCTTGAGGTTGACGGCGATTCGGTCACAATGATTGACAACACGGCAGCTAACAAGCTTCTTAGAAATACATATTTCCGCAATGCCTGCTTCGCAATATTCGGCGAGAGCTATGGAATGAGTGATGAGAAGGACATTAAGAAAAAGATAGAGGATGAGCTTACAGCAGGAGGCACACTGTCGTCTGTGAACCTCACGGAATTATCCGATAAGCTTAGAAGCTATATCTCCGATGTCTATAAGGATGCTTCAAGTGGAAGCGAGATTGATATAAATGTCGGACAGCGTCCGCAGATTCTTATGGCTGACGGTGCGATAAATTCTGTGATTATAAAGGATGTCACAATAACATACCAGAATCTCAGGACGGACTATTTTTCACAGCTCACAACGGATTACGAGATTGTGTTCCCTGAGAAGGCTGATATCAATATCGTGGATGATGACAGCGATATTCTTCAGTCCTTCCGCGATTATGCGATTGTATCAAATAAGTATATCAACTCGATGGGTTCTATAAATGTAAATGGCGGAATATACGCAAATCTCGGAATAAACCATCAGGGTGCTCCGGAATCACCAAGTCTTTTAAGACTTACCGTAAATGGAGGCAATATTGTTACCAATGGTCTGATACAGCTTTCGCAGGATGCGGCTGTCACACTTGGAGACGGAAGAATATGGGCGGATAATATCGAGCTTATCGACTCAGACCTTGTAATCAATCCGGATGCTTCTGCGTATGTTGCGGATGATCTGACGCTCACACAGGGTTCTAAGAGCAATTCTGTGACGATAAGCGGCGATTATTATGGCTATAGTATTGAGGGGCATGGAATAAACAGCGCGGATGCGAATCCGGCTAAGAGCAGTGCCATCATCATAAACAGTAAGAAGTCAAAGCTGGATTTTTCCAATATAAGAACACTTATATTGGGAGGCTACGGATGGGTTGTATATAATGAAGGCACAGCAGACCCGGGCGATGAGAGCTATTATAGAACGGGTGAGTCTATTGCCGTGCGCTATACACAGACGGCTTATGTTCTTCCGACCTCATGGAACGGAATAATTAATGATAATTTCTTTGCGAAGAATCTGCTCAACCCGGCACAGCGCGTGATTGCCAATCCGGTCGAAGGCGGGGAGTATGAGTACTATTACAATTTCTCGAGCGGTGATGCGGCTGCAAGCTTCTATCGCGGACTTTACGATGATGATACCTTCAATGAGCTTTGCTCCGATGCCGGGATAACCGGATCCGGTAATCTTGCCGAGGCTCAGGTGATAAGAGCGAGAATAAGAAGTGTGATTGATGAAGCTTATGACGATTTCCTTGACTATGACGGCACTGGAACTAAGGCTATCACGATTAACCCTAATGCCCGCGTATATGAAAAGGGTATTGTGAGGGACAATGCTTCGGGTGTGAACGAATATAACAGTGTAGGTGATGAACTCGTTAGGGTTCTCTATGATAATTCAACCCAGAGACAGAGGATAATAGGAAGCCTTCTGATAGAGCTTGAGGATGACTGGATGTACAATTCTTCCGACTGGGATGGAAGTAAGCCTTATCCTACTCTCAACTATTGTTCAATGCGCTTTTCACATAAGATTAAGTCGGAGGCTGAGTTAAATCATGGCGCGGTGGAAAATATTCTGCAAGGCAGGTCAAAGATAGCCGAGGTCGGAAATGCCTATTACTATGTCGAGAATGAGGATGGCAACAATGCGGAGAACTATGTTGTTTTCGTGCATAATGGGGATGTGAAGCTCAGCAATGATTTTGACAGCCGTGCACCTGAAAGAGGAATTATAATTGTGGATGGAAACGTGGTTGTAGACCGGAATTTTGAGGGCTGTATTATCGCGACGGGAGATGTCAAGCTTGAAGGTGGTACATATAGTGCGGCACCGGAGCTTGTTGACACGATTCTTAAGACACTTCCTGGTGTCAGAGGATATTTCGACGGAACGAATGTCACTGAGCTCGGAAAGCATATCGGCTACAATGATGGGGCACATGCAAAGCAGCCTGATGAGAAGGAAAAGGGCAATCTTAACAGCTATGCGGCATCGGATTGCATAAATATAGCAAATTACAGAAGAAGTGCAGCAACACAGACAGAGACGGAATAATGCTCTTAATAAATGCTATGAAAAGGAGGAAAAATGCCGATATGAAAAGTAGGAAAAGTAGGAATGGCAGGAATGGCGGCTGCAATACAATGAATAATGAAATGAATAAAGGCTTTTCATTGATTGAGCTGCTGGTTGTCATTGCCATTATGGGTATATTTATCGGCGTTTCTTTCGCTTCCATAGGTCTTATCCAGGCTGGAAACATGACCAGTGTGACCAAGAGCATTGCGACAGGTATTCAGGAGACACGTCAGAAGACAATGACGCAGAATCTGTTGTACGGATGGCGTTTTTCGGTGAACACGGATGCCGATGGCAGCGTGAGCATGACGGTAACTAAACAGGCAGCCGCCACACAGACACCTGTGGACACTGTGACAGAACTGAAAAAATGTGACCTGTATTACACTAAAGATAGTGACGAAGAGGTGAAGATTACCGGTTTTGCGATGACATTCGACGCTTCGACAGGTGCGATAAAATCCTTTAATTATGCCTTGGCAGACGGCGGAACAGCCATGCAGACCTCGGGCACCGGAAGGATAAGAGCGGCACACGGAAAAAAGGAGAGTGAACTTACCATATTCTTTGCAACAGGAAAGTATGAGGTTAAGTAGTATGAAACTAGACAGAGCACATAAAAGGGACGGATTTTCGGATAACAGGGGCATCACTCTCATAGAGGTACTTATAGGAATTGCCATAATGGGTATTGTTTCATCGATGATTTCGGCAATAATGGTAGGTTGGACTAATTTTTTCAGGAAACAGAGCGCAACGATAGATTTGCAGAATGATTCACAGCTTATTACCTCATCAATGTCGGCGGCGATACTTGAGGGAACGAATTTTACACTTGAAGAGGATAAGCTGATGGATGGCAGGAGGGTTGTGTATTTTACCACCGGGACACCTGCTGCAGAGGGGGAGAATAAAGCAGTCGCAAAACAGTATATATGGGTAGAGGATAGTCCGTATGGTGACGCAGGGTATCTTTATATATATGATGCGGGAGCTGTGGTTGATTACAATAAAGGAAATTGCATATCAGAGCTTGTCAGATATTTTAAAATTACAGTTGGTGTCATGGAAGCGACAACAGATGCTTCGGGTAATATCGTATACGCATACAACAGTAGCGTCAAGGAGACGAATAAGATTGAGAAAATCAGCGTGAGCTTCACTCTTGCCAATTCCAAGTCCGAGCTTACGCAGAGCATAGAGATTAAGCCAAGAAATACTGTGGCGGATTTTAAAAAGATAGAGTCCGGCACATAGAACCAGCTACACAAGTATGAAAGAAAGTGGGTTGATGTTTATGAGAAATATTAATAATCTGAAGAGAAATGCAAGGAAGATTGTTGCTGCCATGTTATCTGTTGTGACTGCGGTTACACTTATGCCGGTGCAGGCTGTCCAGGGAAAGGGGACTTCACATTTGGCTTCGGGTGTGGCTGATATCAATACGCTGAATGTGAGCTTATCCGTCAGTGCAAGCGTGCAGAGAGCACTTGATGCAGGGCTTAAGAATAATTCCGGGAGAGCGGATGTTATAAGAGCGGTGCTTGATGACATAGAGGAACTGCCGCAGTACGGTAATCCTGATTTTACATCAATAACAAGAGGTACGGCAGAAAGACCCTTTGTCATACTCGAGATTGCGCCGGCTGAGGAGTGCGGTGAGCTGGGATACCTTGTGAGCGGATGTGAGCCTATCAGAATGGAGGATATGTTCGGCTTCGGAGAGTATACAAGAATAGCGCAGACATTGACAACAGGCTATTTGACGGATGTACCTTCGGGAACCTTCTTTTTCATGGATGAGCCGGAGGGGAATGCCTCCAATTACGGCTCCTACAGAGGGAATCTTCAGAACTGGGCATGGAGAATTAATCAGTATGGCGGACGGTCGTTCGTACATAAGGGCTATTATGAGTATGTAGGCACGGGTAAGGGCTATTTCTCTGTTGAGGCAGGAAAGATGGTTAAGAAAGGTGTGGACGGCGGAGAGTATATCTGGCACACTGTCAACTCATTTGAGGCTTCGCAGTATGAGGGCATAGAATTTAATGATGACATTGCCGATGCGGCGGCTGAGGTCGGTGAAAGAATATATACAACCAGAACAAGCTATAATGCCAGGCTTGATGGTTCGGACTCAATGATGATGGTTGACCAGGTGGTTGAGGTCAGCGGTATGTATAAGGTGTATACAAATAAGGAGAATTTTCTCAAGGATACGCTTCTGCTGGATGATGAGACGGCTGCCGGTTACTCCTGCGTGATAAAGACTATAACGGCACAGGAGCTGAACAGCACACCGGAGTGGGTTGATTACGCAGACCTCATCTATATCTTTCCGGGAAATCATAACAAGGAGATTGTGAGTGCATGGAAGCAGACCATAAACGGTGCACCGGCTAACAGACTTGGACATACCTCCGCAGCAACGAATTATCCAATCAACACCTTTGAAATCAATGATATATCTGCCGATGTGACGATGAAGATTTTTAACAGGGTTTCAGCGTCCGAGAACTACGCCTCAATAATAATTGACAACCGGCTTTTTGATTTCAGTCAGAACACACTTACATCACTCTCGACAGTGAATAATGTAAATATGGATATATTTGACTGGAGCTTCAAGGATACGGGCAAGGATTATCAGGCGACCTCCAGCAGCAACAACGTATATAAGCTCAGTGTCATGCTTATGTCGATGAATCCTAATTTCTTTAAACAGTTATATTTGCAGCCGGGAAATGAGCTTGTAAAGATAGTAAACGGTGAGCTTGTGGATACGCTTCAGAGGTCACCTGCTGATAAGTGCTGGTCAGGATATACCTTCCAGCTTATGGAGAAGGATTATTCAGGCAATCTCTATAACTATTTTACATCCTCCGAGAACTGGTTTTTGTATGGAAGCTGTTCTAATCTGAGTGAGCAGAAGTACAAGACCTACGTTGACAATCATATATTCACCTTCAATGGTAATTCATGTGTGACCATGCAGTTTGTAAATGAGGATGGTGGTCTTGGCTCGGATAAGCAGCTGCAGGATGGAAAGTATCTGTTCGGCAATTTCAGGGATTATCTTGATGAAAATGCGGATATATTCAAATATAATGCTGATAAGGCCGACTCATCGGATGCGGTCAGATATATTCTCGGTATAGGAAGTAAAAAGCAGTATTACGGAGAAGCTACTACTCTTAAGATTCTTGACCTTGAGCCAAGTGTGGGGCTTGATTCGGCAAGTAAGCCTGAGTGGACGAGGACGGAAAATTATATAAGACGTCTTATCCCTGATTTTCAGGGAAATATAGAGGTCACACACATGACGACCGCGGAGTACATAGGAAAGGTTGATGACATCAACAGCGATTATGACCTTGTATACATCGGACTTGATGCCGGTGGATATAATGTAAAGACCAATGCGCAGGCATTTTTCAATGATGGTTCGAGTACATGGGGAAACACAATCACTGATTTTAATGATGATTCTCTTGACGGAAAGATATATTTCCACCTCGGGGATAAGATGGTGTCGACCTGCTACGATGGCGGCAGCCGTAACCGTTCTGTAAGGTTCATATATAATAATGCCGGCACAGGTGTTGTCTCAAGTGAGGAGCTGCGCTTCGCCGGAAATGATATCACGAATATCAAGAAGGATGAGCTTATCAGCTTCATCGCCTCAGGAAAGCCTGTTGTAGCAGAAAAGTATCTCTATGACCTTGAAAAGTTTTTTATAGATACAGGTTCTAATCTCTACAGCCTTGTGAACGGGTATAGGAATACAGATGCTGAGATAAAAGGAATTTATCTGTATTCGGACACAAGGAGACTTCAGGATACCCTTAGAAATAAGGCAGAGGCTGTTATATTTACATCGGTTCCCGCACTCTATAATGGAACAACCGTTAGTGACACCAACCCTACGATATCCAATCCTAATTATCTTCCGGTTAACGGAGACGGAGATGCGTATATGACGTTTGAATTTACTGTTCCGGGAGAGGGTTATAATTATCGTATCTATGTGGATCAGGACAGGGACAGCAAGTTCTCTTCGGGCGAGATTGTACAGGAGGGAACTGCGGCATACAATGATGGGAACAGGGGCGTAAATACATGTATCTATGAGGTCGCTTCAAGTATTGTGGGTATTGTACAATGGAAGATAGAGGTATACAGAAACGATAATGTGAATGTCAGATATACCAGGACAGGTTCTTCCGCAGCAAAGCTTCGTTCGGATACAGAGAAAAAGAAGCTCAAGGTACTTCAGATTATGCCGAAAAACGATTCGGGTCTTCTTAATCTGGAGAAGAATGATTTGTTCAGGAAGAGATACTCCAATCTGAATGATTTTGATGTGACGGTCCGCACGATTACATGGTCTGATTTTGAGAAATTCTTCGCAGGAGAGGGATTTGAATTCGACTTGTCGCAGGACATAAGCAGCACGAACCCGGAGACAGGTGTTCTCGCGAGTGTATCGGATGAGCTTGATAAATGGGGACACGAGATTAAGTCGGAGCTTGATGGCAGGAGCATAGGAAAGCTCAGCTCCTATAATATGATTATCGTTGGATTCGGAGATACCTATGGTTCTGTTGACCTTAGTAATAACAATGGCGCTGTTGAATATCTGCAGTATTACACGAAGCTTGGAAAGAGTATTCTTTACACGCATGATATCACCTCCTTGTATAATCTGAAGCAAAATGGAAATAAGACCTTCGGCTACACAGCCAATGCCATGCTGCGTGATATTATGGGCATGAACCGGTACAAGGCGGTGAGTACAGAGCTTGCTTCACTAGCCTCCGGGGACAGACTTAAGAATGCTGTAACCGGATATCAGAGCGGCTTGAGCTACGATGAGATTTCAAGCGACCAGAAGCAGGGCTTTACATATTATGCGATGAAGAGGCTCGGCTGGACTAAGAAACAGACGGATTGGAACAATCCTAATAAGACCGGAAACAGCTATAACAGGTTGCCATACAGATACATGATAACCAACCCACAGGGAAATGCGGTTGTCAATGAGAATAGTGTATCAAGCAGTACCGGCTTTGCAAACAACAATGATCTGACTACAACTGCAACAAAGGTAAATGAAGGCCAGATAACAACTTATCCGTATAAGATATCGGATGTTCTTTCGATTGCGCCTACGCATGGACAGTGGTATCAGCTTAACATGGAGGATAAGGAGGTTACTGTATGGTATTGTTTATCAGACCCGGTTGCAAGCGGTAATGCTGGAATCGGAAGTGCCAGAAGCTCATCGTCCACAGGAAACGGTGACGGAAGTGCCCTGACCTATGGCGTGTCTCCTAATGATGCTGCCAATAACTACTATATCTACAGTAAGGGTAATGTATTCTATTCAGGTGTCGGACATTCGTGGGTATCCGGTGATATGGAGGCAAAGCTTTTTGTCAATACAATGATAGCGGCATACAGAATAAGCTATGATGCACCTACTGTTAAGATCGAGAAGGCTGATATGACACCGGGTGTCGGTGCAGGACAGTCCTCTGCTTATGACCTCAGCATTGACAAGAATAGTGCCAAGGATTATTCGGCGGATGTACCTGATGAGTATGCTGATTACGTGCGTATATATTTCAGACCTGAGGATATGAGCTTTTCAAATGATATGGATGTGCGTATATCGTATGCTAAGAAGGATGGAAGTATGGGCTATATCACTGAGATATGGACAGGTGAGGCTCATGGTGCTGAGGCTGCCGGTACTGTCCACACAGCTGATGATACCGATAAGTTCTTTGTGGAACTTAACAATAATGGGTTGTATTACTTCTACTATAGAAAATCGGATATCCGAACCGTGAGCAGCACATTTACGTTCGAGGTTAACAATAACCGTTCCGCTGAGGTGGGGCTTGCGTATATGAAGCTTAACCTGCAGAGCTTATATTATCTTGACTAACATTATTATAAAAAACCTGCAGTTCTGAAAATCATGCAGTTATGGAAATCATGCAGCTTTGAGAATCATGTATTTCTGTAAATCATGTAGTTTGAGAAATATGCAGTTCCTAAAAACATGCGGTTCTAATCAGATAGAACCGCATGTTTTTTTGCCTATTATGACGGAATGTTAATCATTGGTTTAAAATATATTCGATTCATCTTATTTGACACGATTACTGTTGCCAATAGTCATATATGGTGCTATATTAATCGCAAAGCACATATCTATAATTCTTCTATTTAAAATATACCATTTATTATCGGTAGTCTTATTTATCAGAAGTTCATGCTTTTATTCCAATAACCACAGGAAAGACAGTATACAACCAAGGAACAGCGAAGTTGATACCAATTAGACAATGTACAGTCAGACGACGTACAGGATGTTATGCACAGTATGTAAGGAGAGAGCTTAATGGGGAAAATGACAAGCAGTGAAGAAGCGAGGGCATTGAATCCGATAGATGATTTGATGTTCCGGAAGATGGCGGAGGATGTGGGTTTCTGTGAGGAGATATTGCGGGTGATACTTGAGGATAATGAACTTAAGGTGCTTGAGACGATACCTCAGTGGACAGGAACGAACCTGCAGGGGCGTTCGGTGATTCTTGACGCAAAGTGTGTTAAGTCGGACGGCAGGCAGGTGAACATTGAGGTTCAGAAAGAGGATGACGATGATCACCAGAGAAGGGTGAGATACAACGGAGCGATACTTACCACCAATATCTCAGAACCCGGAACAAAATTTAAAAATGTTCCGGATGTATGTATTGTATTTATCTCAAAATTTGATATATTTAAGGGGAAGAGTCCGATATATCATGTTGATAGGGTTGTGAGGGAAACCGGTGCTGTGGTTGACAATGGCTTTGAGGAGATATACGTCAATACGAAGGTCAGGAATGGTTCAGATGTATCAGAATTGATGCGAATTTTTGTCGAGGACAATGCGTACAGCACCCGTTTTCCGAAAACGTCGGAGATTAAAAGAAGATACAAGATAGTCGACGGAGGTGGAGATATGGGAAGTGCTATTGAGAGGTTTAAACAGGAAGGGAGAACAGAGGGACAGATGGAAGTATTTGACAAATTGTTGCGGAAAAAGATTATAAGCTATTCGGAAGCAGCAGACATGGCAGATATGACGGAAGAGGATTTTAAGAAAAAATATGATGAATATATAAAGGAAAATACACATGCTTCAGAAGAGCAGTTGTGAAAACGTCGAAAGCTAAGAAAAATACATAAGCTGTAAATCTTCCCTGCTTTCATTGCAAAATACAATGAGCAGGGAAGACTCAAAAATGTTTAATCTTATTTCAGCAGTATCCGGTCTGTTTCAGACCACATTTCAATTTTAATTTGTGAAAGCTTTAAAGGACTTAATCATAAAGTACATTATTAATAATGTCAATGTCATGTACAGCATGCATTTCAAAAAATCATGTATATGAGTTTAATGAGGTTACAGGTTTTTTATTTGGAGAATATAAGAATGGAGGATTTGCTATGGTGAGCAAGGTGGGCTGTGCGATGGTCACAGCGATGGGTGCCACGCTGCTTGAGGTGGAGGCAGATGTGTCGGGCGGGCTGCCGGACATAGAGATGACAGGCAACCTTGGAAGTTCAGTAAAGGACGGCAGGGAGAGAATCAGGGTCGCAATCAAGAAGTGCGGCTATCCGTTCCCGCAGGGAAGGGTGACAATCAATATTGCACCCGCGGCAATGCGCAAGGAGGGGACAGGCTTTGACCTTGCGGTTGCATGTGCCATTCTTGAGGAGATAGGTATTATTGTGGAGGATAAGCTGAAGGGCAGGATTGTGATTGGTGAGCTTGGGCTTGATGGTGCGGTTATCGGTGTGAGAGGTGTGCTTCCGGCGGTGCTTGAGGCGAAGAAGCAGGGATATGCGGGGTGCATAGTTCCTGCGGCTAACTACTCAGAGGCGCTTATGGTGCCGGAGATAGAGATTATTCCTGTGCAGCATTTATCGGAGCTTGTAGATGAACAGGATGATGGGAAATGTTGTGAGGTTATTGATAATAATGCAGTCTGTGATAGGTGCAGCGATGAAGATAAAACAAATCCTGACTATTCAGATATATATGGTCAGGAGTATGCCAAGAAAGCCATGCTCACAGCCGTTGCGGGAAGACACAATATACTGCTCATGGGACCTCCGGGAGCTGGAAAGACGATGCTTGTATCGCGTATTCCGACCATTATGCCCGGCATGTCTAAGAATGAACAGCTTGAGCTTGCCTGCATTTACAGCATAGCCGGAAAGCTTGGCGGCAGACCGGATATGAGTGTAAGACCGTTCCGTGCACCACATCATTCGATTACGTCGGCGGCGCTTATAGGCGGTGGACGATTGGTTGAACCGGGGGAGGTGTCGCTTGCGTCTAAGGGAGTGCTGTTTCTTGATGAGCTTACACGCTTTGACACAAGGGTTGTGGAGCAGCTGAGGGAGCCGCTTGAATCGGGAAGGATAGTGATTAACAGGATTACAGGCTCCTGTGAGCTGCCGGCTGATTTCATGCTTGCGACGGCTATAAATCCCTGTGCATGCGGTTTCTATCCCGATAGGACAAGGTGCCGGTGTACCACATGGGATGTGAATAAGCACTATGGGCGCATAAGCAGGCCGATACTAGACAGAATTGATATATCCATATCATTGCAGAGGGTAAGCTTTGACGAGCTTATAGGTAAAAATGTGGCTTCTGAAGGAATAAAAGGTGAAAGACGAATGGATGAAAAGACCGGAGCAGGAGACAGACGAAAAGCAGATGAAAATGCCGGTAAAAGAACAGATGAAGATGGTGATATGCAGACAGTAATTGGGAATTTCGACAGCTCCAATATGCGGAAAATTGTTGAACGTGTGTGGAGAGTCCAGCAGGAAAGACTTGGCGAGGGACGTTATAACAGCCGTATGACTAATGATGAGATTAAGAAATACTGCCGACTTGACGATATATCCGAGAAGCTTATGAGAGAAGCGTATGATGTATACGGACTGAGTGCCAGAGGCTACTATAAGCTGCTCAAGGTGGCGCGTACATTGGCGGATATCGATGGAGCGGAGAATGTGGAGGAGCGGCATGTGCTCGAGGCGTTGAGCTACAGGGTGAAGGATAAGGGGGATGAATGATGGATGAAGAAAATAAGCGTATCAGGGCATGGTTCTGGCTTACCAATCTGCCGGGATATGGATATAAGAAGCTGGCGGCACTCAGGGCGGCAGTGGATGATGTGTGGGAGCTGTATGAAATTGAAGAGAGCGTAGGACAGGAGAAGGCTGAGGAGTTCTTAAGACAGGTGTTTTCTTTGTCAGATATAAAATACAGTGATGCACAGATTGGAGCTTTTTTCGACAGGAGCCTTAAGAGAAGGCTTGACAAGGAATTTGAAGGGTTGGCAGCGTCGGATATAAATATGGTCTGCATTGATTCAAGTGACTACCCTGAAAAACTTAGGGATATTTTTGATGCGCCGTACATACTCTATTATCGCGGAAGGCTTCCGGAACAGAACCATAAGACGGTGGCGATTGTAGGGGCAAGGGCGTGCAGCGAATATGGCAGAAGCATGGCAAAGGATATTGCCGCGCAGCTTGCACGGTATGGAGTGCAGATTGTCAGCGGGTTTGCGAGAGGGATAGATACCGCATCGCATAACGGCTGTCTCGGAGTTGACGGAGGAAGGACATTTGCGGTATTTGGAAGTGGAATCAATCATTGCTATCCGCCGGAGAATCGTTTCACATACGATGAGATAATACAGAAGGGTGGGGGGATAATGTCTGAATATCGTCCCGACACGAAGCCGTTATCGGGATTCTTTCCTATGAGAAACAGAATTATAAGCGGGCTGTCAGATGTTGTGATTGTTGTTGAAGCCGGAGTTAAAAGTGGTTCTCTTATAACTGCCGACCATTCGTTAGAACAGGGCAGAACGGTCATGGCATTGCCGGGGAGAGTGACAGATGTGCTGAGCATGGGATGTAACAGGCTGATACGTCAAGGTGCTGCTGTCATAACATGTATGGACGATATTTTATTTGAATTGGGACTGTCAGAAGTACAAAATTATTCTGTCAATATAAAAAATTCACAAGTTAGTGTATAATTTTAATTGGCAAAAATAAAGGGAAGAAGTAAAATACCTCT
>OLWA01002543.1_pt1 | contig 16030 bp, 9 predicted proteins | sample 1673251 | NCBI WGS metagenome assembly OLWA01 (sample SAMEA3178937, study PRJEB25190) | human gut metagenome | biome: human gut; feature: human-associated habitat; material: faeces | place: Austria | collected 2013
TGGACGTATTATTCCCCAAAATCGGCGAAATCATCGGCGGATCGGAACGCGAAGCCGATTATGGCAAGCTTTGTGCCCGTATCAAGGAGTTGAACATGAACGAACGCGAGTTGTGGTGGTACCTCGACACCCGCCGCTGGGGATCGGCTCCCCACTCGGGCTTCGGACTGGGATTCGACCGTCTGCTGCTGTTCGTGACCGGTCTGACCAACATCCGCGACGTACAGCCCTTCCCGCGTACGCCGCTGCACGCCGATTTCTAACCGAACGCCTGCCCGCGTAGCCCGGCGGATGCCTGCGACGGTCGTCCTCCGGGGACGTGGAGTGCCGGCCGGATGCGCACGGCGTCCGGGGGCAGCTCCGCGGAACTTGCGGGTCCGGTATTGAGTGCCTTGAAAGAAGGTAGAGGGGTTGGTCCTTGTGAGCCCCGGTGTGTGAGGGGAATGCCGCTTTCGAACGCTGCCGTGTGCGGAACGGTCGACATGCACCTCCCCGCGAATGTGAGAAAACCCGAACAAACCCGAAATGAAGAGACCAAATGAGAAGGTGATTCTTAATTTGGATTCGATATGGCAATCAATCAGAAACAGGTACTGTCGCTTCAACAGAAGCTCTCTCCGCAACAGATTCAGATGATCAAGCTGCTGGAGCTGCCCACCGTGCAGCTCGAACAGCGCATCAAGCAGGAGATCGAGGACAACATCGTCCTCGAAGAGGAGGACCGCCCGGCCGAGGACGAGGATCAGCAACCGCAGGAGATCTCCGTCGACGAATACCTGCGCGAAGACGACACCCCCTCCTACAAGAGCCACATCAACAACTTCTCGAAGGACGACAAGCAGCGTCCGGTCTACCTGACCGAGGGCCGCTCGCTGCAGGAGTATCTGGTCGAGCAGCTGGGCTTCCGCAACCTCTCGGAGCGCGACATGCGTCTGGCGGTCTATCTGGTGGGAAGCCTCGACGAGGACGGCTATCTGCGCCGCGATCTGGAGTCGGTGGCCGATGACATCGCCTTCACGGTCGGCATCGAGACCTCGGCCGAGGAGTTGGAACGCATCCTGGACATCATCCACGATCTGGAACCGGCCGGCATCGGAGCCCGCGATCTGCGCGAATGTCTGCTGTTGCAGATCGATCAGCTGCCGCTCAACACGCGTCCCCGCAAACTGGCCCGCAGGATCCTCTCCGACTATTTCGAGGAGTTCGTCAAGAAGCATTACGAGAAGCTCATCGCCCGGCTGCAGGTCTCGGAGGACGACTTCCGCGAGGCCATTGCCGAGATCAAACGCCTCTCGCCCAAACCGGGCAATCTCTATGCCGAAGGCGGTACGGATACGACACCTTATATTATTCCGGACTTCATTCTCGACTATCAGGATGGACACTTCAACCTCTCGATGAATTCGTACAACGTCCCCGAGGTGCGGATCAACCGCCGTTACGTGGAGATGATCCGCGACATGGTCGGTCCGGACGGCAAGGTCAAGGAGCAGGACAAGGAGGCGCTGCAGTTCGTCAAGAACAAGATCGATTCGGCGAAGTGGTTCATTTCGGCCATCAAACAGCGTCACGACACGCTGATGCGCACGATGCAGACCATCCTGGACTACCAGCAGGAGTATTTCAAGGACGGCGACCGTTCGAAGCTCCGCCCGATGATCCTCAAGGACATCGCCGACCGCACGGGGCTCGACGTCTCGACCATCTCGCGCGTGGTCAACAGCAAGTATGTGCAGACGCAGTTCGGGATCATCCTGCTCAAGTCGCTCTTCTCGGAGGCGATGCAGACCGAATCGGGCGAGGAGGTCTCGAGCTACGAGATCAAACACATCCTCCAGCAGTGTATCGACGGCGAGGACAAGCGTCATCCGCTGACGGACGAGACGCTGATGGACATTCTCAATTCGAAGGGATACCGCATTGCCCGGCGTACGGTGGCCAAATACCGGGAGATGCTGGGTATTCCGGTGGCGCGTCTGCGCAAACAGATCTGACCGGGTGCGGCCCGAGGACCGGCAGCGAGCAGAAAGTACCGGGGCGGGGATGAAGGACCGGGACGGGGATGAAGGGCCGGCCGCAAAAACACCGGCAGCAAGGATGAAGACCCGGGGTGAGAAGAAGGGCCGGCGGCGAGCAGGAAACACCGGGGCGGGGATGAAGGACCGGCCGCAAAGACACCGGCAGCAAGGATGAAGACCCGGCGGCATGAATGCAAGAATGGAAGGTCGGTGCGGGCGTCCTGGATTTTTAAGTGACGAAACGATGAATTATCGAAAAATAGCCAATTTGCTCTCGTGGGTATTGCACCCGTTTCTGCAACCGATCTATCTGATGGCGGTGCTGCTCACGATGACCACCTTTGCCCATTACACCACCGGCATGAAGTTCTATCTGATGTGGGTGGTGGTGCTCTATGCAGTCGTCATTCCCCTGCTTGCGCTCGGGGTGCTGCACTCGCTGGGACGGATCTCCGATTTCCGGGTCGACGACCGCCGCGAACGGATTCTGCCGCTGTTGATCGGGGCGGTCTGCTATGTGCTCTGTGCCGTCACCTTCGCGAAGATCCCTTCGGCGATCTTCCTGCGTAAGTTCATGGTTGCGGCCGCCTGCTGCGAGTTGATGTGTCTGGTGGTGTCGCTGCGCTGGAAGATCAGTCTGCACCTGACGGGTATGGGGGTGCTGGTGGCCCTGCTTGTGGTGATGAACATCGTCGGGGTGGGCAACATGCTCATTCCGCTGATGGTGACGATTCTTTGTGCCGGGGCGTTGGCGTCGGCCCGTCTCTATCTGGGGTGCCACAACGGAGCCCAGGTCCTGGCGGGATTCTGCGGCGGATTTGCGGTGGCGCTGCTTGCCGTACTGTTTCTCTGACCAAAAACTTCCGGATCGCAGGGCGGATTGCCGGCGAATCCGGACGGCTCGACGAAGAGCGGATCGAAAGTCCGCTCTTCTTTTTTTGTACCCGCGGAATCGCTCCGAGCGGGGTGTGTGCGTACACACCGGCCATAAATGTATGATTGTTTCAATCAGATGTACGCGAGTTTCAGTCCCTCGGCGGGGCTTGACTTAATTTTGTAATGCAAATTTACTAACCAGACAACTGATGAAGCGAAAAAACTGAACCAACCGTATCTCATTCGATCCTTGCCTGAAGCGAGGAATGAACTGCAACCTAAACCAATCAGTATGAACAAATCTACCAAGCAAACCAATTCCGGAACGGGACGTTGCGGCCTTTTGCGGCACGTGTTTCTTGTTCTGGCGCTGTGTGCTCTGCCGGTTGCGGAGGTCTTGTCCGCACCTGTCGGGGCAACCCCTCCGGCCCAGGCCGGCAGGAACTATCGGATCACGGGATCCGTGGTCGATGCGGCGGGGGTTCCGATCATCGGGGCCAACGTCATCGTCGAAGGCACCACGACCGGTACGACGACCGATGTGAAGGGTGCATTTACGCTGGAGGTGCCTCTCAAGGGGACGATCCAGATCTCCTACTTGGGCTACCGCACGCAGACGGTCGCCCTCACCGGGCAGACCAATTATATGATCACCCTGCAGGAAAACGCCACGGCGCTGCAGGATGTCGTTGTGGTCGGTTACGGTGTCCAGCGCAAGGAGAGCGTCGTGGGCGCCATCTCCCAGGTGAAGGGCGATGCACTGGTCGACGCCGGTGTTTCGAACATCACCAATGCCCTGGCCGGCAAACTCTCGGGCGTGACGACCATTCAGACGTCGGGCCAGCCCGGTCAGAACGACGCGGAGATTCTGATTCGCGGTGTTTCGAGTTTCAGCAACTCCAGTCCGCTGGTGCTGGTCGACGGTGTCGAGCGCGACTTCTCGACGATCGATCCGCAGGAGGTGGCCAACATTTCGGTGCTGAAGGATGCCTCGGCGACGGCCGTCTTCGGAGCCAAGGGCGCCAACGGCGTCATCATCGTGACGACCAAGAGCGGCCAGGAGGGCAAACCCCGGATGGACTTCTCCTTCTCGACGGGTTTTGCCATGCCGATCAACACGCCCGAACATATCGACTCCTATCGGACGATGTCACTGATGAACGTGGCCAAGATGAACGACCAGCAGTTCTCGTCGCTGACCTCGCAGGAGATCCTCAACGAGTACCGCAACCCCTCGACGCGGCTCAATTCGCTGCGTTATCCCGATGTCAACTGGCTCGACGAGATGACCGATTCGTTCGCCTCGACGATCAATGCCAACTTCAATATCCAGGGCGGTACGCGTTTCGTGAAGTATTTCGCCTCGGTGGGCTATGCGCACGAGGGTTCGATCTTCAAGGGCATTCAGGACGGGAAGGTCGATTCGCGTTACTACTACAACCGGTTCAATTTCCGCACCAACCTCGATTTCAACGTCACGCGCTCGACGATCGTTTCGTTCAAACTGGGCGGCAACGTCGGCATCAAGAACAAGCCGCAGCCGCAGGACGGCGACGACGGCATGTGGAAGTACATCTTCGGCAGCAGTACGGCCAAATACCCGATGTACTATCCGTCATGGGTGCTTGAGGAGGTTCCCGATCTGGATTATCCCGACGCTTCGGGCGACCGTCTGATCAGCGAGGCCGACCAGACCACCGGCAACCCCTATTATCAGATGATGCGCGGCCGCTTCATCCAGCTGACCGACTCGAAGCTCTTCTCCGACATCATCATCAATCAGAAACTCGACTTCATCACCAAGGGGCTTTCCGTGCAGGGCAAGGTCTCGTTGAGCACCTACTACAAATATACGACCCTGCGCACGGAATACGACCGTCCGGCGTGGTATCTGGACTTCGACAAGATCGGTACGGACGAGAATCCCTGGCGGCGGACCGGCGACAACGGCTATCTCTACGTGCCCAATCCGATGTACACGACGGCCGGCAACGCCCTGCAGGACGGCTACTATCTGGATCTCTACTACGATCTGTCGCTCAATTACAACCGCACGTTCGGACGGCACAACGTCACCGGACTCTTCCTCTTCAACCGTCAGGAGCAGGACAAGGGGTCTGACTTCCCGTACTACAACGAGGCGCTGGTGGCCCGCGTGACCTACGACTTCGCCCACAAGTATCTGGTCGAACTCAACATGGGTTATACGGGTTCGGAGCGTTTCGCACCGGGCAACCGGTTCGGATTCTTCCCTTCGGGCGCCGTGGGTTGGGTCCTCTCCGAGGAGCGCTTCTTCGAGCCGCTGAAACCCTGGTTCAGCAAGTTCAAGATCCGTTATTCGCAGGGTCTGGTCGGCAGCGACTACGCCAACAACCGCTGGCTCTACATGAGCGAATATTCGAAGGACGGCAACGGATACATCGTCGAGGACAAGATCGCCAACAGTTCGGTGCAGTGGGAGCAGGCCATGAAGCGTGACCTGGGTATCGAGATGGGCTTCTTCAACGACGACCTGCATCTGACGGTCGATCTGTTCGACGAGAAGCGCACGAAGATGCTCATTTCGGTGGACAACACCACGCCGATGTGGATCGGCAACACCTCCAAGGAGCTGAACAAGGGTGAAATCAAGAAACACGGTCTGGAACTTGAACTCACCTATCGCCGGCAGCTCAACCGCGACTGGACGCTCTTCCTGGGCGGCAACTTCTCGTTCAACGAGAACCGCATCCTCTATACCGACGACCCGCTCTATGCACTGCCTCATCAACAGAAGATCGGTACGGCGCTGGGCGCCCAGCTGAGCGGCGCCTATCTGATCGGCAACGGCTATCTGACGTCGGTGGATGACATCCACAGCAACTTTTTGCCCGGATCGGTGAGCGACGTGGTGGTCGGCGACTACAAGTTCCTGGACTTCACGGCCGACGGCCAGATCGACAAGGATGACCTGGCCCGCATGGAGGGTTCGCTCTATCCGCCCATCGCCTATGCCTTCAATGCGGGATTCAAGTGGAAGGGGCTCGACGTGAACATCCTCTTCCAGGGTTATGCCAAGAAGTGGGTCAATTTCGACCAGATGTACGAATGGGAGTTCTACAAGGGCAACTACCGGACGCATCTTTCGTCGCTCGACTACTGGTCGCCGTCGAATCCCACGGGCAACCATGCCGCCGTACACTATTCGTCGTCGAACTTCGCCAACATGAGCTGGTCGGGTTACAACGAGAGCGCCACGACGGGCGGTTACAATGCCAAACTGGCGGGACGTTCGTGGCGGCGGGCCGACTTCCTGCGTCTGAAGGAGGTTTCGATCAGCTACACCTGGCGCGGACCGAAGATCAGCCAGGCTCTGGGCGTGGAGGCGTTGAAGGTCTATGCCACGGGCAACAACCTGCTGACCTTTACCGACCTGCTCGAGGGCGATCCCGAAAGCAAGTATCTCGTATGGGGCCAATACCCGCAGATGATGACCGTCAAGCTGGGTCTTCAGGTTTCGTTCTAATCAAAAATACAATCGACCATGAATACCGGAAAACAGATATGGAAGCGACTTTTCGTCGGGACGATGCTGCTCTTTGCGGCTGCGGGGATGACCTCGTGTCTGGAGGAGTATCTGGACAAGGCGCCCGATGCCGGCCTTGACGAGAAGGAGGTTTTTTCGAAATATGCCAACTTCAAGAGCTATTTCTACGCGGTCTACAACGGAGCCAATTTCAACATCAAGGCCCACTATCCGCTGTGGTTCGCGGGCAACAACCAGAAATTCACGATGGAGGGTCTGACCGACATGTGCGACATGACGCGTATCCAGCGCTGCCAGCCCGGCAAGATGGGCGACGGTTCGCAGGTGACGTGGGCCGTGGGCTACAACTCGGATGCCGCCTCGAAGACGGCCAAGGTGCCCTATTCGTGGAAGGTGATCCGCGTCTGCAACATGGCTATCGAGAAGATCGACATGCTGCAGGATGCCACCGAACGCGAAAAGGAGGATCTGCTGGCCCAGGCCTATTTCGTGCGGGCCTACACCCACTTCGAGATGTTCCGCCTCTACGGTTCGCTGCCCTACATCGACAAGGTGCTGGGTTCGGAGGACGAGTGGGATCTTCCGCGGCTGACCGATTACGACTATTGCCAGCGGGTGGCTGCCGATTTCAAGACCGCGGCCGAACACTTCGACAAGGCGGGGCTGATGCGTCGTGACCCGGCTTCGGGTTCGGGCCACCTGGCCGCACCCGACCAGGACAAGCCCAACGGTGTGACGGCTCTGGCCATGCGGGGACGCGCACTGCTCTATGCGGCCAGTCCGTTGAGCAATCCCGGGTTGGACAAAACCCGCTGGGAAGAGGCTGCCGTGGCCAACTGGGAGGCCTATCAGGCCGCTTACGAGTATGGTTACCGGCTGCTCTCGAAGGCCGACTATACGAAGAACTTCTACGGTACGAAATACACCAACGAGCAGCTTTGGGGCTATTCGACGGGCAGTACGACCAACTACAACAACGAGCGTGTACAGGCCTTCGTTCCGTACTGCTTCTCGAACAACGGCTTCAGTTCGGGACAGTGCCCGACGCAGAATTTCGTCGACAAGTTCGAGACGGCGGGCGGTTATCCGCTCAATACGCCCGAGCAGCGGGCCGCAGCCGAGGCGGCCGGCGAATACAACGAGCAGAATCCCTTCGTCAATCGCGATCCGCGGCTCGATTTCGTGGTGATCTACAACCAGAAGCCGCTGCGGGGCTACGGCAATGCGTCGCTCTATGTCAACGAGGACGGAAGTCTTCCGTCGGGATCGCTGCTCAAGAAGAAGGACAACAGCTCGGACGGCGTCTCGGAGACCTACTACTACGAGCAGAAACGCACGGGCAATCTCTCGAACAAGGGGGAGCAGAACGTGATCCTCACCGATCCGATCATCCGTCTGGCCGAGGTGCTTCTCAACTATGCCGAGGCGGCGAACGAGGCCTGGGGTCCGACGGGAGCGGCTCCGGGAGCCGACATGACGGCGCTCGATGCCCTGAATGCGGTGCGGGCGCGTGTGGAGATGCCTCCCGTGCGCGACGAATACACGGCCTCGACCGAGACGCTGCGTCCGCGCATCAAGAACGAACGCGCCGTGGAACTTTGCTTCGAGGGCTACCACTACTATTGCGACATCCGCCGCTGGAAAGATGCTCCGGAGTTGGGGCGTACGCGTCTGACGGGCATGCGGGTGACCAAACTCGCATCGGGCGCCACGACGGCCTATCCCACGGGATTCCGCTACGAGCGTTTCGAACTCCCCTCCAACCGGCAGATTGCCTGGAAAAACGACGGCATGTACTACATCCAGTTCCAGACGAGCGATCTGCTGAAGATGAAGAATTACATCCCCAATGAGGCGTGGTAGTGTTAATCGTATAAAGAGAACGTCTATGAAATATATTGCATCATTGAAGTCGAAATACCGCACCTGGTCGTGCGTCCTGCTTGTCGCCCTGCTGGGGCTGGGCGGTACGGCGGTCGAGGCGCGGCCGACCGACCCGAAACGGATCGATGTCGCCCTGACGATCGTCGACCGCAACGGTCGGGCCATCCCCGGGGCCGAGGTCTCGGTGAACGAGGGCGGCCAGCACCTCACGGCCGACGAGAACGGCCGGATCCGTTTCACCGCGTCGGCCCGCGACATAGTCTCCATCTCGAAGGAGGGCTACACGCCGAGCCATCTGCTGGCCGGGGCGCTCGTCGATTCGAAGCAGGTGACCCTGTCGGACGAACAGCTGCTGGCCAGCGAGACCGACAATCTGCCGATGCCCTTCGGCATGCAGAAGAAACGCTGGTCGGTGGGCAGCACCATCGTCATCCGCGGCGAAGATCTCGAGAAATACTCCTCGACCGACATCCGCAACGCTCTGACGGCCATTGCTGCCGGCGTGGAGGTGACCGAGCGGTTCGGCGGTCCGGGGGTCAATCCGCTGGAACATATCGGACAGTACGGCGCCTCGACGCGCATCTCGGTCACCTCGCGGGGCAATCAGATGATCTACATGGTCGACGACATCCCGGTCCAGATCGACGAGACTCCGCTCGATCCGCAGCAGATCGAATCGATCACCATCGTGCGCGACGTGCTGGAGAAGACCCTTTACGGACCTTCGGCGGCCAACGGTATCGTCTACATCCGCACCAAGCGCGGCAAATACAACGACCGCTATCTGAACGTCGAGGTCGAAGGCGGAGTGAACACCGTCGACCGCATGCCGGAGTATGTCGGTGCGGCCGACTATGCACGGCTGAACAACATCGCCCGCAACAACAGCGGTCTGGAGATGCTCTATACGCGTGACGACGTGGCGGCCTATGCCCGCAATGACGCCTACGACCAGTGGCATCCGAGCGTGAACTTCCGCGACATGATGCTCAAGAACACGATGTACTACACGAAGGCCAACGTCTCGTCGGGCGGCGGCAACGACTACCTGCGCTACTTCGCCTATCTGGGCTACGCCGGCGAGGACGACATCTACAAGATCGGTCCGCAGGCCGGATACAATCGTGTGAACATCAACGCCAACCTCGACATCAAGCTGCACCGCTACATCCGGGCGCGTTTCGGTCTGATCTCGACGATGGGCATCCGCCGTTCGGCAAACTACGGCTACAGTTCGAACTATTCGTCGGAGGATGCCTCGTCGAACACGACCCTCGGCGTGACGGAGTTCCCCGACATCATCAGCGACATCCACACGACACCGGCGCTGTCGTTCCCGATCTATGCCAACAACGATCCGACGCTCGAATCGCCCTGGTATGCCGTCTCGACGCTCTACAAGCAGAACCCGATCGCCAACATCCTCGAGAACGGCGCCTATACGGAGACCATCCGCAAGGGGCTGGTCAACGTGGGTATCGACATCGATCTGTCGTTCCTCACGCCGGGCCTCACGTCGATGTCCTACGGCGCCTACGATGCGACGAATCTCGTGCGTCTGGGTACGGCCGAGGATTATGCGGCCTACATCCTCAACAAGGGAATCGACGAGAACGGTTACGATGCGATGATCCCCGAACAGAGCAGCAGCCACAGCGTCAAGGCCATGTCGCAGAAGACCCGCCTGCTGGACTACTTCTCCAACCGCTTCTATTTCGTGCAGAAGTTCGCCTACGACCGTACGTTCGGGCGTCATGCCGTGCAGGCGACGGCCTCCTATCTGATCACGAAACGTTCGCAGAAGTTCATCACCGAACACCGCCGCGAGATGGATTTCGTCCTCGGTGCCGGTTATGCCTACGACGGGCGTTACCTCGTGCAGGCCGCCTGCAACTGGCAGGGAACCTATTCGCTGCTGAACAACCGCTGGTCGACTTCGCCCTCCGTCGGGGTGGGGTGGATCCTCTCCGAGGAGCGTTTCATGCGTGACGTGCGTGCGATCGACTTCCTGAAGCTGCGCGCCGAGTGGGGCCTGCTCCACTACGACAGTGCGACCTCGGCCAACCGCGACGTGGACAACTACAAGTGGGACAATTCGGGCCAGAAGTTCGGCCCGCACTCCAACAACCAGTGGTTCGGCAGTACGGTGAGCGATGCCGTCGACCGCCTCTACCCGCAGATGCTCGGCAATCCGAACCTGCGTCTGGAGCGCCGCAAGGAGCTGACCGTCGGCATCGACGGCATGGCGTTCCGCCGCCGGCTGAACTTCTCGCTGAACTACTACAACATCCTGCGCGACGGCCCGATCACCGAGTTGCAGAACATGCTGCCGCTTCTGGCCGGCGTATCGGGCGGCGCCCTGTGGATGAACTACGAGAAGACGCGCTATCAGGGTTATGAACTCTCGCTGGGGTGGAACGACCGTCACGGCGACTTCTCCTACTCGATCAACGGATGGGCCTCGGCCCAGGCCTCGAAGGTGCTGCGCGCCGACGAACTCGACTACAAGGAGGCCTACCGCTCGAAAGTGGGGTATTCGGCCTCCTCGATCTGGGGTCTGCGCTGTCTCGGCCAGTTTGCCACGGACGAGGAGACGCAGTTCGTGCCGCAGCTCTTCGACGACGTGCTGCAGGCCGGCGACCTCAAGTACGAGGACATGAACGGCGACGGTCAGATCGACGACAACGACTTCTGTGTGATCGGCAATTCGGTGCTCGGCATTTATTATGGCGGTACCATTGCGGCTCCTGTGGCGTGAACGTCAACCTCCGCTACCGCGATTTCGACCTGACGGTGGTGGGCACCGGGCGCGCCTTCTACGACCTGGCTCTGACGAACGACTACTTCTGGAACGGCTGGGGCGACGGCAACTACTCGAAATACACGCTCGAGCATGCGGGCGATCCGACCCATCCGCGCCTGACCTACAACAAGGTGAACAACAACTACAAGACCTCGACCTACTGGCTGACCGACGGCGGATTCTTCAAGATCCAGAGCCTCGAACTGGGCTACGAACTTCCGGTCAAGCGGTTGAGCCTGTCGACGATTCGTCGCATGCGGGTCTATCTGCGGGGCAACAACCTGTGCACCTTCTCGCGGATCAAGGATGTCGATCCCGAGGCCATGAGTTCGGGTCTGACGAACTATCCGCTCATGCGGACCTTCGTGGCCGGTATCAAGTTAACCTTCTAAAGCGATGACGATGAAACGAATCTATCAGATATTGACGATCGCCGCAGCGGGCGGACTCTGCGCATGCAGCGATTTTCTGGATCCCTATCCTTCGGCGATCCGTTCCGAGGAGTACGTGCTGTCGAATCCCACGACCATGCAGGGCCTCATCGGCAAGTGTTACGACTACATGTCGCAGAATTACGACAACAACGAGGGGGCCTATCTGGACTGTGCGACGGACAATGCCGTGCGGACCTCGACCACGGATGTGATCCGCCGCTTTGCCATCGGCGTGACCAGCCCGACGAACGACCCCTTCCAGACCTATTGGGAGCGCGATTACCAGGGCATCTACAACACCAACATGTTCCTCAAGGACAATCGCGGTCTGAACATGCGCTACATGCTCGACGAGCATCTGGACGAACTGCTCCGCAACCGCCTCTGGGGCGAAGCCTATGCTCTTCGGGCGTGGTTCCAGTGGGATCTGCTGCAGAAGTTCGGCGGACGCGGGACGGACGGCCGTCTGCTGGGCTATCCCATTCTGCTCGAGCCGGTGAAGATCTGGGAGATGACCCCCGAACAGATCCGCGATCTGACCGTCGAGCGCAACACCTACGATGAATGCGTGGCCCAGATCCTGAAGGATTGCGATTCGGCCTACAAGTATCTGCCCATTGCCCACCGCGACTTCCTGGTTCCGGATCAGGACGACCGCCGCGTGCTCGGCGCCCAGAACTGGGGCCGCATGGACGGCATCACGACCGTGGCCATCAAGGCGCTGGTCTATCTGACGTGGGCCAGCCCGCGCTTCAATCCCGACGGCGACATGTCGCGCTGGCAAAAGGCTGCCGAGTATGCCAAGCAGGTCATGGACTTCAAGATGACGGTCGACAACGTTTCGGGCGGATTTTCGGTCGACCGTGCCGTGGACTGGTGCGATCCGAACAACCCGGAGATCATCTTTGCCTCGCGTTACAAGTCGGGCAACGACGATCTGGAGCGGGCCTTCTATCCGGGCGGCTTTCAGGGCAACGGCACGATGGGTGCCACGCAGGATCTGGTCGATGCCTTCGGCATGGCCGACGGCTATCCGCTGGGTGAGTCGCCCAACTATGCCTACGATCCGGCCAATCCCTACGAAAACCGCGATCCGCGCTTTTACAGCGTCATCTTCTACAACAACCGTTCGGTGGTGACCGGAACCACGGGCAAGACCTATACGTTCGAAAACTGGTCCAACGGAGGCAAGGATGCCGCCGGCACGAGTTCGAAGAATTCGCTGACGAACTACCACATCAAGAAGTTCGTCTACATGGGTCTGAACTGGTCGGAGAGCTCCGTGAACCGGATGCCTCACTCGAAGTTCTTCATCCGCTGGGCCCACATGGTGCTGGCCTTTGCCGAGGCGGCCAACCAGGTCGGCGGTCCGAATGCCCCGATCGACGGCCTGACGGCCAAACAGGCCATCGCCTACCTGCGCAGCCGCACGACCTACGACGGTGCCGAGGGAATCGTCGAGGATCCCTATCTGGATCAGGTGGCTCTTTCGGGGCGCGAGGCTTTCGACCGCTTCCTGCGCAACGAACGACGCATCGAGACCTGTTTCGAGGGGACGTGGTTCTTCGATCTGCGCCGCTGGACGACGACGCTCGGCGAGCTGAACCGCGACGTCCACGGCGTTGAGGTGACGCGCAAGGACAACGGCGATTTTGAATACAATTTCGACAAGGTCGTCGAAAAACGGCTCTTCACTTCGGCCTATCTTCCCATCCCCTACAAGGAGATGCTCAACGTCAAGGGCCTCATTCAGAACGAAGGCTGGGAAAACTGGCAATAGAAATCCAAAACCGCATAGAAACATGAAAAAATATCTGTTCATATCGCTTGCCGCCGTGCTGGGGCTGACCTCCTGTTACGACGATTATGTCAAGGACAACCCGACACAGGCCGTCGGATTCGCCAATCAGACCGACGTACGTTCGGTGATCGTGGGCGAAGGCATGAAGTTCTCGACGGGGGTGGCGCTGGGCGGCATCATCGAGAACGACCGAAACCGTCTGATCAACTACGAAATCGACTACTCGCTGGTCAACGACGAGACGCTGGCCGCCATGAAGGCCCACATGTTCTCCTACATCCAGGATCTCTGCAAGCCGATCGATGCGCTGGAGGGGCTTCCGGCCGACGAATATACGCTGCGGCCCGACGGCGGTGCCGACGGCGTGGTGCTGATCCGCGAGGGGTCGCACCTGGGCCAGATCGTGATCAAGGTCGACTCGGTGAAGTTCCTCTCGGACGTGACACGCACGACGCCCCGCTACGTCATCCCGCTCCGTCTGACCTCGGGCAACGACACCGGTCTGATCGAGGGCAAGACCACCTCGGTCATCGGGGTCCGCTATGAGAACATGCTCTTCGGCAACTACTGGCACGGGGGTGAGACCGTCGTGACGGATGCATTGGGACGCGAGGTCAACCGGATTTCATATTATACGACCGTTCCGCAGGCCGACACGAAGGTCTGGACGCTGTCGACTGTCGAGCCGATGGCCCTGACGGCCAATGCCGTGGGCAGCGAACTCAACGGCAGCGACGCCCAGCTGAAGATTATCCAGGGTTCCGACGGTGCGATTACCGTGGCATCGGTCGACGGCGCCCGCTACGAGGTGCAGCCCGACGGCGATTGCTCGTTCAATCGGGCCCGGTTGCTGCAGGATCGGCGCATCTATCTGAAATACAAGTATGAAAAGGATGGGATGACCTATCATGCCACCGATACGCTGACGTTCCGCAACCGTGTGCGTGACGGTGTGAACGAGTGGCAGGACGAGAATCCCGAGAACTACAAATAACGACGATGATGATCATGAAACGATATGGAATCTTCCTGCTCCCGGCGCTGCTGGCCGTGGGAAGCCTCGCGGCCAAAGCGCCCGAATACCGGCAGGTCCAGGCGCGCGAGAATGCCCGGAAGACGGAGTGGAAGAGTTACGAAACGAAGACGGTCGATCGTCTTGCGGGCTTCAATCCCCGCAGGTCCGACCCCCGGCAGGATGAGTTCGGCGGCTGGATGGTCGACCGGCAGGAGGCGACGGGATTCTTCCGCACCGAAAAGATCGGCGACCGCTGGTGGCTGATCGATCCCGAGGGGTATCCCTATCTGGCCAAGGGCATTGCGGTCTTCTCGATGGGCGGTTCGGAGCGTCAGCGCGAGGCCCTTGCCGAGAAATTCTCGACGCCCGAAGCCTGGGCCACGTCGCAGCAGGCGATGCTGCGCTCCTACGGATTCAATTCGCTCGGGGCATGGTCGGCCGTCGACGTGGTGCGCCGGACCGAGCATCCGATGCCCTACACGGTGATTGTCAGCCCGATGGGGGCCTACCACTCGCAGCATCGCAAACGTTTCGGCGGCAAGTACAAGCAGGCCGGCTGGCAGGGCTACCGCTTCGATCTGGCGATGGTCTTCGATCCGGGATTCGATGCCGTGATCGACGGCGTGATGAGCCAGGTGGCCAAATACCGCGACGACAAGTACTTGGTGGGCTACTTCACCGACAACGAGCTGCCGTGGGTCAACGATGCGCTGGACCGTCATCTGACGTTGCTGGCTCACGACGAGGATGCCTATCTGACGGTACGCCGCTGGTTCGAGGAGCGTCGGGGCAAGGATGCCCGTGTCGAGGATATCACCGACGAGGATCGCCGGGCCTTCATGGCCTTCTACTTCGAGACCTACATGCGCAAGGTAACGGCCGCACTGCGCAGGTACGACCCCAATCATCTCTATCTGGGCTGCCGGTTCAACCAGCATCGCCAGGAGATGGCCAGTCCGGAGATCTTTGCCGTGGCCGGGAAGTACATGGATGTCATCTCGATCAACCACTACCGGCTGTGGGAACCCCGGGCCGACTGGATGGCCAACTGGGAGAAGTGGTCGGGCAAACCCTTCCTCATCACGGAATTCTATACGAAGGGTGAGGATTCGGGGCTTCCGAACAATACGGGGGCGGGGTGGAACGTCCGCACGCAGGCCGATCGCGGCTGGTTCTACCAGAATTTCGTGCTGGAGCTGCTGCGCAGCGGCAATTGTGTGGGGTGGCACTGGTTCACCTACATGGACAACGATCCGCAGAACCTGAAGACCGACCCCTCGAACCGCGATTCGAACAAGGGGGTCGTGGCGTGGGACTTCACGCCCTATACCGTTCTGCTCGACGAGATGAAACAGCTCAACGACTGTACCTACCGGCTGACGCAGTATTTCGATGCGCAGAAGGCCAAAGCCAAACGTGAAATGAACCGATAAACGACAACGCCATGATCAAGATCCTGAAATATTCGTTGTTGCTCTGCGGAGCCGTGCTGATGGGTGCCGGCTGTGCGGAGGACCAGACTTATGCACTGCCCGAAGTCTATCCGGCGGAGCCCGACGTTCCGGAGGATGTGGAGCCGCCTCATGAGGTGCGGGCCCGCAAGGACAAGAATTCGTCGTGGGGCGACTACCTCGCCTATACGGTGGATCGCATTTCGGGTTTCGTTCCGGGGC
>OLWA01002551.1_pt1 | contig 16007 bp, 9 predicted proteins | sample 1673251 | NCBI WGS metagenome assembly OLWA01 (sample SAMEA3178937, study PRJEB25190) | human gut metagenome | biome: human gut; feature: human-associated habitat; material: faeces | place: Austria | collected 2013
GACAAATGCGAAGGGAATTACATTCGATGCAACAACAGGCGTTTTGACAGTTCAGGCAGGTGCAGTATCAAAGGTTCTTTATGTTAAGGCGGTTGCAACTGTAGGTGACGAAACTTTGACATCAAGAGTTAAGGTTAATGTACACGGTTTGTCATTTGCATTCGGAAGTAATGATCCGTCAGACGACAGCTTTACAAAGGTAACAGCAGCTGACGCATATTCAGATAAAATTGGTTACGGTTTTGATGATACATCAGTAGTAACAAGTGAAGAATCAGATGTAAAGGGTACTGCGGCATACAGATTTAAGGCTAAAGTTCCTAACGGTAACTATGTTGTTAAGGTTACAACTTCATCTGCAACAATGACTTCTGAAGTAGTTGAAGGAGTTGCGGCAACAACAGGAATTACAAAGACAGGTACACAATTTAATGTAGCAGTTTGCGACGGTGTACTTGACCTTACATTTGAAAGCGGTTCAACATTGTCAGATTTGACAATTACACAAGCTGCAGCTAAGGCAGCACTTGCTAAACCGGCAGTATATGCTATCGGTGACTCAACAACAAATAATAATGCATCAGGTAACATTTCATGGGGTAACCGTGTAGGTAATGGTGTAGCAGTTCCTGATACATTCTCATCATTCAGCAATAACGGTATGGCAGGACGTGATTCTGTAAACTTCTATAACCAAGGCAGAGTTGAGACAGTTCTGTTGAGCGTTTGCCCTGGTGACTATGTAACTGTTAATATGGGTATCAACTCAAAAGAGGCAGGTGAATCTGCATCATACTACACATTGCTTAATAACTACTATGTAGAAGGTATTATTCAACGTGGTGCTATTCCTGTAATTGTTACAGCTACACCGCTTGGATTCAGTAGTTCACAGTATCCGTATAATGCATCAACAGGTAAGTTTACAGTAAATCGTGGTACAGGTGCTTATAACGGTGATTTAAGAAAGATTGCTCAATCACATAATTTGAACATTATTGAATTGGGTTACTATTTTGAAGATTACTTTAATAGTCTAACAGCTGAAGATGTTGCAGCTTATAACGCTGAAAACGGAACAAGCTTTACATCACAAGTTGAACTTGTAAAGAGCTGGTATGGTGACCACAACCACTATAAACAGTATCTTGCTGATAAGATTGGTTCATATATCCTTGACAGTGTGTCGAAGATTGCAGGCGGAAGTACAGACTTCAACCAGGCAAATGATACACACATCAATGAACAATAATCAACTTAAAAGAACTTCCCGAACGGGAAGTTCTTTTTTTGTGCCTGCTTCCATATACATAAACTAAAAAGGGGATTTGGGTGTGAAAAAAATACTTTTAGTAGTTGTTATAATCATTTTTATTACGTTGCTTTTGCCGCTTGCGATAGTTTGGTTAATCGGTGGCAGTGGAGAAGGACAAAGTCCGATTGAGAGCGGAACGGTAAGTGTGTATGTGTCGGAAGAAGATTGTGTTAAAGATATGGATATTAATGAATATTTAAAATGCGTGGTGGCGGCGGAAATGCCTGCCGATTTTGAGGAAGAGGCATTAAAGGCACAAGCCGTTGCGGCAAGAACTTATCTGTACTCACATATTGCCGAAAAAGACAAAGGCAACATTGCCGAAAGTCACAACGGTGCGGTGATATGCACCGATTCAACGCACTGTCAGGCGTATATTTCGGAGGATAAGCGGAGAGAAAGCTGGGGTGCCGGTGCCGATGAAAATTGGAACAAAATAAGCACAGCGGTTGACGAAACTACAGGACAGATAATGACATACAACGATGAAATAATATCGGCGGTATTTCATTCAACTTCGTCGGGTATGACGGAATCGGCAGTTGACGTTTGGGGGGCGGACGTGCCGTATTTGCAAAGTGTCGCAAGTGCGGGAGATGAAGAATCGCCAAAGTATCACAGTGAATTGACATTGAGTGAACAGGAATTTAAAAATATTGCGGAAGAAAAAATTGACGGTGTGGATTGGAATAATGGACTTGTATCGAACATTAACCGCTCAAATGCAGGCGGTATTGTAACACTTGATGTAGGCGGAGTGAATATAAAAGGAACAGAATTTAGAAATATATTTTCACTGCGTTCCGCAAATGTTGAAATATCGCAAGAAAACGGCAATATAAAAATGAGCGTAAAAGGGTTCGGTCACGGCGTCGGTATGAGCCAGTATGGTGCAGATTACCTTGCGAGGCAGGGAAAGACATATGAGGAAATTTTAAAAACTTATTATACAGGTGTTGAAATAGAAAACAGGTAAAATTGCACAAAAAGCAATGCAAAAATTTGTGACTTTAAAAATAATATGACTGTTTTTTATATTGAGAAATTTCGAAAAAAGTTATAAAATATTATTATAATTATTTTTGAGGGAGAGATTTAATAATGAACAGAAAAGTGATAAGTGCGGCGGTTGCAGTTGCAATGACCGCCACAATGAGCAGTTTTGCCTTACCGGCAAACGCCGCGGAAGTTAAAACTCCGCAATATCAAACAAACGCACGTCAAATGGAAAAGCTTAATCGTGGATTGATTGCTGTTAAGACAACGGCAGATACACGAGGTCAGGCAGTTAACGGTGTATATTTGAGTTGGAGATTGCTTGGTGACGAAAGTCTTGAAAATCAAGCATTCGATATTTATAAAAACGGTACAAAAATACATACAACAGGTGTACATGACGCTACAAACTGGATTGATACATCGGGTACTGCATCGGATAAATACAAGGTCGTAAAAGCGGGTGAGGACGCGTCTAAGGAAACTGAAGTTACACCTACTTCAAACAACAACTGTGCAAAGTCAAATGAGGTCGGAAATGGAAACAGTGAGAAAAATTCATTTACATATGTAGATATTCCTATTTCACGTCCTGATCCGGTAGAAAGAATGGGTGACGGCAAGATTTCAAATTATTACACTGTTGACAAAAGCCACGAAGGCGGTGCGAACGACGCGTCTGTCGGCGATCTTGACGGTGACGGCGATTATGAAATTGTATTAAAGTGGGACCCGACAGACTCAAAAGACAGTGCCGGTGCGGATTTTACAGGTAATGCATATATTGACGCATATAAGATTGATCCGAACAATGACGGTTATATGTGGCGTATTGATTTGGGTAAAAATGTTACATCAGGTGCACACTATACGCAATTCTTGGTGTATGACTTTGACGGTGACGGAAAGTCAGAAGTGGCAATGAAAACAGCACCCGGTACGGTTGACGGCACAGGTCATTACGTTACGGAAGTCGGTGATACTGACGAAATCAGAAATACCGACAATACAAAATCATATATAGGCACAAGCGGAAGATTAAAGGGTAAAAATCCGTTTACGCAGTATTTAACCATATTTGACGGCGAAACAGGTGCCGCACTTTATACAACGGACTATATTCCGTATGATGCGGCAGAAGATCAATATTGGGGCGACGGCAAGGCAAAGTATAACAGAAGTGAAAGATACCTTGCGGCAGTGGCTTATCTTGACGGTATTCATCCGAGTATCATTATGTGCAGAGGTTATTATCACGACTCTGTAATTCGTGCATATACATGGGACGGTACTGAACTTACAATGCAGTGGGAGCATAAAGGTAAGAAGAGTGCAAGTTCAACGACACTGTACGGACAAGGAAATCATAATCTTTCTGTAGGCGATATTGACAATGACGGCAAGGACGAAATTGTTTACGGAAGTGCCGCACTTGATGATGACGGTAAAACAGTTCTCGGAAATACAGGTCTTGGACACGGTGACGCAATGCATATGAGCGACTTTAATAATGACGGCACTCAAGAAGTATTTTCGGTAAAAGAGGAGGAATTTAAAAAGTATGCCGAAGATTTAAGAGTCGCAAGCACAGGAAAGCATTTTTGGAGTTCCGGAAAACTTGTTACATCAGATGATAATGGCAGAGGCGTTATGGATAACATTGACGATAGCTACGCAAAGGAACATTCAAATGCATTGGCGATAGGTTGGAGCAGCGGAATTGCGAATGCTCACGACTTAAACGGTGATGATGTTGCCGCAAAACCGGCTGGTGCGGGAAGCGGTACCTTTGATAATTTCCTTGTATATTGGGACGGCGATTTGAGCCGTGAGTTGCTTGACGCAAACATTATCCAAAAATATTATGCCGCAACAGGTACAACAAAGAGATTTTACGGTCCGTCAGACGGATACACACTTACAGGCGGTTCTACAAACAACTACTCAAAGAGAAATCCTTCACTTGTTGCCGATATTTGGGGCGACTGGCGTGAAGAAATTATAATGCCGGTAAACAAAGGCTCGGCAACGGATCAGGCATATTTGAGAATATATACATCTACAATGCCTACAGATTACAGAATTACAACATTAATGCACGACTGCCAATACAGATTGTCGGTTGCGTGGCAGAATGTCGGATATAACCAACCGACACACGCAAGCTATTATATAGGTTCTGTGGCACTTGCAACAGACGAAAGCGGCAATACACTTAACTATCTTGCACCGGCAGTACCTTATACAAAGGTGACATATTCGGCACCGGAGCAAGTAGCGGTTACGGGAATGACTTTGGAGAAAAAGTCAATAGAAGTTGAAAAAGGCAAGACAGAAACAATCAATGCGATTATCACACCCGAAAATGCGACAAGAAAAGGTATAACTTGGACTTCGTCCGATACAAACGTGGCAACTGTTACAAACGGTGTTGTGAAAGGTATTTCAGCCGGAACTGCAATTATAACGGCAACAACCAAAGACGGTAACTTTACAGATACTTGTGAAGTGACTGTTATGCAAAATGCAGTTACGGGCATAAGAATTTCGGAAAAACTAATTGATTTGGGAATGGGTTACAAAAAACAAATTACCGCAACGGTAATGCCTGGTGACGCTACGGATAAGTCTGTAGAATGGACATCGGAAAATCCTGAAATCGCAACAGTTTCGGACAACGGTACAATCACAGGTAAAAGCTACGGTAGAACGGTTGTAACCGCGACTACAACAGACGGCGGATATACCGCAAAGTGTGTGGTAAGAGTTAAACCGATAGATGTAGTTGACGCAACGGGTAACAATGAGTTTGTATCGGAAAATACTGATGCAAACACTGCCTTTACAGGAAGTGCCAACAGTGCGGTGATTTCTCAAACGGGTGCGTCTGACGGTGCGGAGGCACATAAAGATTTTGAAGTTTATGACAGCGGTAAGGTTGAGCTTGAATACAGACTTACAACAGGCGGTGTAAAGGTTGACGGTTCAAATTGGAACTGGACAGGACATGAATATACAATGGGAATGAAACTTCTTGACAGTGAGGGCAACAACATTGTGAATGTATATCAGCCGTATACTACAAAGGCTCAAAATTTGATGGCGCAAACTTCTGTCGATTCTGCGGCAACTGCTGTAACTGCATCAGGTTCGGGTTGGTCAAACAGCGGTAACGTTGTAGGCAATATTCAAGGTAGTTCAAAGCGTTGGAAAGTAAAAGTCACATTGGATTATGATAATGATAACTGTACTGTAAAGGTTACAGGTACAGACGGAACATGGGGAAATGATGACGGCGTAATACAAAAAACATTTGCGCTAAAGGGTGCTAAATTCAAGACATTAAGTTTGTATACTCAAAAAATGGAAGATTATGCTTCGGCTACTTTAACAGCGTCGCCGAAAATCGAAAACCTTGCATACAGTAAGTCAACGACTGCTTCGGGTGTAACAGAAGAATTGTATAACAAAGGCGGAGATAGTAAGTTTACTGACAGTGATATAACAGATTGGACACAGACAGGCACAGATACGGCGACACTTACTTTAGACAGTGACAATAACCGTATTTTATACAATCCTGAAAAGCCAGGTGCTGAATACAGTGCAGAAAAGACTTTTGCCGTGAAAGATAATGCTATTGTAACTTATGATGTTGATTGGTATTTCGGAAGTGCAGTAGGCAGAGATGGTAACTTTGAATATCTTCAAATCGGTAATATTCGTCTTGGCTGGACAAACGGCTATAAGATGTTCCTAAGCACAGACGGCGGAGCAACATGGCTTGACAGCGACAGTGACGGCACAAATGACAGCATATTCAACGGTGCAAATCAAACATACACTAAGAATGTTAAAGTGACGGTTAATACTGCTACAGGTGTAGCATCACTTTGGTTTGACGGAACAAAAGTAGACGATTATACTACAGAAAACGCGGCAAATGCTGTTAAATTCGGATTTACTCGCGCCGGTGCGGCACCTAACTGGGCTGTTCCGAACGGTATCGACAGAATTAAAGTGTCACAATTTGTTCAAGGTGAAGAACCGCTTGAATTTTCAGAAGTGAAAGTAAGTGGAAAAGACGATAAGACTGCTACGGTAACATATGCGGTTGTTGATGAAGATGTTGATGACATTTCATTGATAGGTGCATTGTATGACAAGGACGGTAAACTTGTTGAAATCAAGACAGTTCCTGTTGCCAATGTTGAAAAAGGCAAATATTTGAACAGTGAAATTGTTTTTGAAAACAGTATCAAAGAAAATAATTTGAAAGTATTTATGTGGGATTCGCTTGGCGGTATGACAGCACTTTGCGAAAATGCTCAATAACAAATTTAAAAACAAAAATCGCAGACTATAAGGTCTGCGATTTTTTTAATGTGTTATTCAGTATGTTTTCGAGTTCTATTGCTTTTGATACGACTTCGGGGTCGGAAAGACAATAATTTTTTTCAATTATAAGATTATCAAAATCTGTTTTCAGTTGTTTAATGTTGTTCATTTATGTATGCTCCTTTCGATTACACGGTTATATGTAAACCACTGCTTGTTGTATTTATTTTACAATATATGATAAAACTTGTCAATATATTGTGGTATAAAAGGAGCAACTTTCGTGTTGCAGAAAACGACACAACCGTTTAAATTTCATTATCTTTCTTCGCTTTAACCTGTAAAACGACAAAAGCTGACACAGCGGCAATCATAAACAGTATTGCAACAAGCTGAGAAATGCCGAGAACATTTGGAATTACATATAATATATAATTCGGATTTCTCATACCTTCAAGGAACAGTCTGCCGAATGAATACCAGAAAATATAGAAACAAAATACCTGCCCGTCATTCTTTTTCTTGTCACGAATCAGAAGAAGTATCACAAGTCCGATAACATTCCATATCGATTCATATAAAAATAATGGGTGAACAGGTGTTGCGCCGTTTATGGACATACCGAAAAGGCTGTTTGTTTCACCGCCGTACACTTCAACGTTTACAAAGTTTCCGAAACGTCCGATTGCTTGACCGATAAAAAGACCGGGTGCACATACGTCAAAGACTTTGGCGATATTCAGCTTTTTAACTTTGCAGTATATAACGGTTGAGATTATCGCACCGATAATACCGCCGTAAATAGCAAGTCCGCCGTTCCAGACTTTAAACATATCGGCTAACGAGTCGAATTCATCGAGTTCGAAAAGCACATAATATATTCTTGCGCCGATTATTCCGAAAATAAGTCCGAGCAAGGCGATATCCCATACGTTATCTTTTTTCACACCACGCTTTTCGCAGGTTTTATAAACGAAAAATAATCCCAAAAGAAAACCCGAAAGAATGATAAGCGCATACCAATAAATAGGCTTTGAGCCTATTGAAAATGCGACAGGTGAAATGTTTAGAGAAATGCCGAGTTTAGGAAAAGCAATGTTGTTCATAATCATACCTCCTTCATAGTAAGTGAAATACGTTTTTTCGGTACGTCAACTTCAAGTACACGAACTTTCACAACGTCACCGACTGAAAGTACGTCGGTTGGGTGCTTGATGTAGCGGTCGCATATTTGCGATATGTGTACAAGTCCGTCTTGATGAACACCTATATCGACAAATGCACCGAAATCTATAACGTTTCTCACCGTTCCCGTCAGTACCATATCCGGTTTTAAGTCCTCCATTGAGAGAATGTCGCTTCTTAAAACGGGTTGCGGCAATTCTTCACGCGGGTCGCGACCTTTCTTTATAATACTGTCGGCAATGTCTTTTAAAGTGATTTCACCTATTCCGAGTTCTTCGGCTAATTTATGTGTATTTTCTTTCGACAGACGTTGCTTTAAATCCGCAACTGTGCCGTCTTGAACGTCTTGTTCGGTATATCCCATATGTTTAAGCAGCTGCGCGGCGGCTTTGTAGCTTTCAGGGTGGACGGAGGTGTTGTCAAGGACGTTGTCACCGTCTGTTATACGCAAGAAACCTGCGCACTGCTCAAATGCTTTTGCACCGAGTTTTGGCACTTTCAAAAGTTCTTTTCTTGTATTGAATTTACCGTTTTCTTCGCGATATGTGATGATGTTTTTTGAAACGGTTTTGTTAATTCCGGCAACATATGCAAGCAGTGACGGAGAGGCGGTGTTAAGGTCGACACCGACACTGTTTACACAATTTTCAACCACTCCTCCGAGTGCCTCACCAAGTCGCTTTTGGTTCATATCGTGCTGATACTGTCCGACACCGATTGATTTAGGGTCAATTTTTACAAGCTCTGCAAGCGGGTCTTGCACACGTCTTGCTATTGAAACGGCACTTCTGAGTGCAACGTCATACTGCGGAAATTCTTCGGTTGCAAGCTTTGACGCACTGTAAACAGACGCACCTGCCTCGTTTGTCATAATGTAAAATACTTCTCGGTCAATTTCTTTTAAAAGGTCGGAAATAAATATTTCACTTTCCTTTGAGGCTGTTCCGTTACCGATTGAAATTAAGTTTACATTGTTTCTTAAAATCATATCCGTAAGAATTTTCTTAGCCTTGTCTTTGTCGTGGTTAGGCAATGTGCAGTAAACAACGTTGGTGTCAAGGACTTTGCCTGTTTCGTCCACAACCGCGACTTTGCACCCTGTTCTGTAACCCGGGTCAAAGCCCATAACGATTTTATCCTTAATAGGCGGTTGCAATAAAAGTCCCGAAAGATTTTGATTGAATACCTTTATTGATGCCTCCTCGGCATTTTCCGTAAGCATATTGCGTATTTCTGTTGATATGGACGGCGCGATGAGTCGTTTATAACTGTCCTCGGCGGCAAGCTTGACGTACTTTGTAGATGGTGATTCGTGTTTTGGAGTAAGTCGTCTGAAAAGATAGTTTGTGATTTTTTCTTCGTCAATATCAATTTTTACCGATAAAAATCCTTCTTTTTCGCCACGATTTATCGCAAGCAATCTGTGGTTTGCAAGTTTTTTTATTGGTTCGGCAAAATCATAGTAAAGACGGTATACACTGTCGTCTTCTGTTGACGCTTTTGAAACCAAAAGACCAAAGTCGATTGTTTTTTGACGAATATCTTTTCTGTATTCGGGGTTATCACTGATTTCTTCGGCGATTATATCCATAGCACCGGCTATTGCATCCTCACTGCTTTCAACATCTTTTTCGGCGTCGATAAAATCAAGCGAAATACTTTCTATATTATCATTCGGATTTTGTGCAAGGATAATTTCGGCAAGCGGTGCCAGTCCTTTCTCTTTTGCGATAGTCGCTCTTGTGCGTCGTTTTGGTCTGAACGGACGGTATATATCCTCAAGTTCCGATAATGTTACGGCATTTTCGATTGATTTTGCGATTTCAACGGTCAAATTTTCTTGCTCGTCAATCAAACGCAATATTTCTTCTTTTTTATCTTCAAGGTTACGTAAATATGAAAGCCTGTCGTAAAAATCTCGTAATATTTCATCACTTAGAGAGCCTGTTGCCTCTTTTCTGTAACGGGCAATGAAAGGAATTGTGTTTCCGTCATCAATCAGTTTTACGGTGTTTGTAACCTGTTCGGAACGTAAGTTAAATTCAGACGTAAGCTGATTTATGATTTTTTCTTCTGATTTTTCCATTATGTATATCCTCCAAAAAATAATGTTTTGCTTTGAAATTATTTTGTAACAATTCTGCAAATGAATTTTAAAAATTCTATTCACAAACTGAAATATTTGTGATATAATAGTAACAACCACAATATATAGTGTGCAATTATGTAAACTCAACACCAAATATATATGTGATTAAAAATGCAGTTAAGCTAATTATATCCCATTTAGCTTAATTTTACAAGCAAAACAGTAAAATGAGTTAAAATGAGATGTACAAGCTGAAAAAAATACAAAAAACCTATTGCACTTTTGATTGATTTAGGGTAAAATGGAGTTAATGGGAGCGAATTGGGGCGTTTGGGGTGACAAACGGTCAAATTGGAGAGAGTAACCCATAAATCAATAAAAAGGCAGGTGACATTGAATATGGTAAATTTTGTTGACGAATATCCGCGTCAGCTTGACGAGCGCGGAAGAATTATCTTGCCTGCCAAAGTTAGAGAAAATATGTCCGAAACAGTGTACGTTACACGTTCAATGTCAGATAAATGCCTTCAATTATACACACAAGAGGAATGGGATAAGATTTCTGAAAAGATTAATCAACTCCCAACTGCCACAGACAGAAATGCTGCGGCTTTTGTACGTTTGTTTTTCGGTAAGGCTACTTCAGCCGTTATAGACAAGCAAGGCAGAGTGCCAATCGCAAAGCGTCTGATGGAATATGCTAACCTGAAAAAAGATGTTGTGCTTGTAGGTGCAAACACACGTCTTGAAATATGGGACAGTGAAGAATGGGATAGATACCAAGATGAACTTTCAGACGATATTATGATGGACGGAATATTAAATTACGGACTTAATATTTGATTTGAGGTTGTCGATAAAGTGTTGACGGTTCAAAAAATTAATTGAAAGGGAATCAAAATGGAATTTAAACATATTTCAGTATTGTTTGGGGAAAGTATTGACGCGCTGAATATTAAACCGAACGGTATATATGCAGACGGCACACTCGGCGGCGGCGGACATTCGCACGGTATTTTGTCAACAAACGATTCGTGCCGACTTATCGGTATAGACCAAGACAAAGAGGCTATTGCGGCGGCAAAGGAACGTCTTAAAGAATTTGACGGCAGAGTGACGTTCGTAAATCGCAATTTCAGCGAGATTAAGGATATTTTATCAGAACTTGATATTGATGAAATTGACGGTGCGGTACTTGATTTGGGCGTGAGTTCATATCAGCTCGACAATGCCGAAAGAGGTTTCAGCTATATGCACGATGCCGCTCTTGACATGAGAATGAATACGTCTTCGCCGAAATCGGCATATGACGTTGTAAATTCATATTCATGTGAGGAATTGATGCGTATTTTTTATGACTACGGCGAAGAAAAGTGGTCAAAGCGTATTGCGGAATTTATTTGTGAAAAACGCAAAACAAAGCCTGTTGAAACAACATTTGAACTTGTTGAAATCATAAAGGCGGCAATACCGAAAAAAGCCCGTATGGAAGGCGGACATCCTGCAAAGAGAGTGTTCCAGGCGATAAGAATTGAAGTCAATAACGAACTCGGAATATTGGAAAATGCTATTAAAGACTTTGTGTCAAGCATAAAATCGGGCGGGAGATTGGCGATTATAACGTTCCATTCACTTGAGGACAGAATTGTCAAAAAAACATTTCAGGATTTGGCAAGGGGTTGCACTTGTCCGAAAGAATTTCCGGTATGCGTATGCGGCAAGAAACCGGAAATTAAAATTATTTCAAGGAAACCGATTTTACCGTCGGAAGAAGAACTTGAACATAATTCACGTTCAAAAAGTGCAAAATTGAGAATTGCCGAAAAATTATAGGATAGGCTAAAGGATAATTAAGGGAGAGAATTATTGTGGAATACGGAAATTTGGCATATAAATTGCCGGAACAGTATGATGAACCGATAAAAAAGAGAAAACCACAAAAGAGAAAAGAGAAAACAGTTAATACCACAGCAGTCAGTAACAAGAGGAATCATGAACAAATGCAGTATAAGAGAACAATTTTTCGTGGAATATGCGTGACAGTGCTTTTGGCTGTATCAGCAGGATTTATGATTTCAAAATTCGTTGCTGTGAATGAAATGAACCAGCAGGTTGCGTCACTTAAAAGTCAGCTTACAACGCTTGAATCAGCAACAAGTCAGATGGTTTTTGATCTTGAACAGAGTGTTGACCTTACAGAAATTGAAAAAGAGGCAACAACAAGATTGGGTATGCAAAGACCTGAAAAGTATCAGACAATATATGTAAACGTAAAGCAAGATGATATGACAGAGAAAACTGCCGGTGAAGTAGAGGGTTTTGGACACGGTATTGTGTCTGTATTGAAAAAGATTGGTGGTAATATTGTACAATTTTTCAGCATAAAATAAAAATGGACTTCTATAATTATAAAATTATGAAAAATGTACATTTATTAAAGTATTAAAAGGAATTGATAAATTAATGAAACCATCATTAAATGAAATTAAAAAGAAAACGATATTTATGGTGTGTATCGTTGCTGTACTGCTTGCGTTGCTTGTTTTGCGAGTGGCATATTGGCAGATAATTAGAGGTGACGAGCTTTCGAGCAAGGCAAAGGCACAACAGCAGGGCAGCAGTATTGTTACAGCCTCAAGAGGAGATATTTACGACCGTAACGGTAAGGTGCTTGCGGAAAGTGCAACGGTAAACACACTTATTTGCAATCCTAAGGATATTGAGGCGGACGGTGACAGTGAAGTAATCGCCGCAAGATTGGCTCCTGTTTTGAATATGGATCAAAACGAAATCCTTAAGATTATAACAAAAAATTCAAGATACCAAGTTATAAAAAAACGTCTTACGAACGAACAGACCGAGGCGGTAAAAAAATTAAGAGATTCAGATGTTGACGCAACGATTGCAAAAGCATTTAAAGGGGTATATTTTGAAAATGATTCAAAGAGATATTATCCGTTCAACGTTGCACCGCATATTTTGGGATTTACGGGATATGACAATAACGGTTTGCAGGGAATTGAACTTACTTTCGACGATGAGCTTATGGGGCGTAACGGAAGTATAGAAACTAATCAGTCGGCAAAGGGTACAACACTTAAAGACCAACAAAATGAGTATTTGAACAGTTCTCAAAACGGTGATGACGTTGTGCTTACGATTGATGAAACAATCCAGCATTTCCTTGAAAAGCACCTTGAAGAAGCGGTTACGGAAAACAAGCTTAAAGAGGGTGCGGCAGGTATTATTATGAACCCGAAAACGGGCGAAATACTTGCAATGGCAACTAAGCCTGATTTTGACGTAAATAATCCGTATGATATTGACCAGTTTGAAAAATATGCGATAGATTTGGGATATGATACATCAGATGACACAAGTGACGATCCCGATGCAACACCGAAACCGACAGAAGATCCGAATAATTTAAGTGACGAGGCCATTGCGAAAATAAGAAATAAAATGTGGAGAAATAAGGTTATTTCGGATACATATGAACCGGGCTCGACATTTAAGATTATTACTGCGGCGGCGGCTTTGGAAGAACACGTTGTAGACCTTAATTCAACATTCTATTGTCCGGGATTTAAGATTGTTGCCGACAGAAAAATCGGTTGTGCAAACAAGAGCGGTCACGGCGCTCAAACATTTGTAGAGGGTGTAAGAAACTCTTGTAACCCTGTATTTATGGAATTGGGCGAAAGACTTGGATATGAGAAATTTATGGAATATTTCACTGCATTCGGTCTTACCGAAAAGACAAACGTCGAACTTGTCGGCGAGGCGTCAAGTATTTATTACCACAATAAAATGAGTGAAGTCGATATTGCGACAAGTTCATTCGGTCAAGGTTTCCAAATAACACCGATACAGCTTGTAACAGCCGTTTCGGCGGTTATCAACGGCGGTGAAAGAATGAAACCGCAGATTGTAAAGGAAATCAGAAACTCAAACGGAATTTTGAAAACGTATGAGCCGGAGGTTATAAGCCGAGTTATTTCGGAAGAAACATCTCAGCAAATGAGAGAAATTCTTGAATCGGTTGTATCGTTGCCGACATCAACAGGTAAAAATGCGTATGTAAAAGGTTGCCGTATCGGAGGTAAAACAGGTACTTCGGAAAAAGGTAACCGTGACGAAGAAAAACGTATTGCATCATTTATCGGTTTTGCTCCTGCAAACGATCCGGAAATAGTGTGTCTTATAATGCTTGACGAACCGCAGGTTGATAACAAGTACGGCGGTACAATAGCCGCACCTTTGGCAGGTGAAGTTATTGAAGATGTACTAAACTATCTCGGTGTTGAAAAGCAGTACACAGAAAATGAAGAACCTGACGTTAAGCAGGAAATACCTGACGTTAGAACAATGGATTTGACAGAGGCGAAGAAAGCCATTGTTGACAAAAAGTTGAATGTTCAAGTGAGAGGTGACGGTGATACGGTAGTTGACCAGCTTCCGAAACCGGGTACAATGCTTAACGAAGATTCAACGGTAATATTATATACAGAAGAAATTGACAAAACACATACGGTAACAGTACCTAATCTTAAAGGAATGTCCGTGGATAATGCAAAATATACTCTTGAAATGAGCGGACTGAACTTTGAGATTGTCGGTGCGGGACACAGTGAAGTGTCGAGTGCGTATGCGGTAAATCAGAGCATAGCGGCAGGCGAGGCGGTTACACCTGCGACAGTAATAGGCGTGGAATTCCGCCAAGTAACTTCAGACTAATAGGACAGGGGGAAATATCAAATGTTAGCAAGTGAATTATTAGGCAGTAAATGGCTTGATGAGCATGAAGATATAGATATAACCGGAATAGCGTACGATTCAAGAAACGTACTTCCGGGAAACATTTTTGTATGTATCAAAGGCTTTGAAACGGACGGACATAAATATGCAGAAATGGCAGTTAAAAACGGTGCGTCACTAATCGTTGCCGAAGATAAAATAGATGTAGATGTACCTGTTTGGTATGTTGAAAATTCGAGAGTTGAAATTGCGGAAATGGCTTGTAAGTATTACGGCAATCCGTCAAGCAAATTCAAACTTATCGGTATAACAGGCACAAACGGTAAGACTACAATAACATATTTAATAAAGAGTATAATCGAAACAGCCGGTATGAGAATCGGTGTTATCGGTACAAATCAAAATATTATCGGTGACAAGGTGCTTGTTACGCAAAGTACAACACCTACAACACCAAACGCACTTGAACTTCAACAGCTATTTGCGGAAATGGTTGACAGTGATGCGGAATGTGTTGTAATGGAAGTTTCGAGTCACGCACTTGAACTTGAAAGAGTACACGGTTGTCACTTTGACGTGGGTGTGTTCACAAATCTTACGCGTGACCATCTTGATTTCCATAAGACTATGGAAAATTACTTAAATGCAAAGGCTAAGCTGTTTAAAATCAGCGATAAGGGTGTTGTTAATTTTGACGACGACGGCGGTAAGAAGATTGTTGCAAACAATGACTGCGATATATTAAAAGTCGGTCTTTCGGACGGTTGCGACCTTAAAGCAAAAAATATTGAAATTTCATCATCGGGTGCTGATTTTGATGTTGAATATGACGGTAAGACATATCGTGTTCATATAGTAATTCCGGGCAAGTTCAGCGTGTATAATGCAATATGCGCCATGGGTGCGGCATTGCAGATGGGTATTGATATGGATACCATTATCAAAGGTCTTGAAAATGCAACAGGAGTTGTCGGACGTGTTGAGGTTGTTCCTACAAATACCGATTATACGGTTATAATCGACTATGCACATACACCGGACGGTCTTGAAAATATAATTAAAACCGTTAAAGATTTTGCAAAGGGTGAGGTTATAACATTGTTCGGCTGCGGCGGTGACAGAGATGCAACTAAACGTCCTAAGATGGGAGCAATTGCAGAAGAACTTGCAGATGTTGTTATTGTAACAAGCGACAATCCGCGCTCGGAAGAGCCGCAGCAGATTATTACTGATATTCTCGCCGGCTTGAAGAGCGTTAATGAAGTAATTGTTGAACCTGACAGAGAACTTGCAATAAAAGAAGCTCACAAAATTGCAAGAGAAAAT
>OLWA01002555.1_pt1 | contig 15959 bp, 16 predicted proteins | sample 1673251 | NCBI WGS metagenome assembly OLWA01 (sample SAMEA3178937, study PRJEB25190) | human gut metagenome | biome: human gut; feature: human-associated habitat; material: faeces | place: Austria | collected 2013
GCCCTCGAATGGCGCAGAAGGAGAGCCATATCATCATGCCGCACCAGATCAGGTTAGAGAGAATGTCTCCGAAAGTGCAGTAGAATGCCAGCAGCGGCACGCCGAACGCAAGCGCAAGCCATGCCCTTCGGCAGCGGAAACTGCGCTCATTTGTTCCGGTCAGCGTGGCCTGCAAAATACGCAGGAAAATTACGCTGGCCACCCAGCCGAACTCCGACACATAAAAAACCCGCGGTGTGGTATCGAACAGCAACAGATACAGCGTCCAGTAGAGTGCACCGAGGGCAAAGCAGCCGTAGAAGCACAGCAGCATAAAATACGCCTGCCTGCGGCTTTTCCGGTAGGATATGCCAGAAAGCAGTGCACCGACGAACGTGGTCAGTAATTGCAACAGGTTCTCAATCAGCTCCATGCGCATTCTCGCTTTCCTTATCCTGCCGGTCCTCATGATTCATCTGCCGCAGCCGGAAGCACAAAATAGTCACGCACACGCCGAGAAGAAAGGCCAGCAACCCGATAACAATGTATCCCAAAGCCGCGCCGCTGTGAAAGATGCTTGCCGCCGTTTCAAAGCCGGAGTAGTCGCCGGTCTGGATTTTCACGACAATACCGGGCATGGCGAGGGACGCACCTATGAGCAGCACAAGGCACGCCACCACAGCGGAAGCCATGGTAATCGTATTGCGCCGCAGCCGTTTCTCCCGCTCAATTTTGGCGATGCGCCGCTTTGTCTCCGCGACGCGCTCTTCATAACTCCGCATTTGTGATTCCCTCCCGTTCTAAGAGCCTTCGCAGGCTTTTCTTTCCGCGATACACCATGTTGGTGATCTGTTTTACCGTTTTTCCCGTGACCTCCGCCGCCTGTGCGTAGCTCATATCCTCAAAATAGGTGAGATAGAGGACTTCCCGATAGTCCGGGTTCATTTCGCTCATGCAGAAGTGCAGGGTGCGGTTTCGCTCCTCCGTCCGTATAACCTCCTCCACCAGCAGCCGTCCCTCCGGCTCGTCGGTCAGTGCATCGAGGCTGAACAGGGGCTTCCTCCTGCTCTTATGGCGCAACGCCATGTGCCGCGCCGCCTTATACAGATACGCCTTGAGGCCGCCATCCCGGATGCGGGGTTTTTTCGCGAACAGATAGGCGAAAACGTCCAGCATCAGCTCTTCGGACTCGTGAACGTCGTGCAGATAGCCGTCGATATACAGGATCAGGGGGCCGCCGTATTTTTTCATCAGGGCATTGAGCCCTTCGTCGTCGCCGCTAAGATATTGGCGGTATAGGTTTTCATCGCAGGCCATCGCACTCACCTCCTTTTTGCGGATGCTTCCAATTCCAATGCTGAAGGGATCCGTCCCTCGGTGCAATACTGATTGCCCCGCCACTCCGACACGCCACAACGGTAGGACGCCCCCCGAATGGAGATATAGCCCTTGATCCCGTTCATACCGCACCTCCGCATGTATAATAATCAATACAATACATTATATACGAATATCCGAATATAAGCAATCCCACACGGACGACTTTGCACGAAGTTTTTTAGGGGTTGTCAAATTCATCTTCGATCAATAATCGAGAGACGGTGTTGCATATCCGTCAGGCAGTATCCGAAACAGAGGATATATTTGCAGATTTTTCTCCATGATCAGGGCTGTGTCATACATTTGGTGGTCAATCTCGGTTGTTTTTGCGGCAGGAAGAAAAAGCAACGGTCGATTTCTTTCAAGCCGTTTTCTGCCCATTTCCGCAAATGGGCTTGTATCAAAGACGGCTTTTAGATAGATGATGGATATAGCGGTACGACCTTTGAGAGACCGGATTGGAAACGATTGACGGAAAGCAGAGAAAGAACGTGCTGAAAAAGAAAAAGCAGCTTTAGAAGCTGCAACTGATACTGACAAATCTAAAAAGGGAGCATAGGTAACTGCCGGAAACTCCCATTACATAAGGGTTTCAAGCCCACTTCTAAAAATATCCCTATGATTTTCTATATACGTTCATAATATCATTATGGTCTTTTGTTACGATTTCATTCATTTTTATCTCCTTTAATTGTCGACGCAACGAGTCGACAATTAAATAGAATGCAATTTGCTTTGTTTCTTCTTCGTTCCACTATAACGATGAGCAAATGCTCCTGTAACTAATCAATTGAAGCAATACAAGCAGAAATTGCTTTCTTCCAGATAACGTAGAAGATATTGATAGTTTCAACTTATATCCGATATCGTGTTATTGACTTCCAGTTTTCCGGGAATCCCATCTGTTTTAACAGATTCTTTTCTGTGATTCTGGAGCTGCTTCTTACATATTTATCTATCAGAAGAACAAGTTCTCTTTTAAACAATAAAAAGCTGTCTGCAGAGAGTAAATAACGAAATGCTATTACAACACCAAATAAATCCTTCTTCCCCTGATTATACTGATTTCCAGTTTGTGAAATATGTAGCTTTGAATGCAACACAGTATTCGGTATTTCAGAATACACCTTATGCGAAAAGAGACGCTCGTTATGTGCGCACACATTACGGTACAGTACAAGTACCTTCAGATATTGTTCCAATTCCCTTTCATTTACCTTCTTGAAATTCTTACTGATTTTACTTTGAATCCGGCTTGTAAGAAAAGAATACATCTTAGAAATCTGTCCAAATGTCATCGCATTAATCAAAACCCATAATGGTACATTCTGATACACATTTCGTTGATGAACAATATAATCATAATCTGTATTTGTCAGGGCAAGTCCATCTAACATACGTATTAATTTGTCGATACCTCGTTGATTACTTCTCACATAATTATAGCTGGCGGTGTCAAGATAATGTGTCTGCATCTCTCCGTATACTTCACAAAATGAATAACTGATGATATTACGAATTTTCTTTTCAATTTGACAGATATATCGAAATATAAGCTCGCGAAGTCTATTATCAAAATCGTAGAGTGCATATATATCTTCAAATGTAGTATTCTCAAGATATACCCGTGTCATTGCATCTCGAAAGGGTTCTTTATATCCGCCAATCAATGCAAAGTATCCAATGTCACGTAGCTTCTCTTCTGCAAATTCTCTATTGTTAATAATCAACTGTTTTTCATCTGTCAATTTATGCAATTGCTGCTCATAAGTAAGAAATGGCTTCAAACTACTCCCCCTTTATGTATGAAAAAAGGAGGGCCCGCAGGTCCTCCCCCGGTCTCAGTCCTCTCGAGTATCTGAAACCTAATCGCTGATTGAATTCTACAACAAAGCTACAAAACTGTCAAGCGACAAATTCTGCATTAACTCAGTGTATGTCATCAATCAATATTTATTTTATGAGTTATTTATGCTAACTATTCATGCCGAGCACACCTATAACAAACGTTAATATTACTACAATGCCAAAATAATCTTTTTCCCTTTACAGTTCTTCATTACTTGTTACCTTTCTTTCATTTTTGAGGATTTATTTTCCTAGTTATTCCATGGATAAATATCTCTTAAAGCACAAAATCATGGAAAATGGAATGGAATGTTCCAGCAGGATATTTACGAAACTGATAATTCCACTTGTCAACTACCCACGACCTGAAGGTCATGGGTTTGTAACTGCCCAGTCGTACTAACAGCTTACGCCTCCGGCCTTTAACCCCAATAGATATCGCTATCTAAAGTTGCGATGCATTCTCTTTCTTCTTGGGCAGAATATTTAAAGTTCCCACATCGACATAATTATCGACCAATACAAGACTTTTCGTTGCACTAGCTACCAGATCTATCAGTAAGCTAAACGCATCATATATCTGTCCATCAAAAAAGATTTTCTGCTGTGATTCATTTACGCATTTCAACAAATGTTTCCATTATCCTGATACTGACTTGTATTGCAATATCACTCCTCAACACCGCAGAAAGCATTGCAATACCTTGTTCTGTAAAAACATATGGCAGATATCTTCTTTAGGAAATTTTTGATATCAGATTTCTCTGCTCCATACGCACACCTTATAATCAGGCAAGAACTGCTTCCTGCTTTACGATTTCTTTCACCTCATCCAAAGACAAGCCGGAATAACGTGCCATTTTCTCAACGGATGTTTCGCCATCACGAATCATACGAACAACGAACTCACGTGTTACTTCTTCACGCTCCTGATTTCTCATTTCTTCAATTGCTTTGCACATACTCTCAACTCCTTTCGCATCTTCCTTGAAGTATCTGACTCTGTCTGCCAGTTTTCCATAAAACATATCATCCGCATCGGTACAGGAGAAATCTACTAATTAATTTGTGAAATTTTAATAACCTCTAGGTAGAACTCGACTCTTGCTCTGCTTGCTTTTTTCTACCCTTTTGCTCATTTCAGGTACCTTCTGGGTAGAATTCGACTCTTGCTCTGTTTGCTTTTTTGTACCCTTTTGCTCATTTCAAGCCCCTCTGGGTAGAGCTCAACTCTCGTTCTGCTTGCTTTTTTCTACCCTTTTGCTCATTTCAGGTACTTCTGGGTAGAACTCAACTTTCTCTCAGTTTGTGTTTCTCTACCTTTCTACTCATTTCAGGTACCTTCGGGTAGAATTCGACTCTTGCTCAGTTTGTGTTTTTCTACCCCTTTACTCATTTCAGTCGCTTATGGGTAGAATTCGACTCTTGCTCTGCTTGCTTTTTTCTACCCTTTTGCTCATTTCAAGCACCTATAGGTAGAACTCGACTCTTATCCTGCTTGCTTTTCTCTACCCCTTTGCTCATTTCAGGTACTTCTGGGTAGAGCTCAACTTTCTCTCTGCTTACGTTTCTCTACCCTTTTGCTCATTTCAAGCACCTATAGGTAGAACTCGGCTCTTATCCTGCTTGCTTTTTTCTACCCTTTTACTCATTTCAGGGATTCTGGGTAGAACTCGACTCTTATCCTGCTTGCTTTTTTCTACCCTTTTGCTCATTTCAGGTACTTCTGGGTAGAACTCGGCTCTTGCTCTGCTTGCTTTTTTCTACCCTTTTACTCATTTCAAGCACCTCTAGGTAGAACTCGACTCTTGTTCTGCTTGCTTTTCTCTACCCTTTTGCTCATTTCAAGCACATCTAGGTAGAACTCGGCTCTTATCCTGCTTGCTTTTTTCTACCCTTTTGCTCATTTCAGGTACCTTCGGGTAGAATTCGACTCTTATCCTGCTTGCTTTTTTCTACCCCTTTGCTCATTTCAAGCACCTCTGGGTAGAATTCAACTCTCGCTCAGTTTGTGTTTCTCTACCAATTTTTAGTTCTTCCATCCGGTCATCAGAGGGTGGCGGAAGAAGTTTAGCACGTTTTTCCAGAGAGAACTGGCGGTATTCTGCAGGGGATAGAAACGGCTTATTTTGAACCGGCACAGTTGACGAATTGCTAAATTCATCATATATATCCTTCCGGACTCCTCAACAAACAATAAAATCCATGCATTTGCCTGATTGCAAACGCATGGATTATTATCTTAATTTTTTAATCCAACAGGTTCTTCATATTTTCAAGTCCTATAAGAAGGGTTGAAGAATTATGAAGTAAAGCTGATGTTGTAGGCTGTATGACACCTGCAACTCCAAGGAGTATTAACATGGAATTAAAACCGACAATGGTTCTGTAATTCTTACCGATACGTTTCATTAAGGCATCGCTTAAGTTTTTCAGAGTAACAACACGGTAGAGGTCATCGGCTCCTATTGTAATATCCGCAATTTCCCTTGCTATTTCGGCACCGTCACTGATGGCTATTCCTACATCTGCTGCCGATAATGCCGGCGAATCGTTAATGCCATCACCTATCATCACTACTTTTCTTCCTGCCGCTTTTTCCTTTTCTATAAAGCCAGCCTTGTCTTCAGGAAGCACTTCTGAATAATATTCGTCAACGCCGACACGTCCTGCAACGGCTTTTGCTGTTCTTTCGCTATCACCGGTCATCATAACAATCTTTGTAAAACCTGCTTTGTGAAGTTTTCTGACTACGTCTTCTGCTTCTTTCCTTAACGGATCCTCTATGCATATAACTGCTGCAAGGACACCGTCGATTGCCATATAAAGATGTGAATATTCCTCCGGAAGTGTATTGAATAAATCCTTTTTGTCCTCAGGAATAATACTTTTTTCATCTTCAAAAACAAAATGGTAGCTGCCGATGATAACCTTTTTATTGTTTATCATGGTTGATATTCCATGTGCCACAACATATTCTACCTTGGTATGCATTTCTTCATGCTGCAGATTCTTTTCCATAGCCGCATTGACTACCGCTTTTGCCATTGAATGTGGGAAATGTTCTTCAAGACATGCCGCCGTTCTTAAAAGTTCGTCCGGTGTTTCTCCGTTGAATGAAACCACATCCGCAACTGTTGGTCTTGCCTTTGTCAGTGTGCCTGTCTTATCAAATACAATTGTATCTGCTTCTGCCATTGCTTCAAGGAATTTACCGCCTTTAACTGTGATGTCATGAGAGTTAGCCTCCCTGATTGCTGAAAGTACGGATATAGGCATTGCAAGCTTTAAGGCACAGGAGAAATCTACCATTAAGATAGAAAGTGCCTTCGTCACATTTCTTGTTAAAAGGTAAGTAAGTATCGTACCGCCAAGACTGTATGGAACAAGACGGTCTGCAAGATGCTCTGCCTTGCTTTCCAATCCCGATTTGAGTTTTTCGGATTCTTCTATCATTGCAACAATCTTTTCAAAACGGCTTGAATTTTTAGTCTGATTTACAAGGATTGTAATTTCGCCTTCCTCCACAACAGTTCCCGCATATACAACTGCGTCCTTTGCTTTTCTTACGGCAACGGATTCGCCTGTAAGGGATGCCTGATTGACCATGGCTTCGCCTTCATATACTTTTCCATCAAAAGGTATTACATTACCCATATGTACTACAACCTTGTCTCCCGGTTTAACGTCATTTGAGGATACAAGAACTTCTTTTCCGTCAACCGACAGCCATACTTTGCTGATATTAAGTGACATACTTCTTGCGAGGTCACCAACGGATTTTTTATGTGTCCATTCTTCAAGTATCTCGCCTATGCCAAGCATAAACATAATTGAGCCTGCGGTTCCTATGTCATCCCTAAGGATGGATACTCCTATTGCGGTTGCATCAAGAACCGGCACTTCAATCTTATGTCTGAGTAAGGTTCTGATTCCGTTTCCTAAGTATTTAAATGATTTTGATATTACCATCAAAGCCCTTACAGGTAATGGCATGAAAAACCTGGTTGCATAATGCAACGCAATTTTTGTTACAAGTTTTTCCTGATACTCCGCATTAACCTGTCTGCTGGAATTATCTGTGATTGCTGCGGGCACCTCAATATCCTCATAGTGAAAACGTCTCAATGTGTTGATTATATCTGTCCGTTTTCCCTTGTATTCTATAACCGCGTCTGCGGTTCTTTCATATACCTTTGCAAAAGTGATATTTTTAGTATTATTAAGAAAATACAACAAAATATCCGCTTCTTTATATGTCATTCTACTGACTGCGAAATGAACTCTCATCCGCTTATCTGATTCATGTCGTATTATAAACTTCATATTTTTATTCTCTCTTTTTTCGTTGTCTGGATTTACAAAAGCACCTGCAATAGCAGGTGCTTAATGTATTATTTTTTATTTATCGGATTCTTCTGCTTCCTTGACATCTTCTTTGACATCCTCAAATTCTTCTGCTTCCTTGGCAGCTCTTTCTTCATTGATTGCCTTGGCATCTGCAAGAATATCTCCTGCATTTTCCTGGACTGTATTGACAGTCTTCATAACACTGTCTTTTGCCCTTAATACGGCAGCAGTACAATTTGTATATACCTTCTTTGCATCTTTGCTGGATAAAATCTTAACTCCGGCAGTTCCAAATGCAAAACCGGCAGCAAAAAGTCCTACTTTTTTCCAATTCACGCGCTGTAAACACTTTAACATATTATGTACCTCCTGCGAGTATTTCTTTAATTCTTTTGATTATATTTCTATTGTCCCGCAGTGTCAACGATAAAATTTCTCAATAAGATTTATGTCCTACAACTTTGCATTGTATTTCTGTGCCGCCACTTTCTCCACAGCCTACGAAGCATATAATCCCTATGCTTTTTACACTCTGTCCAGATGTAATCAAGATTGAATGTGTCTCCCTTTGCATTCAGATAGGCATAAAAATCCATTAAGGTACGCAAGCCTGTACCACTGCCGCTGTAATGCTTGTAAGCGTGGCTTGTGATGTAAATGTAGAAATCCTCGTCACTCATATGATAGCCGTAGCATCTATCATCTGTTCTATCCGGTATCAGACGGTCCTTGATGTCACTATAATACTCCACCCATCTCTCATCATGCCCCTTACCTACATACTCTGCCTTGTAGCACTCTGAAATCATATGCTTCTCCATCCGCTCCCATGCATCCGCATCAAACAGGATATCATTGTCCGACATCTGCCGCATTCCTACTGACGGATAATAGTCTTTCAGAATAATGCCCTTTAATGGCAGATACAGCATGTCATAAGGAATCTGCTCTATATTATGTATTTTCTGCATGTTGTCACCATCTTTCTTCCCCAAATGCAACCTGCCTGTCACACAGCTTTAATGCTGCCGGGCGGTGAGTTACAATGATCACTGTCTTGTCTGTCATACTGCGAAGCTTCCCAAGCACCGCTTCTTCTGTTCCGGCATCCAGTGCACTGGTGGCTTCACCTTTTTTATAAAAAAATGTCATCCCACCACTTTTTTGTGACGTAATGACATTTTTTAGTCCATTTATGCAGTTCGTTACTGTATTTATTCCTGCGTTAAAAGGATTTACCATTCCAAACTATCTTTATTGAGCAGAAAATCATATATACCCATAATGAGAACCCCGTCATCATTATAATATTTTGCAGGTGTATCTTTCGTAATTATAATTTTTTTGAAAGCATCGCCTGTCAGCATCAACAATCTCTGTTCCTGCTCCATTTTTTCTTGTGTAGGCATTGCAAATGCTGATTGAATATAATAACGCTTAGATGCCTGATTACATACAAAATCTATTTCTAATTGCTTTCGGACATTATTGCCATCCTTTGTTGTATAATTTACAGGGACTACACCTACATCAACATTATATCCTCTCATTTTTAACTCATTAAATATGATATTCTCCATTGTATGGGTTTCTTCCATTTGCCTGAAATTTAATCTAGCATTTCTAAGTCCCATATCAGTAAAATAATACTTTGATGGTGTATCTATATATTTTTTCCCTTTAATATCATAACGCACTGCTTTATCAATCAAAAATGAATCACATAAATATTCAATGTAATTTGTCAGTGTATTTTTGCTAATTGTTTTCTGCTTAACACTCTTAAATGTAGCGGATAATTTTGAAGGGTTTGTAAGCGAACCAATGGATGACGAAAGAATATTTAATAGTTCTTCCAATTCTGACCGGTTACGCACACGATGTCGTCCTACTATATCTGAAATATAGGTTTCTTCAAACAGCGATTTTAAAAATGCGATCTTTTCCTCCGGAGTTGTGAAGTTTAATATAAGCGGAAGTCCTCCGTATAGCATATATTCATTCCATCCATCCTGTTTCGTCCCATCGTATACTGACATAAATTCCTCAAAACTAAGTGGATACATATGCACCTCATCTCCACGACCACGAAATTCAGTTATTACATCTTTTGATAAGAAATGTGCGTTACTTCCGGTTACATAAATATCTACATTTCTCATATGAAGCAAACTATTAAGAACTGATTCAAACTGATCTAAAAGTTGTACCTCATCCAATAGAACATAAAACATTCCTTCACCACTTATCTTTTCTTTCAGATAAGGGAACAGTACATATGGATCTTGATATTGTTTATTTTCAAATAACATCAACACTTATTGAACATTTTTGCCTATACCCGCATTTTTGTTCAACAGAATCCGATAAGAAACATTTTACCATCCCCCCGTTTTATTCAAGGTTCATGTGACAATTTGTAAAACTTTTTGTGCACAGTGTATCTCATCCAACGGGAATAACATGCATTTAACTTTTCAATAATAGCCGCATAGATTCTGTATGCACTGAGTCCAAAATCTTTATGTATTATCTTTCAACCCATAATACCGGTACAGCATATCTGTCATTTTTTGCTTATCTGTTCCGCCTATACTCAAGGACTTTAAATCTACTGTTTCATCAGCTATTTCAGATAAGAACTTTTTCATATCCTCTTATCGCTTGTATCTGCAAAAGACAAAACAATGGAAATATCATCAGCACTGTTACCCTCTGAAAATTATTTCGGGTTGTATGCCCATAATTCAAGTCTGACCTGTTTATCCGGGTCTATCAATTCATCGTTCAGCAAAGTTTTATCATAATCTTTCTCACAAATTGCACAGGTAACAACTCGGCTTGGATTTAGCATTGTTTTTTCAGAAAGTGCCATTTCCCCTGCAAATACCATATTTTCTGTAACTTGTGTCTTACGGATTGGCTATTATGATTAAAGGGTCAAAAGGTATCATCAATGCATGCTTGCATGCAATTCGATGTATCCCTTAATGACCCACACTTCACCGAGAAAGTAGCCATTTACTGCGAAAGCGAAGGAAATTAGCCCTATTTCAAGATAGAGTCAGATTACATGAATGCATTACATGTAGTAATCTGATTAATCATAATTGAGGGACAAAATACCTTTTGACCCTCATTTTTTATTATTCTACTGTATTCCGGGTGTTATGGCAATGAAGATTTTCTTGAATTTCCGTACTTTTGTCCACAAAGCCCTGTTTTCATAGGCATCGTTATAAATTATACGGGATGGGGTTTCCGCAGACCCCGGTTGGAAATCTCTACCCAAATGGCGGAAATCGGCCGAATAGGTAGAGATTTCTGGTGTCGCCGGTTGGAAATCTCTACCCAAATGGGGGGAATCAGCCGAATAGGTAGAGATTTCTGGTGTCGCCGGTTGGAAATCTCTACCCAAACAGCAAAAATCGGCCGAATAGGCAGAGATTCTCACAGACCCCGGTCGGAAATCTCTACCCAAACAGCGGAAATCGGTCGAATAGGTAGAGATTTCTGGTGTCGCCGGTTGGAAATCTCTACCCAAACAGCAAAAATCGGCCGAATAGGTAGAGACTCTCGCAGCCACAGCCCGGAAATCTCTACCCAAACAGCGAAAACCTGCCAAAAAGGTAGAGAATCCCAGACCCACAGCCCAGAAATCTCTACCCAAATGGCGGAAATCGGCCGAATAGGTAGAGATTCTCGCAGACCCCGGTTGGAAATCTCTACCCAAACAGCAGAAAATCAGCCGAATAGGTAGAGAATCCCGCCCCAGCCGCCTGGAAATCTCTGCCCAAACAGCAAAAATCAGCCGAATAGGTAGAGATTCCAACTTCCGCCGGTCACATATCTCTTCCTATTCGGCCGATATTTCTCATATGGGTAGAAATTTCATGGGATGGAGTTTTGTCCAACACTAAAGTGTAACGTATGCTTTAATTATATGATGACACTTGAGTTTCCGTACGATAAAATTTCTCAATAAGATTTGTGTCCTACAACTTTGCCGTGTTCGAGAGAAATTACTTCATCGCAAAGGAGTTCTATATCTTCCCTTATATGGGATGATATGATAATCAGTTTATTTTTTTTCTTTTGTTCAAGCATAAAACTTCTGAACCATTTTACACCATCTTCATCAAGAGCACTTGTAGCTTCATCAAGAATAAGTATTCCCGGGTCTTCCATTATGGCCTGGGCAATTCCCAGTCTTTTCTGCATACCAAGACTAAATTTACTTACTTTTTTGGAATCCTCAGGATCCAGTCCTACAGCTTCTATGTCCTTCTTAATTTCGGATACAGGTATATTTTTGCGTATTCCTGCAAGCAGTTTCAAGTTGGTAACCGCAGAGTATTGTCCGTAAAATGTAGGTTCTTCAATAAGTATTCCTGCATCAGGTATAAAATCACTGTCTTTACCGATTATTTTATCATTGCATATTACTTTTCCTTCTGTAAGTTTCATAAGTCCTATAATGCTTTTCATCAGCACTGTTTTACCCGAACCGTTACGTCCATATAGTCCATATGTCTTTCCGCTTTCAAACTCAAGATTTATATTTTCCAGAATGTATTTATTTTTTATTTTGATGGAACCATCTTCTATTTTTATTTTGTACATATATTTCTCCTCTTAATACCTACAAATGCTACAATTAGCATCAGAACTATCCACACAGACATATATATATATGAAAGGTAAAACGGCATATTACTCGTTCTTCCTATTTCTGTATATCTTCCCGCTAAAGAAGCGTTTCCTGCCGGAAAGAAAAAGGCTGCTTTATGTTTTATTGTTGCAAGGATTCCTCCTGCTGCCATAAGTACTACATCTATTCCCATAAACAGATTTTTTTTGTTAAATATCTTTCCGATTAACAGCATTAGTGAATATCCGAATATAAGCAATGTAGTAAGCAATATTGAATGAACAGCCGCTATTCCCGGATACATATGATTATAAATATCACGCTGTATCAGATTAAATACTGTATTGTAGGTAAGCTCCGGATAATAATATGCAAGTTTTGTCGTTGCAGGACTCCATTTTGTGCCTGACGAAATCTTTCCTGCACATGGTATTGTAGACAAAACAAAAACAATTGCCATTATTGTGAAGCTGCATAAAAGAGCAAATATTACTTTCCCGATGAGCCACTTAGTCTTACCCATTCTGTATATGGTAAACATATACCCGTCTTCAAGATTAGGGAAATCCGACATAAGTATAAGTGCAAATATCGGTACTATTAAAAGAACCAGATATGAATTAGCCGTAGCAATATACGGTTCAAAAAGCTGTAAACCTGCTTCCATCATTTTTGCATGGTTGCATAAACTTGAACCCACAACCTGCCATACAAGAATTGCAAATGCAAGAAGAATAATCATCCTGCTCCTGCATATAAAGCTATGGTATTCAGATTTTATGGTCTTAATCATAGGTCACCTCCATAATCTTTTACGGAACGAATCTTCGCAATATTGATTACAATGGCTAATACCCAGAGTCCCACAAAAATAAGCAGATTTACCAATAATCTCTTTTCATTATAAGGAATTCTCAGATAATAGGATAAATAACCTGTATTCTGTATTTTCCGGCCGATTTCCGGTTTATTAAATATAAAGTAATTTACCAGAACATTTTGTCCATATCCTACAAAAAAAGGCAGACATATATTAAAATAAATATCCTTGGTCAACGCGTATACAATAAAGCCTATGGATGCACACAATCCTCCATATAGCATCATTCCGAATATTCCATAAAGATATGCAGCTCCAAATCCCATCTGCGATACGAGATTTAATTTTCTTCCCGTATCACTATAACCGCTGCCCTGCATTTTGAATTCTATAAATTCGCTGTCTGCCTCACTAATTGATGGGAACCTTCCATGAATGTATATTGCACATATTATGGCAATAATTCCCATAACAAATACTGAAGAAATAAATGCAAGAAGTGCCTTTGAAATTACGTATCTTTTTATTCCCGTTCTGTAAATAACATACTTCGTTGTCTTATTCTGTTTCTCTGCATACATACCAAATGCAAAGGAAAATGCAGCAAGCATCATTCCATAAGGTGCAAGAGATTCCAATACATTCAGAAATACTGTTTCTCCCATTAAGTGCATTTGCAAAAGTTCTGTTTTGTTATATGTACTGAATATGCTGATACAGTTAAAAGTTCTTCCTTCGCCATCTGTATATATGCCACATATTCCAATAATAATCAGCCCGATAATTATGGATGAAACAATGCCGATGGTTGTAAAGTTAATATATAAGTCTTTTTTTACTGTCAATATAGTTTTTTTCATAAATTACAGCTTTCTGTTATTCCTGTACACGTCTTACGAGTACATCACCACTTTCAACATTTACTAAAGCAACATATGCATCATTATTAACCGGATTAAGTAAATCAACTCTCCAGAATGGAACAATGTACTTTGCTCTATCATTTTTACTTTTGTCTTCTTTATCATTGAACATTCTATATTCCATCTTAATCTGGTTAACTTCAAAATTTACACCGGGCAGCTTTGAAAGTTCTTTTGAAACATTATTGAGTACTGACTCAAGTGATAATATTGTCTCATAATTAGTTATTTCTTTAGGCACGGTGTAACTGTTATATTCTCCGTAATACACATCAATTTTGCCGCTTTCTATCATAAAACATTCTGACATTATGCCTGTTTCTTCGCCATAGTTTTCTTCTTCACCAAAACTTATCTGTCCGCTAATTAACTCCTGGACATCAATACCTTTATAATTTTCGGTTCTGAAGAATCTGAAAACGGTTTCTCCGGAATTTTTAATTTTATATACATACACGTCATATACTTTTGTCTTAATTCCATTTTCTCCTGTGTATGGATAAATTGAATTTATATAATTCTCTGCCGATTCAACAGCTTCCGCAACAGTAACTTCTTTATCAAGGAGTTTATATTTATCAGATAAATCATCCATTCCTATACGGTATCTTTTAATTAATTCCATATCATCCTGCAATCCAAAAAGATAATTTCCACCAAGGATTTTGTTGATGGCTCCTGCTGCATAATTCATTATATTTGTGTCGGTAAATATTTCAGATTTTCTTTTAGTCTTGGGATCACGGTAATAAATTAGTTCAGGAGCTTCTGTGTATTTGGTTTTTGAAATTTTGTTTTCATAATTTGCATTATACCAGTCTTTTTCCTCCTCATATTTACGCAATTCTTCGCCATCATAGATATACTGTTTATCAAGTTCTCCTATAAGTTCAGGTGTCATGTCATCAATAATATAATTTACCAGTTCATCAGGTTTTTTCCATTCATTAAGATATATTGTATCAATCCACCATGTCGCTATTTTATCTGTCTCAGGAAAAATTACACTATCACATTTTATATCAAGATTATCATACTTTGCTGTTTTAATTATTTCCTGTGCCTCTTTTCTTACCTCGTTAAAATCATTTTTAATTATTTCTGATTTGTTTTTGTCCTTACTTCCACAACCTGCCAACATTACTGTAGTAAGTAATAACGGAATAAATGCTTTTTTAAACTTCATACTTTGTACCTCTCTTTTAATTAGGATAATTAATTATGAATTGCAGGAAACAATATACTAATTAATTATGAACAATATATGCTAATCCATTGTATATAGGGCCATACGCATCACAATACAGTTCTGCTGATATATTAACATATGTGCCACTTGTCTTCTTTACTGTAAATGTCTTAACTCCACATGATGACATCTTTTTGCTTAGATTTCCATCCATATATATGTTTCCATTCGGACACCCAATTTCAACATACGAATAATAACATCCTCCTGTAGTGATTGAAGAAACTTTAAATGCATACTTCTCATCTGTAGTATAATATAGTTCAACCGAACTGTATTTTAATTGTGCACCGGGTCCATATGAATACACGCCCCAACTTCCTCTGTTACGGTCCTTGGCCATAACTCCTACCGGAAGCATTCCTATTAACATTGATACTACCACTGCTAATGCTGCAATTTTTCTTTTGGTTTTTTTCATTTACTGTACCTCCTATACATATCTTTATTTCCTGCAATTCATTTATCAAAATGTAGAATTACTACATAATGAGCTTAATATAAGACGTGCAATGCACACTTTCCGGAAAATTTCAATTGATTTCCACAAAAAAACACCTCTTTTTCAAGAGGTGTTAATTTCTAAAATATAAATATATGACTCCTTAAAAATTACTTAACCCTTGAAAAATAAATTCACTTATAGCCTATATATAATACTTTTTCACAATAAAGTCAAGTTTTTTTTATTTTTTTTGTCACATTTGTAAAGTTTTATATTAAGTGTAACAGGTTAAACGTCCTGTTATATGTTTTATA
>OLWA01002560.1_pt1 | contig 15940 bp, 10 predicted proteins | sample 1673251 | NCBI WGS metagenome assembly OLWA01 (sample SAMEA3178937, study PRJEB25190) | human gut metagenome | biome: human gut; feature: human-associated habitat; material: faeces | place: Austria | collected 2013
TAATAGGAAAGGGGAAAACTGTAGATGTAAGTAGTGCAAACTTACAAATAGTATTTACTGATAGTGATGGAGCAATATCTGGAAGTAACATTGAACCAGGATGGAATACTACCAAAACATTTACTGTAGAAAACAATAGTAAAAGTGAATACAAATATAATATAGTAATAAAAGACTTAGTAAATACTTTTGTAACTAATGGATACTTACAATACAAGATAACTAGTACAAATGGTGGATATAATATGACTGAGTTTAAAGATATTCCAAAGTCAAGTGCACCTAAAGATACAATACTAGCTTATAGTGTAGTAATACCTAATGGATTAACACAAAGTTACACTATTGAATTTAAGTATGCAAACGATGAAAGTATAGACCAAAGTGATGATATGGGTAAACAACTAAGTGGAACGTTATTTATAACTGAGGGAACAGAACTAACATTTTTAACTCAATTACTTGCAGACAAATCAACAAGATTAACAAGGACGGACTTTAGTAAAGTTTTAACAGATAATAATACAAACACGTTATATACTTCTACTGAAGACAGTAAAACAGTATATTATTTTGCAGGGAATGCAACAGATAACTGGGTAAAGTTTGGAAAGAATGCAAGTAATCAAGACTTATACTGGAGAATAATAAGAACAAACTCAGAAGGTAGTATAAGACTTTTATACCACGGCACAAGTACTACAGCAACAAATGCATATATAGGAACAATCAAATTTAATTCAACGTATAACGACGCAATGTACGTAGGATATATGTATGGAACAAGTGGTTCACAAGTAAATAATAGAACAAATACAAACTCAAGTACAATAAAAGGAGTAATAGATACATGGTATAAAGATAATTTAAATTCAAATTATGGAAAGTATCTAAGCGCGACAGCAATATATTGTAATGATAGAAGTGTAACTAGTGGAACATATAGTGTAAGTTCATCATTTGGGTATTCAGCAAAAACAAGATTAGATGTAAATAAAACACCAACATACAACTGTGCAGACACCAACGATAAATTCACAGCAGACACAAGTACCGGAAATGGAAAACTAACATACCCAATAGCTCTTATGACAGCAGACGAAGTAAGTTTTGCAGGAGGAGTATATAGAACAAAAGCAGAAACGTGGTATTATTATAATAGTGCAAACGAAAGCTCAACAGGCTCAACTTGGTGGTGGGTGTTGTCTCCTTACATTTGGGATGGTAGCTACGCTCACGTGTTCGGCGTGCATGGCTCGTCCTGGCCTGGCCTCTTGAACAGCAACCTCGTCCTCGACACGGGCGGTGTGCGTCCAGTCACATCACTAAAATCATGTGTTAAATACTCTAGTGGAGACGGAACGGCAACTAACCCATACACAATACAAGAAACAACAAGTGGATGCTAGGGGCCACATTAACTTAACTGTGTCTATTAATATATAAAGGAAAGATGAGAATTCTTTCTTTTTTTGTTGAATGTTAATGCTTGTTTAGGTTATAATAATATTTAGGATGTGAGATAATATGGAATATAAGAAAATTAAAAAAGATAATTATACACTTCATTTAATTAAAACTGATAGATTTAAAACTATTAATGTAGGTCTTAAATTTACTAAGTTATATGATAAAAATGAGTTTTGTAATTTAAAGCTACTTGAAAGAGTGTTACCTATGAATGGTACTAAAAAGTATAAGAATGTTAATGAGATAACTAAAAAACTAGAGAGCTTATATAATGCAGGTATAACTTTTAGATCACTTATAACTAGTAAAAATATGAGTTTTGAAGCTTCTTTAAGATTTATTAATCCTAAGTATACAGAAATGTCTATTTATAATGAAACTTTTGATATGTTTAGGGAAATAATAGTAAATCCTATTATTAAGGATAATTGTTTTAATGTGTTTGATGTACATAAAGAAAATTTAATAAATAGTATAAACAATGTTAAAGATAATATGGGGGCTTATGGTAGTTTACTTTTTAATGAGAGATTTTATAAAGAAACAATATATGCAGAAAATAATTATAAAGATATAGATATATTTAAAAGTCTTACTAATAAACAGTTATATAAAACGTATTTAAAATTATTTGATAGTTTTAAAATAGATGTGTTTGTAATTGGGGATTATGACGAGGAAAGTGTACTTACTAATGTAGATAAGTTATTAAAGGGCTTTAAAGAGAGAGATAATACTAGTAAAGAGTTATATATAGATATTAAGAGTAAATATAAAATAGATAAAGAAGAGTACCCAGCTAATCAGTCTATACTTTTAGTTGGTTTAACTTTAAAAGATTTGACTATAGAAGAAAGAGATTATCAAATGCTTTTATATAGTACTATTTTAGGAAGTATGAATAATTCAGTATTGTTTGTTAATGTAAGAGAGAAGAATAGTTTATGTTATCATATAGGAAGTACTATTAATAGATTTACTAAAACTATTATAATAGATAGTGGAATAAATAAAGAAAATTTTGATGAAACGTTAAGACTTATTAAAGAAAGTTTAGAGAGTATGAAAGATGAAAGTGTTGTTGATAGTCTTATAGATAATGCTAAGAAAACTTTAAATATTGCTTTTAATGATTTCTATGAAAATCCTTTTAAGATAGTGAACTATTATTATTTAAGAGAGTTTACTAATATTCCTAGTATAGAAGATAGAAAAAAATATATTGATAATATGACAAGTAAGAATGTTAGTGATTTAGCTAAAAAGATAGATATTAAAGAAGTGTTTTTACTAGAGGGAGTTAAGAATGAAGAAAATTGATTTTAATTATGGGGAGTTTATTTATAGTGAAAAACTAGATAATGGAATAACTGTTTATATGTATCCTACAACTAAAAGTAAGAATTTTTATATAACAGTAAGCACTCATTTTGGAGCTGAAGTAATGAAATATAGAAGTGGAAGTAAAGTATATGATGTTACTAAAGGAAGTGCGCATTTTCTTGAACATAGGGTAATGGATTTTACTAAAAATAAAGATGCGATGGATGAAATAAATAAGCTAGGAAGTATTGCAAATGCGTATACTACATATAATGGAACTAACTATAACATTTATGGAGAAGAGAATATACTTGAAAATATAAGACTTTTATTTGACCGTGTTTTTAAGGCTGATATTAAAAAAGAAGATGTGGAAAGTGAAAGGGGTATTATATTAGAAGAGTATTATATGTATCAAACAGATCCTTATTTTAAAGCACAGACAACATTATTTGATAATGCTTTTAATAAAAGTTTCATTAAGAGTTTAGTAATTGGTACAGAAGAAGGTATTAAAAGTGTTACTTGTGAAGAGTTGAATAGACTTTATAAGGACTTCTATACACCTGAAAATATGTTTATTGTTGTAACTGGAAATTTTGATAAAGAAAGTGTGTTAGACTATATTAAAGATTATATGAAGAGTGTTAAAATAAAGAATACGAGTGCTTTAATAGTAAGACCAAAAGAAGATTATAAAGTTAATGTTAGTTATGCTGAAGTGTCCAAAGATATTTTAGAAGCTAAAGTAGTTATTGGTTATAAGATTAAAGTAGGGAAAGGGTCTAAACTAAATACAAGGATTATGTTAGAAATGGTAATTAGCGAAAACTTTGGTAAAACGGGTAAGAGTTATTTAAGGCTTATGAATGAGGGATTAAATAGGTTTGATTATTTTACTGAAGAAGTAGATGATTATTTAATACTAGTATTTACAGCAAGCACTAATAGTGTTGATAAGTTTGAAAAAATAGTAAATGAAGAATTGTCTAGTTTAGAGTTTACAACTGAAAGCTTGGATAGGAAGAAAAAAGGATATATTAGTAATTTAATATTAAGTTTTGAAGATATTGTTAACGTAGAAGACATGATTACTACAAATATTTTATGTTATAACAAACTTTTAAATAAGATGGGTGATGTAGTAAAAGAATATAAATTATCTGAAGTAAAAGATGTAATAAAGTTAATAGATATTAATAATAAAAGTGTACTTGTTATGAAAAAGTAACGCTTTTTTTATGTTTTTTTTAAAAAATGCATAATTTTTAAAATTTATACTTGATTTATTGAATAAAATATTATACAATTAAATAGGTTCAGCAAAAAAGGGCTTGTAGCTCAGTTGGTTAGAGCGTGCGTCTGATAAGCGCAAGGTCGATGGTTCAAGTCCATTCAGGCCCACCATGATGATGGCCAGTTGGTGAAATGGTTAACACACACGCCTTTCACGCGTGCATTCACGGGTTCAAATCCCGTACTGGTCACCAAGTTTAAACGTCAGCCCCATTACCCGTGGGGTTTTATTGTACCATTTTTAATATAAGTGGTATTTTTTTATGTTTTTAAAATAAAAAACAGATACCACAATGTGATATCTGATGTGCCTGTAAAAGGCTAAATGACAATTTAATAAATTATATATATACTATACCATATTTTAGGCATATTGTCAAAATATTAAGTACCTTATTTATTTGAGGGTTAGGAATGTATAAAATACACAAATACCTGTAGACTTTATTAAGTATTTTTGGTAAAATTAGGTTAGTGATTTATATGAGAAGTGTTTATATACATATACCATTTTGTTCAAGTATTTGCAGTTACTGTGATTTCTGCAAGTTTTTGCATGACGAAATATGGGCTGATGAGTACTTATCGCATTTAGAAAAAGAAATAAATAAGTATTATGATAATGATGAGATTAGGACAATTTATATAGGTGGTGGAACACCAAGTGTGCTTAGTATGGAGAATTTAAAAAAACTATTTTCTATAATAAAAGTCTTTGATGTTAGTAAGTTAGAAGAGTTTACTTTTGAAATGAATGTAAACGATATTACAGAAGAAAAATTATCTTTCTTAAAAGAAAATGGTGTTAATAGAATAAGTGTAGGGGTAGAGAGTTTTAATAAGATAAATTTAAAATATTTAAATAGAAAACATACAAAACAAGAGATTATTAATAATATTAAGTTAGTAAAAAAGTATTTTGAAAATATAAATGTTGATTTGATGTATGCTCTATCTATTGAAAAGTTTAGTGTACTTAAAAGTGATGTAAAAGAGATACTTAAACTTGGAGTGCCACATATATCAGCATATAGTTTAATATTGGAACCTAATACAGCATTATTTGTAAATAAAGTTAAACCAATAAGTGAAGACTTGGACTATAAGATGTATAAATATATTGAAAAAAAATTTACTAAAAAAGGTTACCATCATTATGAAGTGAGTAATTATAGTATTCCTGGATATGAAAGTGTTCATAATTTAAACTATTGGGATAATAACGAGTATTATGGCTTTGGTTTGGGAGCACATGGGTTTATAAGCGAATTAAGGTATGAAAATACAAGAAGTTTTAATACATATTTAAAAGATAATTTTAGATTTAATGAACTGGTTTTATCTAAAAGAGAAGATATGGAAAATGAAATTATTTTAGGTTTTAGAAAACTTGATGGGATAGATATAGTAGAGTTCTTTAATAAGTATCACACTAATATTCAAGACGAGTTTAATATTACACCACTTTTAAAAAATGGATTACTGGTATTAAAAGATAATATGATGTTTATAAGAAAAGATAAAGTTTATGTAATGAATACTATATTGAATGAGATACTTAAATAATAGTGTAAAATAAAGTACTAGATTTAGTAAAAATTGTTCTAATTAAATTGTCTTAAACGACATATAATGTTAATGGACAACCATAGAGAGTAATACCTAGCTTATGGCTTTTGGTGTATTTGTTAGATAGAACACCGTCTTAGTATTTGTGCGGTGTTTTTTTATGTTAGATTATGTGCCTTATATTAAATTCGCATTAATATACGACTATTTATTTAACGAAAGTTAAAGAAATTCACTTGACTTTTATTATTCATGAATGTAAACTTAATTATGGTGATATAATGAAAGAAATAGTAAAGTGTTTGTCAAAATATAAATGGGCTATACTAGCAGTAATTGGTCTCTTAATAACGCAAGCATACTGTAATTTAGCACTTCCAACATACACAAGTAATATTGTTAATGTTGGTATTGAACAGAGTGGTATAACAAGTGTTGTACCTATAAAATTAAAAGAAAGTACATTTAATAGTTTACTTGAAAACTCAGGGTATTCAAGTGTTATTAAATCTAGCTACGAATGTACTAGTGGAGTGTGTACTAAAGTTAATGATAACTTAAGTGAAAGTGATGTAATATCTTCTTTAGAAAAAATCTATAATACAACTACTAGAAGTGAAATAATTAATAACTTAAAAAATGAATATAAACTTTTGGGAGAAGATATTGATAGTATGTCTATGTCGTATATTAAAACTACTGGAATTAAAATGATTATAGTTGCAATACTTGCGATGGGAATAACTATATTAAGTGTATATGTTTCTAGTAAAGTAAGTACTTTATTTAGTAGGGATTTAAGAAAGAAAGTTGTAGAAAAAATTATATCTTTAGAAACTGCAGACTTAAACAACTTTAGTAGCGCTTCTTTAATAACTAGATGTACAAATGATATAACTCAAATAAGTAGTGTAGTTACAATGATTTTAAGTATAGTTTTATTTGCGCCTATATTAGGAATTGGAGCGATTACTAAAGTTATAAATAGTCCAATATCTTGGATAATAGTTTTATCAGTAAGTTTAGTACTTTTATTAATATTTATATCATTTATGTTAGTATCTCCTAAATTTAAAAAGTTTCAGGAATTACTTGATAAAGTAAATTTAGTAAGTAGAGAAAGTTTAACTGGACTTCTTGTTATAAGAGCATTTGCAAATAAAAAGTTTGAAGAAGATAAGTTTGATAAAGCTAATACAGAACTTGCAAACAATGGCTTATACATAGATATAGTTTGGAGTTTATCTTTACCTACACTAACATTTATTATGAACGCTGTAGCTATTCTAATAATATGGGTAGGAGCATATAAAGTTTCAAGTTTTTCAATGCAAGTTGGAGATTTAATCGCATTTATTACATATACTATGCAAATAATTAGTTCATTCTTAATGATGTCTATGTCTCTAATTATGATACCAAGAAGCTTTGTAAGTGTAAGAAGAATTAATGAGATATTTAAAACTAATAGTACTATTGTAGATAAAGAAAAGACTAAAAAGATAACTGGAGTTGATACTTTAGAATTTAAAGATGTATACTTTAGATATAATAATGCAACGGAAGATGTGTTAAGAGATATTAATTTTACTGCTAAAAAAGGTACAACTACTGCATTTATTGGTAGTACAGGAAGTGGCAAGTCTACATTAATTAACTTAATACCAAGATTATTTGAAGTAACTAGTGGAAGTATTTTAATAAATGGTGTTAACATTAAAGATGTAAAAGTAAGTGATTTGAGAAATCATATTGGGTATGTTCCACAGAAGGGGAAATTATTTAAAGGTACAATAATGAGTAACTTAACATTTGCTCAGAAAAAGAAAGATGTTAAATTAATAGAAAAGGCTTGTAAAATAAGTGAAGCTATGGAGATAGTTAATGAAAATGAAAAGTTATTTGATAGAGAGATAAGTGAAGGTGGGTCTAATGTAAGTGGTGGTCAAAAGCAGAGATTATCTATTGCAAGAGCTTTAGCAAAAGACCCGGATATTCTTATATTTGATGACTCTTTTAGCGCTCTTGACTTTAATACAGATAAAAAAGTAAGAGAAAATTTAAAAAGTATATCTAAAGATAAAATGATATTTGTAGTTGCACAGAGAATTAGTAGTGTAATTAATGCAGATAATATAATAGTGTTAAATAATGGAGAAATAGTAGCAATGGGTAAACATGAAGAGCTAATTAATACTTGTCCAATATATAAAGAAATTAAAATTAGTCAGCTAGGAGGTGAAGAAGAGTGAAAGATAAACCAAAGGATTTTACTACTTCTTTAAAGAAACTTATATCTTCACTTAAACCTTATAAAGCTAAAATTATGGTAGTCTTTATGTTTAGTATTTTGTCTACACTTTTTACAATAGTTGGGCCTAAAGTTTTAGGAAATGCTACAACTGAGTTATATAATGGTGTGATTGCTAAACTAAATAATACTGGAAGTATAAACTTTAATAAGCTTCATACAATATTAATAACTTTATTAATCTTGTATATAATAAGTGCGATATTTAACTATGTTCAAGGTGTAGTTGTATCTAAAATCAGTGCTAAATACACAATGGACTTAAGAAGAAAAGTAAATAGAAAGATGGAAAGGCTTCCTTTAAAATATTTTGATAAGAAAAGCCACGGAGAAGTGTTGTCTTTAATTACTAATGATATTGATAAGATTAGTCAAAATTTAAGTAATGCTTTAACAGAAACAGTTACTTGTATAGTCGCTTTATTAGGTATGCTTATAATGATGTTTAGTATAAATGTTACAATGACTTTGGCTATAATTATAATACTTCCAATATGTATGATGTTAACTATAAAAATAGCAAGTAAGGGGCAAAAGTATTTTACTTATCGTCAAGAAGGACTTGCTAAAGTTGATACAAAAGTAGAAGAAATGTTAAGAAATCATAATATTATTAAGGTGTTTAATTCTGAAGACAAAATATTAAAAGATTTTAATAAAGAAAATGATAGTCTCGCTGATAATACATGGAAGAGTACCTTTATAGGTGGAATAATGCATCCAATTATGATGCTTATAGGAAACTTAAGTTACGTTGTTATTGCATTTTTAGGTGGGTTATTTGTAATACAAGGAAAGATTACAGTAGGAAATATTCAATCATTTATAACATATGCTAAAAACTTTACTAATCCAATAGGAAATTTAGCAAGTATTATGACTGAGTTAGAAAGCATGATTGCTGCTAGTGAAAGAGTGGAAGATTATCTTTTAGAAGAAGAAGAGAAAAAGTTAGAAAACCCTGTACTTTTAGAAAATGTTAAAGGTAACATTACGTTTGACCATGTAAAGTTTGGATATGATGAAAATAAACCTATTATAAAAGACTTTAGTGCATATGTAGAAAAAGGTAAAAAAATAGCAATAGTTGGGCCTACTGGAAGTGGGAAAACTACATTGGTTAAGTTACTTATGAGATTTTATGATGTTAATTCAGGTAGTATTTTGATAGATAATATTAATATACAAGATGTTGATAGAAATGAACTAAGAAAGAACATTGGAATGGTTCTTCAGGATACTTGGCTTTATAGTGATACTATTATGGAAAATATTAGGTATGGAAAACTAGATGCTACGGATGACGAGGTTATAGAGGCCTCTAAAGAAGCTCAGGTGCATCACTTTATTCAAACGTTACCTAATAGTTATAATATGCAAATAAATGAAGAAACAAGTAATATTAGTGAAGGACAAAAGCAACTTTTGACAATTGCAAGAGCTATTTTAAGAGACCCTAAGGTGCTAATACTAGATGAAGCAACCAGTAGCGTTGATACAAGAACTGAAGAGTTAATTCAAAAAGCTATGGACTCTTTAATGAAAGGTAGAACATCATTTATTATAGCGCATAGACTTTCTACTATTAAAAATGCAGACCTTATATTAGTCTTAAAAGATGGGGATATTATTGAACAAGGAACTCATGAAGAACTAATTAGTATGCATGGACTATATAATTCGTTATATTATAGTCAGTTTGAAAGTGAATAGACATCGTTTAATTACGATGTTTTTGTATTTATTTTAGTACAAAAGATTGACAAAATTAAAAGTTTTTGGTATACTTATATCGTACTTATGGGGCTGTTTTGATTCGACAGAGTATTCGTAGGTATGGGTACAAGTAGTAGGCGTACTTAAAACGCAACAATAAAATAATCGGAAACGATAACTTTAATTTTGCACCTAGTTTTGCCTAATTAGGTAGAAGGTGCGTTTAGCTTACTCTTTGTTCACGAGAGTAATGTCTAGACTCATAAAAGTGAACTATATTATGAATTGTTTAGGTTTCATAAAGAATTCTCACTAAACTTAGGCTAGTATTGGATCGTTGGCTCTCCTAAATATTAGCTAAAATATAAACCAACTAAACTTGTAAGAATGCCTGTATACTTGATGCTTTGGACACGAAGTCGCTCTTCGTCAGCTCCACCAATAATAAAAAAATAAATTAGTTATAGATTTTAATGGGGGTAAATATGAAAAATTCAGAAGATACAATGTTATTTTTAGAGTATATGAAAGCGTGTGGGTTTAATATAGAAGATTATAGTTCAATACTAGAGATATTAAGTAATGTAACACTTAGTATGTCTAAATATTTAAGAGGGTATGATACATACATTTTAAATAGTGGAGTAAACTATAAAGATTTAAGAAGTTTTAACTTAAAAGGCGCTAATGGATATATTAAAGATAAAGAAATATATATTCCTAGTACAGTTGAAAATGATAAGTATTTTAATAGAAAAAACAAGTATTATTATGAGCATCCTTTAATAGATGGATTTGACGCTATAATTGGATGTGGTTTATCAAATGAAGTATTTGAACTTCCAATGAAACCTTTGTTTATTGGTGCATGTGTAGATACTAATGATGAAAACAAAGAGCATATTCTTAAGTTATATCGTGAGTTAGCTAACGAAATGGGCTATGTTTACTTTCAAGATAAAGCGAGTATTTTAAATAAAGAAATGTGTTTAGTTAGACATATAAAATAATAGTTTTACATATAATTAGTATACACTTTCATGTGTTTACATAGATTAAAGGAGACTTTTTGTTAAAGTCTTCTTTTCAAATACTTAAAAATGTAGTATACTTAAATGGGTGAAGTTATGACAGAGTTTAGAAATTTAGAAGAATTATATAATAGAATTAAACCAGCTTTATATTCTAAAGTAGAAGAACTAAAAAGAAATCATATATCTTATATTAAAGAAGAAGATATATGGAATTATCTAAGTAGTACTGTATGGAAAAAAAAGACTGACTTAACATTAAGTGAGATGGTTAGTGATATTATGGATTTGAAGTTAGAGAGTATTAAGGGGTATGTGTTTGATATATTAAGAAAGAGAGATATTGAGATATCTAAAGAGGAAGGAAATTTGTTATGAAGAAAAAGACTTATAAAATAGGTGAATGTTTACTTATTACTTTAGTAATATTTTTAGTAAGTGTATTTTTAACTTTTACATTTAGTAAGAAAATTAATTATGGATTAGATTTAAAAGGGGGTTTTGAAGTATTATACTTGGTAGAAAGTTTGGATGGAAAAGATGTTACTGATTCTGATATTAAGGCTACTTATAAGTCAATTGGTAAAAGAATAGATACTCTTGGAGTAAGTGAGCCTGAAATAGTTATTGAAGGGAATAAAATAAGAGTAAAACTTCCTGGAGTAAAAGATGAAAGTGAAGCAAGAGATAGACTTACTACACCTGCAGTGTTAACATTTAGGAATACTTCTAATGAGGAATTGATGTCTAGTAGTGTGCTTGCTACTCCTGGAGCAAGTTTAGATTATGACAGTAAAACAGGTAAACCAGTTGTAGCATTATCTATAAAAGACAAAGATACTTTTTATAGAGTTACTAAAAGTGTTTCAGAAAGTACTGATCAAATGATAACTATTTGGCTTGACTATAAAGAAGGAGATGAGTATAGTACTACTAAATGTGGAGAAAGTGGAAGTAACTGTATTTCTGCTGCTACTGTAAAAGAAGCATTTTCTAGTAATGTAGTTATACAAGGAAACTTTTCTGAAGAAGAAGCAAGTTTATTAGTAGACTTAATAAATTCAGGTAGTTTACCAACTAAGTTAACTGAAATAAGCACTAAAACAGTAGATGCGTCATACGGGTCAAACACTTTAGCATTAATTGCTAAGGCTGGAATTATTACATTTATTATAATTGCTTTAATCATGGTGTTCTTCTATAGATTATCAGGTTTAATTAGTGTAATTAGTTTAGCTTTATATATTTCATTAGTGTTCTTATTCTATAATTTAATAGACGGAGTATTAACTTTAACAGGAATCGCGGCTTTAATACTTGGTATAGGAATGGCTGTTGACTCTAGTATTATAACTTTAGAGAAAATTAAAGAAGAGATAGCAAATGGTAAGAGTTTAAAAAATGCATATGTTGATGGAAATAAAAGAAGTTTAGTGTCTTTAATAGACGCAAACCTTACAACATTTATTGCAGCTTTAGTATTATTTATATTTGGTGAATCTAGTGTTAAAGGTTTTGCAACAATGCTTATGTTAACTATTATAGTGACTTCTATATCTATGGTTGGAGTTAATAGATTTGTGTTGTCATTCTTTATAAATACAGGTAAGTTTGATGATAATATTAACTTATTCTTAGGAAAATGTAAGAAAAGTAAAGTTAGAAACATAACTAAGTACGCAAAATACAATATTATAGTTGTGAGTCTAGTTATAATTATAGGTGTAGTAATGTTACTTACTAAGGGAATAAAATTGGGTGTAGACTTTAAAGGAGGAAGTGCAATTACTATAAAATCTTCTGAAAATATAGATATAACAGAAGTAAAAGACATACTTAAAGATTATACTATTAATGAAGAAGATAAACTAAATGATAAAGAATATTTTATAAAAATAGATGAGAGTTTAAATAGTGAAGAGATAAAGTCTATTAAAGAAAATATGCTTGCAAAAGATATTGATACTGATATATCTAGTATTAGTAATGTTGTTAAAAAAGATTTAACTAAAAATGCAATAAAGAGTTTAATTTATGCAAGTATTGCTATTCTAATATATATAGCAGTAAGATTTACTTATAATTTTGGTGTGTCTAGTATTATAGCTATTTTAAGTGATGTACTAGTTACAATAAGCTTGTTTATAATATTTAGAATAGAAATAAACTTTATATTTGTAGCAGGTATACTAACAATTATAGGTTATTCAATTAATAATACAATAATAGTATTTGATATGATTAGAGATAGTTTAAGTAAAGTTAAAAAAATAAATGAAGAAACTATAAAAGAAGTAGTTAACTATAGTGCAAGTGTAACATTAAGAAGAAATGTTTTAACTAGTATAACAACACTTTCAGCAATTATAGTATTACTTTTAATGAATTCAACAGGTGTTAAGGAGTTTAATTTGACTATCTTATTTGGTTTGACATTTGGTACATTTAGTAGTTTATTTATCGCACCATTTGTATGGGAAAAACTAGAAATACATAGAATTAAGCATCCTAAAATTAATAAAGAAGATAAAGAGCCTGAAGAATTAATAATTAAAGGAATAAATGGATAATGGAAACAAAAGAAAAAGATTATGAAAAATTAAAGAGTATTTTATCAAGTTATATGGATAGTAAGTCTTTAGAAATAATAGACGAATACTATAACTATGCACTTAAGATATATGAAGGAATGACTAGACTTACTAAAGAAGAATATATTTGTCATGCAATAAGAGTTTCTACTATACTAGCTATGCTTAAGATGGATACAACTACAATAGGATGCGCTCTTATACATGAGGGGATTACTTTAGAGAAAGTTACACCTGAAGAAATAACTGAGTATTTTGGGGTAGATGTGTTAACTATACTAAACTCAATTAGTAAGTTAAGTCATCTAAAGAGAACTTTTAAGGGAAATGATACTGATAAATATAGAAGAATAGTAGTAGGACTTAGTGAAAACCCAATTAGTTTGTTTATTAAACTAGCTGATAGGTTAGACAATTTAAGAACAATGTATGTTCATCCAAAGGAGCATATACTTGACGTGGTTGACGAAACAGAAAAAATATACATCCCAATAGCGCATAGGCTTGGTATTAAAACAATGAAGAGTGAATTAGAAGACTTGTGTTTAAGATACAGTTATCCAGAGCTATATAATGAAGTACTAGAAAAAATTGATGCTAGTAAAGAAGAGTTAGAAAAGTCTTTATATAAAATGAGAGATGAGATAATAAATATTTTAAACGAGCATGAAATTAAGTATGAAATTACTTATAGAGTTAAGTCTGTAAGAGGTATATTTAATAAATTAAAAGCTGGTAAAAAATGGGAGGAAATATATGATTTACTAGGACTAAGAGTACTTGTAGAAAAAACTGAAGAGTGTTATTTAGTAGTAGGGCTAATTCATTCAAAGTTTAGGCCTATTCCTAAGAGATTTAAAGATTATATAGCTAATCCTAAAAATAATATGTATCAAAGTTTACATACCACTGTATTTGGGGTGGATGGTAATATCTTTGAAGTACAGATACGTACTTATGAAATGAATGAAGTAGCTGAACATGGTGTAGCTTCACACTGGAGTTATAAAGAGCATACTGATGGGTCTAAGAAAAATGAGCTAGAAATGAAATTAGCACAGTTTAGAACTTTAATAGAAGTAAATGATATGGAAGATAATAGTGAGTTTTTTAAAGATTTAAATAACTCTATAACAAAAGAATTTATCTATATATTTACCCCTAAAGGAGATATAATAGAACTACCTGTAGACTCAACACCAATAGATTTTGCATACAAAATACATAGTGAAGTAGGTAATACAACAATTGGAGCTTTAGTTAATGGAAAACAAGTGAGTTTAGACTATAAACTACAAGATGGGGATATAGTTGATTTAAGACGTGAAAAAGGACATACTCCATCAAAAGCATGGCTAAAGTTTGTTAAAACAGAAAGTGCTAAATCTAGAATTAGAAGTTATTTCTATAAAAAAGAAAAAGATAAATCTATAGAAACTGGTAATGCTTTATTAAAAGAAGAGTTAAAGAAAAAACATATAAATATAAATGAAGTATTAACTGAAGAAAATATTACTAAGTTATGTGAAGAATTATCATGTGATAATTTTGACGAAGTATGTTTAGGTATATCTAGTTTAAAATATACCCCAATAGTGGTAGTTAATAAACTTAATGATATAGTTAACCCTAAGAAAGACGATACAATTGAGAAGTTACTTGAAAATGACGTTGTAGTAAAAGACACTCCAAATGGTAAAATATTAATTGCAGGATATGGAGATATTTTGACTAACTTAGCAAATTGTTGTAATCCAGTTTTGGGTGATGAGATAGTAGGATATATTACTAAGGGTAATGGTGTTACAATACATAGAAAAGACTGTAAAATGATAGACGCGAATGGAGAAAGAATTATTAATGCTGAGTGGAATGACAAAGTAATGGATAAATTTATTACAAATATAAAAGTATATATTGACCCATCAAATGAGCATTTAGTTGATATAATAAGTGTTGCTACAAAAAGTGATGTGTTAGTTACTTCTATAAATAATAAGGGTAACAATAAAGTAGACGATATATATGAGCTTGTTTGTAAAGTTAAGAATAAAGAAAGTTTAGATAAGTTTATGAATGATTTAAGAGGACTTAAATTTGTAAGTAAGGTGGAAAGATAATGAAAGTAGTAGTGCAAAGAAGTAAGAATAGTAAAGTTACAATTGATGGAAAAGTAAACGGAAGTATTGAACATGGTTTTGTGCTTTTATCTAGCTTTACTGATACAGATACATTAGAAATAGTTGACAAAATGATAGATAAAATATTAAATCTAAGAATATTTGAAGACGAGAATGAAAAAATGAATTTAAGTTTGTTAGATGTTAAAGGATCTATTTTAAATATTAGCCAGTTTACTTTATATGCTGACTGTAGTAAAGGAAGACGTCCAAGTTTTGTTAATGCAATGAAACCAGATGAGGCAACTAAGTTATATGACTACATGAATGAAAAGTTAAAAAGTCTAGTTCATACTGAAACTGGAATATTTGGTGCAGACATGAAAGTAGAAATATATAATGATGGACCTGTTACAATTATATTAGATTCAAAAGAATTGTTTTAAAAGTACTTGAAAAATAGTGCTTTTTTTGATAAGATTATCTTGTAATAAAGATAGGAAGTGAAGTACA
>OLWA01002563.1_pt1 | contig 15937 bp, 10 predicted proteins | sample 1673251 | NCBI WGS metagenome assembly OLWA01 (sample SAMEA3178937, study PRJEB25190) | human gut metagenome | biome: human gut; feature: human-associated habitat; material: faeces | place: Austria | collected 2013
CGCTCACCTTTGCAGCATCCAGTATTATCTGCGCTTTTGGCTTAGCAGCTGCCGTGCCTCGCTCGCCGTATCGGCACTTAGAATTGTGCGGTATTGCCCTAAATTATAATATCTCCCCCAAAGAGTGTATCCTCTGGAGGAGATAACAGAAAATGTATAGCTTCTACAGCCACTTTATCCTGCACTGCATCCGGTATCATCACATGGTATCGGCATGATAATATCGATCTGAAACAGCTTATCCTGCGTGGAGATGGAAAAACTGCCGTTATATTTTTCCACAATGTGGCGGACGCTCATTATGCCATAGCCATGGGAATCTTTGTCCGCTTTTGTGGTTACGGGCAGGCCGTCCTTGAATTGAAGAGAATCCTCAAAGTGGTTCTCGGCATGGATGGTCAACATGCGGTTGACTGTCCGCACGGAAAGGTGAATGAACCGCATTTCGGGCGGCTGCAGGGATTCGCATTCAATGGCGTTGTCCAGAATATTTCCGAACAGCGAGAAAATGTCCATCGTTTCCATAAAGGCCACGCCGCTGCCATCGGCAATGCAGGTGAACTGTATATTGTGGGATGCGCAGTGCAGACGCTTATCGGTCAGAACAATGTCCAGCGTTTCGTTGCCTGTGCGCACGGCGCTGTTGTAGATGGACACCGAGCGTTCCAGATCGTCCAAGTATGCCGGATCGACCTGGCCCGTTGTGCGCAGGTTGCGGATCTGGTGCTTTAAGTCATGGCATTTGATGTTGATGGCGTCAATATTTTCTTTCACCAGCTGGTATTGCTTCTGCTCTTCGACCCAAAGCTTTTTCATCGTGCTGATCTCTACGCGGTCCTTGGCGGCGGCCAGCATCTGAACCTGCAAAAGCAGCATAAATATGTAAAAAATAATCTCGCCAATGTTCAAAAGATTATAAAAGAAGATGTTGTACTGGGAGATTGCACCGCTCTCAAAATAAAAAATCGGCGTCAGCATACAGTCCAGCAGCAAGAACAGCAGCGCGTTCTGCATGGGGATCTCGCTGTCCCCCAGAGCGTGCATCTTTTTGCCTACGGTGAAATAGATAAACAGATATACCGCCAAAAAGCAGGTGATATATAAAAGGATATGGGAGGGCGTGCGCTCAGTAAAATAAGGAACAAGGCTGCTGTTCAACCGGCAAATGGAGGCAATAACGAGGAACAGCCGGTCGGAAATGTACCATGTTGCAAACCCGGAGCTGAAATAAAACAGCACGTTGGACAGCTTTTCCTTAAAACAGCACAACAGCCCGCCGATCATTAAAAGGAGAAGAATGGCCGAATAGAACGCTTCCACTGCAATATTGCCGCCATAGGTGTGGGCAAAGAAAAAGCAGAGTAGCCGGATCGGCACAAGCCAGGCAATGGCCCAGCGCACAAAATGCGGGCGCCGGCTGCAGCGAAAGATAAAGGGAAGGGTCGCCAGCAAAAACGCCACGAAAATATCCCAAAACTTTACATTAAAAAGGAACCTGCGGATAAAGGCAAGAGATACCACAAAAACTCACCCCGGCTTTCAAGAGGTCTTGTTCAGGTAGGCAATCACACGGTCACAGAACGCCTTGCGTTTGCGCTGGCTGATGGGCAGCTTGGTGCTGCCAACGATGACTTCTGTTTTGGATACCGATGTGATATGCTGCATGTTGACGAGATGTGCGCTGCTGCACCGCGCAAAATTGTAAGTGTCCAGTTCAGCCTCCACATCCGAAAGTTTGCCCCAGGCTTCAATGCGGCCCATGTCCGTGTGGTACAGGAGCAGGTGGTCCTGTATCTCTACATAATATATTTGGGAAATGCGCATCCGGCGTATGGTGCCCGCCGCCTGTAAGATGACCTCTTTTTCATCCCGCACAGGCAGGTTGCGCAGCGCGCGGAGCATCATGGAAGAAAAGCGGTAGTAATTGATGGGCTTGATGACAAAATCCAGCGCGTCAACTTCGTACCCATTGATGGCATACTGCTCCATGTTCGTGATGAACACCAGCGCTACCACGGGGTCCGCAGCGCGCAGCTGGTGGGCGGTCTCAATGCCGTTGATGCCCGGCAGCTCAATATCCATAAAGATAAGGTCGGCATCCATATGATAATTGTCCATAAAATCGGATGGATTGTCATAGGCCGTGATGGAAAAGCTCTGCCCCTGTTCCCGCTCATATTTCCGCAGGCACTCAATGAGCGTATCGCGGTCTGCGGGATCGTCTTCCAGTATTTTGATTCGTACCATACGGAGCCCTCCTGATCCATTATTACTGCCAGTATAGCACAGCTTTTGCCGGAATTTCAATCGGCTGTTTCCCGCGTTCGGTTGCTGCAGAACGATACATTGGCGTGCATTGCGCATTTTGTACAAATCGAATCCAACGTGATTGTACACATTAACATGTTATCTCCCGAGTCGTTGCAATTCTTTTGTCACTTTTGCATCACTTACGAAATAAAACCATGCACATGGGGAAAAAATGTGCCCGCGGATAGAAAGGATGGTATAGTAAGTACAACGAACCTGGACAAACGATGTGCAGGAATCAAAGATAAGGAGAAAAACAGATGAAAAGATCCAAACTCTGGTCAGGTCTTACCTCTACGTCCGCAGCTTTGCTTGTGGTCGGCCTGATTGGTCAGAACCTTGCCGCGGCCAATGCAAGCTACATCAACACCGCGCTGGGCACCACGACCACCAAGGTCGTCCAGACGGGCGAAGTTGGCGACACGACCTACTTCAAGAGCCAGTTTGGCGATTTTGACGACCCCGATGCACAGGCAGCCGCCATTGCCGCTGCGCTGGAACAGAACGTCAACGAGATGCGCGAGGGTGCGGCCCTGCTGCGCAACGAGAACAACACCCTGCCGTTGACGAACGCCACCCGCATTTCTGTGTTCGGCCACGCTGCCGTTGACCCCGCTTACCAGGCAAACTCCGCCGGCAACAAGGTTACGAACGGCGCGCTGAACTCCATTGACCTCAAGACCGCGCTGGAAGCCCAGGGCTTTGAGGTCAACCCCCAGCTGTGGGATGGCATTGCCGCAGGCACCGCCACCCGCGCACAAGGCGAGGCCCCGCAGTTCGGCGGCGGCTACTCCGTTACCGGCACGGCAACGAACACAGAGGAAAATAAGGCGTTCTATCAGGGCCTAGCCAACACCTGGGCCAATGATTACAAAGATGCCGCCATCGTTGTGTTTGCCCGTGAGGGCGGCGAAGGTCATGACCTGCTGATGGACGATGTGGACACCGATGGTTCCACCATCAGCAGCCTGGCCCTGCACAAGGACGAGCGCGACCTGCTGGAAATGGTCCGCAAAGACTTTGACAAGGTCATCGTTCTGCTGAACAGCCCCTACCAGATGGAAGTGCAGGATATTATCCCCTATGCGGACTCCATCCTGTTCATTGGTTACCCGGGCCATCAGGGCTTCACGGGCGTGGCCGAGATCCTGAAAGGTACGGTCAATCCCTCCGGCCATCTGACCGATACTTACGCGACCGATTCCCTCTCCTCACCTGCCGCTGTAAACTCCGGCACCCGTACCCCGCAGTTTGCCAACGTGGCCGAGATCAACGCCACGATCGGTGAGGATGAGAACGCTGAGTACATGTCCTTCCAGGCCGAAGGCATCTACATTGGCTACCGTTACTATGAGACCCGTTACGCCGATGCCGTTATGGGCCAGGGCAACGCTACCGCTCCTGTTGGCGCACTGGAAGGCGCTTCTTCCTGGAATTACGCCGATGAAGTGCAGTACCCGTTTGGTTATGGCCTGTCCTACACCACGTTTGACCAGAAGCTGGACAGCGTGGATGTGGGCGAGGACGAGATCACCGCGAAAGTTACCGTGACGAACACCGGCGATATGGCCGGTAAGTCCGTTGTGCAGCTGTACGCACAGACCCCTTACGGCGATTACGAGCGCCAGCACGGCGTTGAGAAATCCGCCATCCAGCTGGCAGGCTTCGGCAAAACGCAGGAACTGGCCCCCGGTGCTTCCGAAACAGTCACCATCACGGTGGACAAGTACCTGCTGGCCAGCTATGATACCACTGCCCATGACGGCGCAGGCGGCTACATCCTGTCCGATGGCGATTACTACCTGGCCATTGGCGAAGATTCCCATGATGCACTGAACAATGTTCTGGCCGCCGAAGGTTACACCGCAGCCAACGGCATGACTGCCGAGGGCACTGCCGCCAAGACCTACAGCTTCAAGCAGAGCTTTGACGATGACAAGTACCGCACCGGCGAGAACGGCGCTATCGTTTCCAACCAGTTTGCGGATGCCGACCTGAACTACTGGGTCGATGGTGCAGGCACCTACCTGTCCCGCAGCGACTGGGAGGCTACCTACCCGGTCGAGCAGACCACCGTGGAAGCCACGCCGGAAATGATGAATATCCTGGCTGGCGAATGGTACGAGAAACCCGAAGGAGCACCGAGCTATTCGGAAGTTGCTGCCAACTTCGGCGTTGATTCCGGCCTGAACCTTGCCATGATGAAGGATGTTCCCCTGTCTGACCACGAAACCTGGCTGAAATTCATCTATCAGCTCCAGCCCGAAGATCTGCCCAATGCCACCGCTGAGAGCTTCCAGTCCCCCGCTGTTGGCGACCTGAGCCCGGCCTTTGCCGTTGGCGATGGCTGCGACAGCGTTGGCGGTACCTATCCCCTGACCGTTGAGTTCAACGGCGAGCAGGTCAACCCCGTTACCACCCGCTACTGCTCCAACGTTATCCTGGCCGGTACCTTCAACGCCGACCTGTACGCTGGCCGCGGCACCATGATGGGCGAGGATGGCATGTGGTCCGGCTACATGATCAACTACAACCTCGGCAACGACCTGCACCGCACCCAGTTCGGCGGCCGTAACTTTGAGTATATGTCCGAATGCCCCATCCTGAACTACCTGGCAGGCGCTGTGGAAGTGGAAGCCATGGAGAAAACCGGCTCCCACGCTGGCCCCAAGCACTTTGTCGGCAACGACCAGGAATTCTACCGCGAAGGTCTTGTCTGCTTCTTCAATGAACAGGCGTTCCGCGAGGGCAACCTGAAAGCCTTTGAGGGCAGCATCCGCGTGGCCAACGCAGGCGGCCTGATGCAGTCCTTCGAGCGTCTGGGCCTGAAGTGGTACTCCGCCAGCTATGCCCTGAACACCACGATCCTGCGCAACGAGTGGGGCTGGAACGGTGCCATTGATACCGACGCTGCCCCCTGCTTTGACGAGTATGTGGACGGCGGCTACAAGAACCATGCAGCCGAAGTTCTGGATGCAGGCACGCAGGAATGGTGCCTGGACGGTGTCGGTGGCCACGGTCAGTGGGTCCTGCAGAAAGCAAAGGATACCGATGACGGCCACCTGCTGGAGCTGCTGACCGAAGCCGCTATCAGCTGGGAGTACGCCATCAGCCGCTCGGTCGTTACCAACGGCACGGCATCCAACTCCGTCATTGAACATGTTACACCGTATTGGCAGACCGCCATCACCGCCGAAATCGCCGTTACCGGCATCCTGACCGCCGTATTCTTTGTCCTGCTGGTTCTGAGCAAGACCAAGAAAAAGGCCAAGAAACAGTAAGAAAGGAGCGAGCATTGTGAAAAACAAAGCGTTTGGCTTTTATACCGCCGCACTGACCCTGATTTTGACCGTTGCAACGCTGGTTGCTGTGCTGATTTACGGCTCCAAGGGCGGCGTGGTCAACAGCCTGGTCCCCATTGCCCTGGGCGCAGCCGCCGTTTGCGAGGTCTCTCTCCTCTTCGGTGAGAAAGTCTGGACCGATTTTACCGGCATCATTGCCGCCACCCTGCTGGCTTACGCCATGATGACAGTTCTTTCCGATGGTATCTGGAACGTTGCCGAAGCGTTCAACGGCATCAAGATGGTTGGCATGCCGGAACTGTCCGGTATGAACATCACGATGGCTGTGCTGAACCTGGTCGCCATCGTTACCGCCATCATCACCAACTTTGCGCAGAAAAGTAAGTAAGCCGCAATAGGCTCCGTACTTACAAGCCGTCCGGGGCATGCGTCCCGGACGGTTTTTCTTTGGTAATACCTGCAACATTCCGAAAGGCAGCACAACATGAAAGCAACAAGTTTTAACACCGGCTGGACCTGCCGCCATTTGGGCAGCTCCGCCCCCGGCACGCCCGTTACCCTCCCCCACGATGCCATGCTGGCCGAGGAGCGCAGCCAGACCTCGGCAGGCGGCACCAACACAGGCTGGTTTGCGGGGTACGATTATCTGTATGAAAAGCACTTCACCCCCGATGCCGCGCAGGCGGCGCAGTGCGCAGTGCTGGAATTTGAGGGCGTTTACCATAACGCCGAAGTACACCTGAACGGTGAGAAAATCGCATCCTGCCCCTATGGCTACAGTGATTTTTACGCGGACCTTACGGGCAAACTGCTGCCCGGCCGGGACAATGTGCTAGAAGTTATTGCCCACAATGCGGATCAGCCTAACTCCCGCTGGTATTCCGGCGCGGGAATCTACCGCCCCGTCACCCTGTGGACTGCCCCCGCACGGCACATCCTGCCCGATGGTGTGCAGGTCCGCACGCTGAGCATTGACCCCGCGGAGGTGGAAGTGACCGTGCAGACAACAGCCAGCGGCGCGGTGGCGGTTGCCATCCTGGATGGTGAGCAGACCGTGGCCACGGCGCAGGCAGAATCCAACGGCAAAGCTGTTCTGCGGGTGCAGATCCCCAATGCCAAACTTTGGAGCCCCGATTCCCCTGCACTCTACCGCTGCCGAGCCATGTTTGGCGATGACTGCGCCGAGACGACATTCGGTGTGCGGACCCTTTCCTGGGGCGATGACGGATTTTTGCTCAACGGCAAGCGGGTCATCCTGCTCGGTGCCTGTGTCCACCACGACCACGGCGTTCTGGGTGCCTGTTGTTACCCCGAAGCGGAGGAACGCAAAGTCCGGCTGCTGCAAAAGGTGGGCTACAACGCTGTGCGCTGTGCCCATAACCCCTGTTCCAAGGCATTTTTGGATGCCTGCGACCGGTTGGGTATGCTGGTCATGGATGAATACGCCGATATGTGGTACATCCACAAGACCCAATATGACTATGCGGGCTACCTGCCCGACCGCTGGCGGCAGGATCTGGAATCCCTTGTCCGCAAGGACTACAGCCATCCGTCAGTGATCATGTACTCCATCGGCAACGAGGTGGCCGAGACGGCCCAGACCCGCGGCATTGCGCTGACAAAGCAGATGACCGAGCACATGCACAGTTTGGACAGCACCCGTCCCGTGACCTGCGGGGTGAACATCTTCTTCAACTTCCTGTCCTCAATGGGCTTTGGTGTTTACAGCGATGACAAGGCGAAGAAAGAGGCCGAAGCTGCCGCCAAGCGCGCAGCGGCCGGCAAAGCGGCCCCCAAGAAAAAGGCCGTCGGCAGCGAGTTCTTCAACAACCTGGCGGGTTTCATGGGCGCGGACTTTATGAAATGGGGGGCATCCCTGCCGCCCTGCGATTGGAAAACGAAAGATGCCTTTGCAAATATGGACGCCGCGGGGTACAATTATGGCATACGCCGATATAAGCATGACCTGAAAAAATACCCGCACCGCTTGATTGTCGGAAGCGAGACGTTCTGCAGCGATGCCTACCGTTTTTATGAGCTGGCCAAGCACGAACCGCGCCTGCTGGGCGATTTCGTCTGGGCGGGTATGGATTACCTGGGTGAGGTCGGCATCGGCGCGTGGGAATACCCGGACTATGTACCGGATTTTTCCCACGGGCCGGGCTGGATCGCAGCCGGGGCAGGCCGTATTGACCTGATTGGCCGCACGCAGGGCGAAGCCCTGTACACCCGTGTGGCACTGGAGCGGGAAAAAGGCCCGCTGCTGGCCGTCTGGCCTGTCAACCACACCAAAGAAAAGCACTCCCCTTCCGCGTGGCGCATGTCCCACGCCATCCCCAGCTGGAGCTGGCACGGTTGTGAAGGAAAACCTGCCATGGTGGAAGTCTATGCCCGCGCCGCCAAAGTGGCGCTGAAAATCAACGGCAAAACCGTGGGCGAAGCTGCGCCAAAAAACGACTGCGTTGTGCGCTTTTCCTGCACTTATGAAGATGGCACCGTTGAGGCAGTCAGCTATGATGCAGCCGGGAATGAGATTGGCTGCACGGCCCTGCATACCGCCAACACCGAGACCCGGCTTTGCCTTGTGCCGGAAGAAGAAACCGTCCGCCCTGGCGGGTTGGCGTTTGTCCAGCTGCGATACACCGATGAAAACGGCACGGTGAAGTCGCTGGAGCGCGGCACTGTTACCGTTAAAGTCCGCGGCGGAACCCTGCTGGGGCTGGGCAGCGCCTGTGCCTACAGCGAACGCGGCTATCTGTCCGATACCACCGATACCTATTTCGGCGAAGCGCTGGCCGTGGTCCGTGCGGATGCTGATGCAGATACTGTGGAACTGACCGCCGCGGACGGCACCCACAATGCTGCCTGCTGCATCCCCTGCAAGGAGTGAACGTATGTCTCTGTACGGCTTGGGCCTGCGGGCCAGCTTCAAAATCAGCGATACAATACGGGACCGCGGTTTGCAGGCGCCAAAAGACATTGTCCGTTTTGATAATCTGCCCTATGGCACGGACCCGCGCTGGCAGACATTGGACGTTTACCGCCCCAAAAACGCCGGAGACACTGCACTTCCCGTGATTGTCAGCGTTCACGGCGGCGGCTGGGTCTATGGCGATAAAAACCTTTATCAATATTACTGTATGAGCCTGGCCCAGCATGGCTTTGCCGTTGTGAATTTTTCCTATCGGCTGGCCCCGCGGCACAAGTTCCCCGCCGCCTTGCAGGATACCGATGCGGTGTTTCACTGGGTAATGGCCCACGCGGTGGATTATCATTTTGATACTCGCCATGTTTTCGCCGTGGGCGATTCGGCCGGGGCTAACATTCTGGGGCTGTACGCAGCGCGGTGCGCTGACCCGGCAGCTGCAAATATTCCGGTTACCCCGCCGCCCGGCTTTGTGCCGACGGCCCTTGCGCTGAACTGCGGGCAATACTGCATTTCCCGCGGGCAAAAAGGGCTGATCGCCCACCTGCTGCCGGACATCCTGCCAGACGGCGGTACCGATGCCGAACTGCATGCCATGGATGTGACAGCCCATGTAACGGGCCGCTACCCGCCCTGCTTTGTCATGACCGCCAACAACGACTTTTTGAAGGAGCAGGCCCCGCTGATGACCGCAGCGCTGGAACGCTGCGGTGTGCCCTGTGTGTACCGCTGTTACGGTGACGAAACACAAAAGCTGGGGCATGTTTTCCACTGCAATATCCGCGCAGAGGCGGCACAAAACTGCAACACGGAAGAATGCGGTTTTTTCAAGCGTTTTATGGAATGAAAGGAACTTCCTTATGAATCAAACGAAAAACGGGCTATGGAACAGCCCGCTCCTGCGGTCGCAGGTCACATCGGAGGATGTCCGCCCGCCGGAGATGCTGTTCGGTTACCTGATCGGTCCCTTTGGGGCATTGCTGGCTTCGGGGATTTTTACCAGCCAGCTGCAAAACTACCTGACCAACGTGCTGAAGCTGGACCTCGGCTTTTTGACGACCCTGCAGCTGCTTTCCACAATTTTGATCGTTGCGGCCAACCTGGTGGTGGGCCAGCTGATTGAGCGTACCCGCACCCTTGCGGGCAAGGCACGGCCCTGGATACTGCTCTCTGCGCTGACGCTTTCGGTTGCAAGCGTATTGATGTTCATTGTTCCGTTTGCGGACCGCACCGCCCGGATGGTCTGGATCGCCATTGCCTACAATGCGTATTACGCCGTGGGGTTCCCCATCTACAACACAGCCAATTCCACGCTGGTGCCGGTTTCCACCCGCAACAGCAAACAGCGCTCCACGCTGGCCTCGCTGACGAACATTGCCAGCCTGGGCGTGATGGGCGTTGGCTCCATGATTTTCCCCACGCTCGTTTCGATGGCGCTGAAAGAGAACCAGCACCTCTGGTTCGTTGCCATGCTGGGTGTGGCGATCTTTACGGCGCTGACGATCCTTCTGCAGTTCCGATTCACGCGGGAGCGCGTGACCGAGGAATCAGCAGGCGCGGAAAAGGCCGAAAAAAGCAGCGCTTCCCTCGGCGAGCAGGTCAAGGCTGTCACCAGTGAAAAGAGCTGGTGGCTGGCGATGCTATTTTATGTGGCGTTCCAGTGGGGCGGCGCTATGAAAAACGGCTCCATGACCTTTTTCTGCCAGTGGGTGCTGGATAACAGTTTTTTCAATACCGCCAGCCTGGGCGATGCCTGGGGCATGTCGCAGTCTTTGCTGGCCGTGCTGGGTGCCATCCCGATGGCCGTTGCCGCGGTCTTTGTGGTGCCACTGGCCAATAAGTTTGGCAAGCGCCTGACCTGCCTGGTGGGCATGGCCATCGGCGTGGCAGGCGGCGTGATCGCGGGTCTTGGCGGCAGCAATATCATTCCTGTCGCCATCGGCATTGCGCTCAAATGCCTTGGCTCCTCCCCTGCCTGTTACCTGATCCTTGCCATGCTGGCCGATGTCATCGACCACATTGAATACACCCGCGGCATCCGCACCGATGGCCTGACCATGTCGGTCTACAGTGCGCTGATGGTGGCCGCCACCCCCGTGTGCAACGCAATTTTCAGCGGTATCCTGAACGCGAGCGGCTATGACCAGAGCGCAGATGTGGCGCTGAACACGCTGGGCCAGTCCGCAGCTGTCAACACGGCCATTTCCGTCAGCTATATCTGGGTGGAAACGGCTGCCTATGCGCTGTGCGCCGTGCTGGTGTTCCTGTGGACCGTTGAGAAGAACCTTCCCGCTGAGCAGGCCGCCATCGTCGAACGAAAAAAAGGAGCCACGCAATGAAGTATCGGCTGAACACCACCAACTACCACGATTTCGCCACCTTCGCGGTCAACAAGTTGCCCGCACGCAGCTACTTTATCCCCTACCCCGACCGCGCCGCTGCGGACGCCGTGGCACCGAAACAGAAGCGCTATGCATCGCCGAAAGTCCAATGCCTGAACGGGGAATGGGATTTTAAATTCTACCCCCGCCCCGCCGAACTACCGGTTGAACTTGACACCGATACAGTGCATTTTGATAAGCTCGATGTTCCGTCCTGCTGGCAGTTCCGCGGGTACGATAAGCCGTTTTATGTCAACATCCGCTACCAGTTTCCCTACAAGCCGCCAGTGATCCCCACGACCGGCAAGGTTAGCCGTGTCTTTTCCTGGCTGGGCTGCGATACCGGCATCCGCCCGCAGTGGAAAGTCCCCGGCGAGGAGTACAATTTTGTCGGCGTCTACCGCCGCTTTATTGAAATCGATGATGCTGACAAGCGCCGTATCGTCTCGTTTTTAGGCGTTGCCAGCTGCATGGATCTGTATGTAAACGGGTTCTTTATCGGCTATTCCGAGGGTGCGCACAACACGGCGGAGTTTGATTTGACCGGAAAGCTGAAATCCGGGCATAACGAACTGGTGGTTGTGGTACACCGCTGGTGCAATGGGACCTATCTGGAAGACCAGGATATGTTCCGCAATAACGGCATCTTCCGCGATGTGCTGCTGCGCACCGAGGAGCCAACGGACCTGTGGGACATTGATGCCAAAACCGAGAAAAAGCCCGATGGCTACACGCTGACCCTTTCCGCGCAGACGCTCTCTGATATTGACGTGGCGTTTACCGTCAAGGGCCACGGCCTGGAGCAGACAGCAACCGTTACGGCCAGGAATGGCACGGCGCAGGCTGTGTTTGCGGGGCTTGATGTGACCGAGTGGAATGCCGAAGTCCCGACACTGTACAATATTTACTATGAAACCGCCACCAGCTGCGTAAAAGAGAAAATCGGCTTCCGCACGGTTGAAATCAAGCAAGATGTGTTCCTGCTCAATGGCCGCAAAATCAAACTTAAGGGCGTGAACCACCACGATACCGATGCGGCCAATGGCTACACCATGTCCCCCGATGATATCGAGCGTGATATGCTGGTCTGTAAGCGGTTCAACATCGACACCGTGCGCACATCGCACTATCCCCCGGACCCATTGCTGCTGGAACTGGCGGACGAGCTTGGCATTTATATTGTAGACGAAAATGACCTGGAGACGCACGGTACGTTCGCCATGCAGCTCCCGCCGACCTATAACTCCATCAGCAACGACCCCAAGTGGGAAAGCCACTATATGGACCGCATCATGCGGCTGTATCAGCGGGACAAAATCCGCGGGAACACATCGGTTATTATGTGGAGCCTTGGCAACGAGGCGGGCGGCTATCACAACACCGATGCCATGTACGATTACCTCAAGCAGCACTCTCCCCTGCCGGTGCACTATGAGAGCGCCATCCACTGCAAGCGCCAGGCTTACGATGTGGGCAGCGAGATGTACCCCAGCGTCAAAATGGTGCACAATGTCGGCGAAAAGCGCCGCAAACAGGCCCGGCTCAATGACCGCCCATATTTCATGTGCGAGTACGCCCACGCCATGGGCGTTGGCCCCGGCAACACCGAAGCCTACTGGCAGGAAATTTATAATTACGATAACCTCATGGGCGGCTGCGTGTGGGAGATGGTGGACCATGCCGTTCTGCACACAGACGGCAGCTACACCTATGGCGGCGACCATGGCGAGTGGGAGCATGACCGCAACTTCTGCGTGGACGGTCTGTTCTACCCCGATCGCAGCCCTTCCACAGGCGCAAAGCTCATGCGCTTTATCTATCGCCCAATCCGTGTGGCGCATGTCAGCGGCGGGCAGTTTGAGGTGTTCAACACAACGGCATTTTCGACAGGGCGTTACCGCCTGGCATTCCGCTGGAATGACGGCAGCAAAACAATATTGACCCCGCAGACCGCACCTCTTACGAAAGAAACGGTGACTGTGCCGCTTGGCAGGGCTGTGGACGGTCTGCTGGCGGTCATAGTCGAAACGACTGACACGGTGACCGGACAGATTGTGTCCGAGGAACAGCTTGTGCTGGCGCAGGAAGTAGCCGCCGCGCCCGCTGTGAAACCGCTGCCGGGGGATGTTACAGTCGAAAAAGGGCGGCTTGTCTGCCGCAAAAGCGGCGTGGTCGTTGCAGCCGGGGCTGATGAGGACACGCTTTTGTACCGCGCTCCCACCGATAACGATGTTGACGCCATGTTCCATAACCTGATGGTGCTCTATACCCGCCAGACCGAGGAGACCGTTTCAACACAGCAGACCGCCGATGGTTGGCAGGTCGTGACCAAAATCACCAACAAACGCGGCCATTATATGGTTACCGATACCTACAAGGGAACGGACAGCGGCGTGCTGGTCACCAGCGTGCTGCATCGCGTTTCCGGCAGTCAGGAAATTCCACGTTTTGGCAAGACGTTCCGCCTGGACGAGGTTTTTGATGCAGTGCATTATGTTGGCCGCAGCGGAGAAAGCTATTGCGACATGAAGGATCAGTTCCCCATCCGTGCGGTGGATTGTACCGTGGCCGATATGACCGAGCCGAATCTGCGCCCGCAGGAGAGCGGCAACCGCATGGACTGTACCGTGGCTTCTGTCTCCGATGGAAAGACCTGCGTGGTCTTTGAGGCTGTTGGCCGCCCGTTTGAACTGGGCATCAAGCCATACACCGACCGCGCACTGCTCTCCATGAAGCACCGCAGGGACGAGGCCCGTACGGGGACCTATGTAACAATCCAGGCCTTCCAGCAAGGCATTGGCACCGGCGCCTGCGGCCCCGGGGTGATGCCGGAGTTTAAGTATCATTTGAAAGAAGATTGCACATTGCAATTTTTGATCCGAATTGAAGAGGCTTGACGAAATATCAGTAAAATTGTTGCTGCTCTGTCGGCGGCAAACAATACGGGTCTGAAAAATTATGATTCAGAGTCAGATAATATTCCGAACCCGTAAGGAAATAAAAAGAAAAGAAGCAGGAACCGTTCGTGGTTCCTGCTTCTTTGGTATATGTGGCAAAAGCAATCGGCATTGCCAATACAATGCCGGATCAGCCGATGACATGATTTAAAATCAGCATAAAGAGAACGCTCAGACTGTCCTTGTGCAATAAGGAGAGACCCTTATTGCTGAGAGCCTGAAAGTCTATGATGACCATAAATTTGGCGGCTGCAGGAAGTTAAGCGATGATTCGCATTTTACCTATTGTGAAACAGATTTCCCGGTGATGCTATTTCTTGCGGTGGCGAATGGAAATGTGGTGCGTGTTGTTTTTTGTTTTAGGACAACACCGCACAATTCCCGCCTAGCGGCTTAAGCACCGCTTCGGCGGCTGCGGAACGGCATCTGCGTTGCCAAAATGCTCGATAAGACATCCAGTATTATCTGTGCTTTTGGCTTAGCAGCTGCCGCACCTCGCTCGCCGTATCGGCACTTAGAATTATGCGGTATTGCCTTATATTCTAAACATCCCGCAATTTTTATCTGAAAGTGGTGTCCGGCATGAAAGTTCTCATCAGCACCTGCCTGCTTGGCGTTGCGTGCAAATATTCCGGCGGCGATAACGCCCGCCCGGCCCTGGTAGCGGCTTTGCAGGCTGCCGGGCATGAGCTGGTGCCCGTCTGCCCCGAAGTGTACGGCGGCTTACCCACACCGCGCACGCCTGCGGAGCGCATCGGTTCCCGCGTGGTGACGGCTGCCGGGGCCGACGTGACCGCCCAGTACCGCAAAGGTGCCGAAATTGCCCTGCAGCTGGCAAGGTTGACGGGCTGCCGGGTAGCCGTGCTGAAAGCCAACAGCCCCAGCTGCGGCCACGGCACGATTTATGACGGCACTTTCAGCGGCAAAAAAATTCCCGGCAGCGGTGTAGCCGCCGAGCTGCTGGAACAAAACGGAATTGCCGTTTATACGGACGAGGACTGTGCCGCGGCACTGCCCTTCTAACGATCACGAATCACGATGATACGAGGTGAATGAAGATATGGCAACAAATACACCATTCGGCCAGCGCCTTGGCCTTGTGCTGGAAGGCGGTGCCATGCGCGGCATTTACACCGCCGGTGTGCTGGATGTTTTCCTGGAAGCCGGTATCATGCCGGACGTTGTGGTGGGGGTTTCGGCCGGTGCGCTGCACGGGTGCAGCTATGTAGCCGGGCAAAAAGGGCGCAGCATCCGCTATTACCGCAAATACCGCAGTGATAAGCACTTTATGGGCCTGTATTCCCTGCTGACCACCGGCGATGTGGTGGGCACCAAGTTCTGCTATGAGGATATTCCCTTGCGGTTGGATCCCTTTGACGAAGCTGCTTTTGAAAAAGCCCCCGTTGATTTTTATGTCACCGTAACCAATGTGCGCACCGGCAAGCCGGAGTATATCCTGTGCGACGAGCTGAAAGTTGGCAGCAAGATGGATGTGATTCGCGCGGGAGCGTCCATGCCGCTGTGCTCCAAAATGGTGGAGTGGAACGGCAATCTCTATCTGGATGGCGGCGTGAGCGACAGCATCCCCTATGCCAAAATGAAAGATTTCGGCTGCCGCAAAAGCATTGTAGTGCTGACCCAGCCCGCCGGATACCTGAAACAGCCCGCCGCCATGGCCCCGTTTGAAGCTATGTACCGCAAGTATCCCGCCTTTGTGGAGGCCATGCGCGGCCGCGACCAGATGTACAACACCGAAGTGTGCGCTGTAGAACAGGCCGCCAAACAGGGCGATGTTTTTTTGATTCGCCCCAGCAAGTTACTGCATGTTGGCCGTATGGAACACGACATCGAAGTTCTGAATGCACAATATGAGCTTGGCCGCCAGGATGCCCGAAACCAGATGGATGCGATGAGGGAATGGATGGAGAGGTAGGAGTTAGGAAGTAGGAGTTAAGAGTTTTTTGGGCCGCAGATGCCAAAAAGTTCTGTCTGAATATTAAAACAAAAATGTAGGGAACGGTCTTGACCGTTCCGTTGCCTTGAAATCGTATCCCATTATGG
>OLWA01002571.1_pt1 | contig 15863 bp, 12 predicted proteins | sample 1673251 | NCBI WGS metagenome assembly OLWA01 (sample SAMEA3178937, study PRJEB25190) | human gut metagenome | biome: human gut; feature: human-associated habitat; material: faeces | place: Austria | collected 2013
GTACAACGGAGCTGATATGCATAAATATAATACGTTATACACTCGTAAATTAAGTCGGCATGTTTTGACCCCAACATCATTTATTATCTACTGATACATTTTATCCTTTGTAATTCATCTTTTCTGAAAATTTTAATATATTTTTTTCTGTGACGCAATACATTTCCTACAGCGTTCTGTGTCCTATACGTTAAAATATATCTATAAAAAATATTTTTTTACAATATCTTCTATATCATCTATCATAAGCGGATGTTCTTTAGTTTCATAAGTCAATATCAGATTCACTGAAGGTATAATTCCATTCTCACAATATATCCTTATTTTTGAACACGCACTGTTTATGTAATGCGGATTATCCATCATTCCAAAATGTTCCCAATAAAATATTTTTCCGCTATCCGGATGTTTTATAGTAAAATCCGGATAGAAAGAAAACTGCCCAAGCTCCAGCTTCTCCTCGTAATGAAACGGAATTCCTGCATTGAATAAAATTCTGTCAATTATAGCCTCCGATTTAGACCTGAGATATTTTCCATTCGTCCCTTTCACGATTAGTTTATCAGAGAAATTCCGGTTTCCTTCAAATTCTGCATTTTCCCATTCAACCAACTGTTTATTCTTAGGTGCAATTTCGCATGTAATCAATTTTTCATATTCACTATTACATAGGAACTTTTCTACATACTCTTTATTTTGTTTTGTTTTTTGCATATACACTTTACATGCTTTCAGCTCAGCCTGCAGGTCTTTTATATTCATATCATAGTATTTCTTTAATGCAAGCTTCTGGGCAAGTTTCCTATTGTCCTTTAAAATATACTCATACATGCCATTCTGTTTTTTATACCACTTATAATTTTTTCCGTTTTTAGCACATACAAGTTCGCCATCCGGCAGCTTATCTGTCAATTTACCCAACGTGTTCAACTGTTCCTCAATGATATCAATGCGTTTTCTAATGGCTCTCTCATTTACAAACATATTATCTCCTTTTCCATGTACTATATATTTGATTCCGGCAGCTATACCCTCGATACGCTCTCTTGACTTGTGTTTTAGCGGTGTTCTTGGGTATTTTCATGACTTTTTCTCTGCCATACCCGCGATATACTCTCCTGGCTCATGTTTTTGTAGCTTTCATGGGTATTTTTATGGCTTTTTCACCTCATATACCCGCGATATACTCTCTTGGCTCGTGCTTTTGTAGCTTTCATGGGTATTTTTATGGCTTTTTCACCTCATATACCCGCAATCTACTCTCAACACTTAATTTCTGTTGCTTTCATGGCTATTTCTATGATTTTTTTAATTCTATGCCCCATGATTCACACTCACAAACCTTGATTTTCGCAGGATTAGCGGCTTTCGTTAATTTCCAGTGGTATTTGAACCTCATTTTCCTCCGCAATACTCATATACCTGCATCTCTGCGCCGGAAGCCCTGATTTTCGCAATAACCGCCCCACCTTCGTCCGTCCTGAGCACAAGCGCGCCGACATCCTCCAGGCGCTGTAGTGTTTCCTTGTGCGGGTGCCCGTATGTATTCCTGGCGGCGCATGAAATGACTGCCGCCTGCGGCATAATAGAGGCAAGAAATTCTTCACTTGAGGAATACTTAGAGCCATGATGGCCAACCTTGAGAATCGACAGGCTGTCAACCCCACAGTACCTCACCGCTTCCGCTACATCAGCTTCCATCTTAGAGGTCATATCGCCTGTGAACAGAATGGATTTTCCTTTATATTGAAGAAGCAGCACAATCGAATTGTCATTCTCTGACTCGCCGGTGCCGGTCTTGGAGAAACCTGTTTTATACGCTTTGCGGTCAACATTTGCATTTGCATTTGCATCAGAATGTCCAGGTTCATTGAGTGACACAATGCTGCATTCGCCAAATACATATTCCATTCCATACTCCGCGCACAGAATTTCTGTGCCTCTGTCTGCCAAAGTCGTCGCAATATCTTCTATATCTTCTATATCTTCTACATCATCTATATCCACAATCCCCTCCATCCTTGCATTGATTTCATCTGCTCCGGCATTATTCAGCCACGCCAAAGCACCTGCATATTTCGATATCCCATATCCGGATATACCATATTCTGATGTGTCACCTCCTAATGCCCCATACTCCACTGTTCCATATTCTAATGCCCCATACCCCACTGTTCCATATTCTGATATTCCATACTCCACTGCTCCATATTCTAATGCCCCATATTCTGATGCCCCATATTTTAACGCCCTTTCCCTCAATTCCAGATACCTAGAATAATCACTCCCATTCAGCACAAGATTATAAATATCGGGAATATAAGCATTACCGGATAACGCCTGAGCCCAGCCATTCTCATGGTCGGCGTCACTGTGCGTCAAAAACAGGAAATCAAGCCTTCTCACACCCTTATATTTTAGAAACGGTTCAATCACTTTTTCATAGATATTCTTTGAAGAAGTACTTCCGCCATCGATAAACACATTGCCGCCGTTTGGAAGTCTGATAAATATTGCATCCCCCTGCCCGACATCTAAGAATGTCACCTCAAGACCACTGCGCCCCCTTGTCAGGAGAATTATGACTGCAATGACAAGCAGGCTCCTTAAAAATATATTCGCACACATGACACATTTCCCAGCTTCCGGCTTCTCTGCTTCACATTTCCCTGCTTCACATTTCCTTGCGCCACCTTTCACTGCTTCGCGTCCCACCTCTCTGTGTTTCTTTGCTTCACATTCCGCTTCTCCACATCTCCTTACCGCTCTCTTTTCAATCCACACCACAACACGTTTTCTCTGTGAAAAAAGAAATAACAGAATATAGTACACCATCACCTGCCACAGCTCCGGTCTGCCTGCCACAAACACACTTCCCGGAAGCGAAAGCATAAGTTCACTGCCATATCGAAACAGGATAAGTACGTAATGTCCTGCGCCGGCAAAAAAACACCCCGCCGGTATACTTATAAGCCCCAACATTCCGCAGCCAAGCGCGGATATCATTATTAAACTCATCAATGGGACAACAATAAGATTCAGAAACACAGAATAGACAGGTACTTCGTAGTAGAACCACAGAATGATGGGAAATGTCGCAAGCTGAATTGCTGCCGGTCCTGTAAGCCACTTTAGCCATTTTACGGAGAATCCATCTGTGACAACCGCCACACCCGCAATAGCCATAAACGACAGCAGGAAACCGGAATTGGCAATAACATACGGATTCTTCAATATAAGTATAATTGCGGATAATGACACAGCTGAAAGGATATCATACCTTCTGCCAAGCACCTGTGCATTCACCGCGCATACAAACATCACTATCGCGCGCGTCGCAGACACGGAATTACCTGTCATAACACCGAACAATACAACGAATATTCCGCTTATAATCGCAGACATCGGACAGAGAAAACCTATTCTCCGCAACAGCTTGTACAGTCCCATGCCTATAAGCGATATGTGGAGTCCCGATATGGCAAGAATATGCCCTATTCCCGCCGCGGAAAAAAGCTCGCTTACAGTCGAATCCATGTCCGACCTGTCGCCTGTTACCATCGCCGCATACACCCCTGCGTCCGTTGCCGTGCAGCATTTACGATACACAGCCTTCAAGGAGGTCTTCAGGCTGTCAAGCCGGTAAACAATCCGGTTTTTCCCTCCTGCCACCGAAATAACTTCCGGTTCTTCAATATAATAGAGATATCCCAGCGATTTATAGTACTGTCGCAGGTCGAATTGTCCCGGATTAGCTGCAGCAGCCGGAACAGGCAGCATGCCTTGTGAAGCTTCAAGTTCCACATTCGCCTCCACATAGTCTCCTCTTCGTGCCGACCAGCCATAAGATGTATTGTCCGATATCTCAAGGACAATATTGTTTACAAGCCTCCTGCCATTTATACAGCATTTTTTTAACATCAGCCTTTTTGAGTATGTCCCCTCCGACACCTTCTCAACCACCCCTGATATGCGAATCACACCACCGCCATATTCTGCTTTTTCCGCCGCAGGTAACTCTTCACTGAATAATTCTTCACTAAATATTTTATTGTCATAATTTTCATGGATATATGTTGTGATAAAACCAACCAGAAATAATAAGAAAAATAAGAATAGCTGAATATACAGGCTTCCATTGCAATTACGATTTTTTTCATCACCACAGCCTTTTCTATAGCCATAATCCTTATCATAACTATAATTCTGCCCATAACTACAGCTCTTTTCAAGGCTATAGTTGCAGCCCCTTATATAATTATGTTTATTACATTTATCAGATTCATTACGCCCTGACAGCATTGGCAGTAACCAGATACCGCCGAGTGCTGCCGCCGGCAATAACACCGGCGGCAGGGGCACATGCATTAGTCCAATCAGAACTCCCGCCACCGTAAATACAAGTGCCGGAACCATCGGTCTTTTAATTTTTCGATGTCTCAATAATATCCAGGCTCCTCTCCAAAGGCTGCGACAAATCTATTGTATCTCTAAAAATGATATTCGTACTGCTCTTTACCGAAATCTGGACCTTGTTGACATTAGAAAGCTCACAGAGCGAATTTACAATCGAGTATACGGTCACAGCCGGTGATACAGGCAGTATCTCATCCGTCAAAACAGAATCGAAATCCACATAGCATATTCCGTCCTTCGTCTTGACGCTCAGAAGTGTGAGTGTTGCCGGAACCGTTCTAATGTGATTTTCCTCACCGGGTCCCTTGATAAGCTGTTCTATGATAACACGTTCAACGGAGGCCTCCTTGCCATAGCCTATAGTTATCCGCTCCGGAGCAAGCTTATCCGAATCCGCATTGCCATAGTATATCGACAAATCAACCCATGTCCTGTACGAGCCTGAGCCTATGTCATCAATAAAATCTGAGGCCAGCATAATTCCCACCGGATTTCCGATTGCATCCTGAAGCGGCTGTTCATTCACATAAAAGCTGACATACTTAATCCCTTGTATCTGTGTCATGGTCTTGACATACGAAGCCCTGAACATAACCTCATCCTCGACAGCAAGCTGGCTGTAGCTATCGGTAAAATATACCGACAATACCTCATCGCTGAGTCTGGTATCTACAATAGTAATATCCCTCCGCACTGTACTTGTATGCTTTCTGCCATCCTCCGGACTCTGCATGACCTCCCATAGTTCATGAGCCTGCTTTATCGGATCATCCTCCACTTTTGCAGTGTATACCTCAGATGTCAGAGCCTGCCCGGTCTCGTCAAGATAATAAACAAGATATTGATTTTCACCAAGCTCTTCCACATCATTTTCAGCACCTTTACCTGCATCGGAACATGCACTAAGCACATACATCCCGATAATCAGAATGCCGGCAATGACTGCCAATAAAAATTTATGTTTACGTGAAATTGTTTTCATTGCATTCCTCGTCTTTATGATTTCTTTGCCTGGGTAAGCGGTATCCGCACCGTAAACGTACTTCCCTCACCTTCCTTGCTATATACCCTGATGGCACCCTTATGCATAAGCACCACCGTCTTTGTTATTGCAAGACCAAGTCCCGTTCCTCCTGTCTGGCGTGAACGTGCCTTATCAACACGATAAAATCTCTCAAATATCTTATCCCTGCAATTATCAGGGATTCCGATACCAGAATCGGCAACTGTCAGATAAAAGAACTTATGGTCTGCATTTACTGAAACTCTCACCCAGCCATTAGCAACATTATATTTTATTCCATTTTCGACAAGATTGGTTACAACCTGAGTAATTTTCACCTCGTCAATCTCTGCCACAACAGGTCTGAAGCTCTCAAGCACAAGTTCAATATTCTTCTCCTCGGCTATAGGCTTAAGTCTCCTTAGGACATGCTCAACAAGTTCGTTTATATTCTGCGGTGCAAGATTAAGTCCTGCTGCCGTCTTATCCATGCGGACAAGGGAAAGAAGGTCATTGATTATCTGACTCTCCCTGTCAATCTCCTCAACAATATCGTGCATGAATTCCTTATATAGTTCATTCGGAACATCCTGCTGCGTATTAAGTGAATCGGCAAGCACCTTTATCGAGGTTATCGGCGTCTTAAGCTCATGTGAAACATTTGAAACAAACTCCTGCCTTGAATCATCAAGTGTTTTCAACCTTTCAAGCAGCTTATTCACCTCTGTTGATATAAGACACACCTCGCCAAGCCCCTTATCTTCATCAAGTCTTTTATCCATATATCCGCTTGTCATTCCATGTATTGCCTCTGCAAGTTTTCTGAAGGGTCTGCTTATTCCAAACGCATACGCAAGTGCCACAAGCACCATGACGGTAAATGTTACGTCTATAGCCGATGTAATAAAGCGTTCGATATATCTTACGTTCTCCCTTATGGATGTATCAGGCACAGCGAACATAAGAACTCCTATTATATTATTTCCATCAGAGGCATATATCGGCTGCGTTATCTCTATTATTCCGTATCTGCTGTCATAGCTGCTGGTTACTATACCATGAAAAGCCTGATTTACTTCGTAGGATACAAGAGTCTTATTTTCCTGATCAACGTACGTATCCTTAACTACATTATAGTTAGATGCAACTACCACAATACGTCCGGAATACATATAGGAAAGCTGCTCGACCTGCGCATTGATTCTGTCATCATACTGTCTGTCAAAATATCCACTCTTACCGATATCGGCTGATAGGATATTACCTGTATTAAGAAGCTTCGTTTCCAGCTGTTTTATCTGTCTTTCAAGGAAGCTGTTTACGACTATTCCCCATACAGCAAGAAGCGGGACTACAGAAGCTGCAAGTATCATAATCACTGCCGTGAACCGTATGCTTACTATGTGCTTTCCTATTGTCCTCAGCATAGACAAAAGTTTATTTTTCATATCATATCCTTTTATTTGCGACTGTTTTCTATTCACTGCTTAAAGAAATAACCCATCCCCCACTTAGTGTGGACATACTCCGGCTCACTCGGATTAGACTCAATCTTCTCTCTGAGCCTCCTTATATGCACATCAACTGTCCTGGCATCTCCCGGATAGTCATATCCCCAGATAAGGCTCAGAAGCATCTCCCTGCCGTATACCTTATTCGGATTGGTCACTAAAAGCTCAAGGACATCATACTCCTTGGTTGTAAGACTGATTTCCTTTCCCTTTATATACACATGTCTGTTATTCCTGTCCATGACCATATTTCCCGCCACAATACGTATCGACGGATCAGCTGTGGCAATATGCCTGTTTCTTCTCTTAATCGCCTTGATTCGTGCCTTTACCTCAAGTATATTAAACGGCTTGGTCATATAATCATCCGCACCATAATCAAGACCAAGTATCTTATCCATATCCTCACTCTTTGCCGTTATCATTATAATCGGAACATCCGAAAACTCTCTCACCTGCTGGCACACAGTATAACCATCCATCTCAGGCAGCATGACATCAAGCAGAATAATATCGTAATTATTAGCCTTTATAAGGTCTAACGCCTCCCTTCCGTCATAAGCACACGATACCTCCATGCCATCCTGCTCCAGGCTGTATTTTATCCCCTTTACAATGAGCTTTTCATCATCGACTACCAATACCTTATCCGCCATTTTTCCCCTTTCAGCCACTCTTCAAGCAATGTATTTTAATTAACACAAATGTATTCTCTTATTTTGGAAAAAGCACTCTCCTTGATTCCGCCCACACACATAATATCCTCGATACATGTAAAAAAACCATTGGTATTACGGTAATCAATAATTGCCTCTGCGCGTGATTTTCCTATCCCCGGAAGTGTCATCAGAGCTTCCGCATCAGCGCTGTTTATATTGACCATTGAACTTCTATTATCTGAATTTTCCTGTTGATATGAAATACTTCCCTTGTCCTCATACTCCTCGTAATCAGGAATATACAGCTTCTGTCCGTCATATACATGCTCAGCAAGATTCACAGCCTCAAGACAGCCGTTGTCTGTGACACCGCCCGCCTTATCTATCAGCTCATATACTCTTGAATCCTCATAAGCTTCGTATACTCCCGGATTTACTACGTTTCCACATACATATACGAATATAGTCTTAAGTGTTTCCGCTATATATGTCTCCTCCGCATGAGTATCCGATGAGCCAGCCGAGGTTACTTCTTCATACTGTTCACTCTCCGTATGCTGCCCTATGGTATAGGTTTCACCCTTTTTTGATGTACATGAGTATAGAAAGCCACATGCCACAATAGAAAACACACCTGCCACATAAATAAAAACCTTATAAAATCTTTTTTTTGCCATCTTCTCTCCTTATGTCTGTCTCATAAGGTCCCTCTATTTCAGGAAAGATAACCTGCCTTTTTATTGTAACCAAAAAACCCGGCTATTGCAACCGGGTTTTCAACATTTCCAACTCTATTTTTCATCTATTGTTCTTCACTGCCGGACTCACTATCTGTTCCGCCGTCAGACTGCCAGTTCTTATAAAGGTAATCGCGCACATTAGAAAGGCTCTGCACATCCCCTGTCCCTTCCGCAAGCTGGTGCATTGTAATTTCAAGCAGCGCATAAAATTCATCGCTGTACATAAGCTTAAGCTTAGGAACAGACTTGTCATAGGATTCGTATATCCTGTCAAGATTCTCGTCCTCATTGTCTATTCTCCTGCATGCAGACACACCCGCTGTCTCATATAATCTCCCTGCACCGGTATATGTGAGGAACTTTGCAAAGCTCTCCACAACCGCTATATCATCAGAAAAAGGATTGACCGCCACCACAGTTGTAACAGACAGCGGTGCACTCTTTACCTCTTCACTCATATCCGGGAAAGCTGCCACTCCGACATTTAACCCATCCTGAACCTTCGCCCTCTGATACATCTGTACATCGCCGATGGTGAACACAATGGAACCCTGTTCAAAATCATTGATACATGAATAGTAGTCCACACTGTTAATATCAATATAAAAATATTCAATAAGCTGCTTATATAATTCCGCCGCTTTTGTGAGGTCGGTTGTAATATTGAATATATTTGTCTTGTCGTCTCCAGCTTTTCCGCCTATATCAAGGTACGCTCCCAGATATCCATAATTATAAAAAATATCCTTAAGGTCACATGTAAAAACCGAACTTATGCTGCTGCCTGCCGGAACCTCAAGATTTTCCGCAAAAAGCTTGATTGCCTCAAAATTACTCATATCGGCATCCTGCACATAATCCCTGTTATAGATAAGAAAACTCGTATCATAGCTTAACGGATAAGCGATAAGCTTATCATTATATGTGCAGGCATTGAGCGCAGTCTGACTATAGTTATACACATTATATATGTCCGTAAGACGGTTTTCGGAGGCAATACCGGCAAGCTTTACCTGCTCTAAATTGTCATTGTCAACCAGGTACAAATCCACCTTTCCCGGTTTTACCGCTTCTGAGGTAAGTGTGGACATATAATCTGTCTCAGGTATATATTCAATATTGATATGGACATTTTTATTGGCATTCTCATACTGTGCGGCACACATACTCAGATAATCCGAATATATCTCATCGCTGTACCATAAATTGATGTCAACCTGCCTGTCCTCCTCCATACTCCCGGCAGTTGTCTCCTCCGATGCTGTCTCATCCTCGACATACTGAATCCTGCAGCCAGATATACCTGCCATAACAAGTGCTCCACACATAGCTGCACCTATAAATCTTTTTAAAACAGAACCTGATCTCATATATAAAATATAACCTTTCAATTATTACTATGAGGCGGTCTTATACACATTTCTCCAGAATATCAATCATCTCATCCACATTCTGCTTAGTAATAATAAGCGGCGGTACAAATCTGAGAGTATTAAGTCCCGCACTGATAACTATAAGCCCATGCTCTCTCGCAGCCCTTACAACATTTCCAACCGGAAGTTCATCCTTAAACTGCATACCGCACATAAGACCAAGCCCTCTTACCGCCTTGACACTGCTGTGCCTGCCGGCAAAGTCCTTAAGCCTTTCCATAAGATAAGGTGCCACCTCATTCACATGTCCTATAATATCATTTTCCGCAAATAAGTCAAATACCTTTGACGCAGCAACAGTTGCAAGAGGGTTTCCACCGTAGGTTGTTCCATGATCACCGGGAACTAAAACCTTATCGCATTTGCTTCCTGCCACAAATGCTCCTACAGGTATTCCGCAGCCTAACGCCTTGGCAGATGTCACCACATCCGGCATAACACCGTACTGCTGGTATGCGAACATTGAGCCTGTTCTTCCCATGCCGCACTGAATCTCGTCAAGTATGAGAAGCATGTCATTCTCATCGCACAGCTTTCTAAGTCCCTCCAGAAATTCCTTATCGGCAGGAAAAATTCCGCCTTCACCCTGAACAGTCTCACATATTATCGCACAGGTCTTTTTATTCACAAGAGCCTTCACGCTCTCAAGATTATTGTACTCAGCGAAACGTATTCCCGGAATAAGAGGTCCGAACGCCTCCCTGTAATGCGCATTTCCGGTCACAGACAGTGCTCCCATGCTCCTTCCGTGGAACGAATGCTCCATGGCAATTATCTCATGGTCCGTACAGTTGTCACGAAGATATGCGTATTTTTTTGCAAGCTTTAACGCCCCCTCTATAGCCTCCGTTCCGCTGTTGGTAAAGAATGCCTTGCTAAGCCCCGTTGCCCTGACAAGCTTCTGTGCGGCTTCAGCAAGCGGTTCACTGTAGTAAAGGTTGGAAATGTGCACAACCTTATCAATCTGTGCCTTAAGTGCCTCATTATAATCCTTATAATTATAACCAAGTGCATATACGGCTATACCTGCCGCGAAATCAAGGTACTTATTTCCCTCCACATCATACAGATACACTCCGTCACCGTGGTCAAGCACCAAATCAGCCCTGTTGTATGTATGGATAAGATTCTCTTCGGCTTTGTTTATAATATTATTTGTCTTTGTCTCCATCATAAAACCTCTCTGCATTTCTGTCTATTATTGCCGTTCCAACACCCTTGTCCGTGAAAATCTCAAGAAGCAGGCAATGCGGAATACGTCCGTCCATGATATGTACCCTTGATACACCATTCTCAATCGCATCAATGCAGTTATTGAGCTTAGGAAGCATACCTCCGCCGATATTTCCATTCCTTATAAGCTCTTCGGCCTCTGTAAGGCTAAGCTCTGAAATAAGTGACTCAGGGTCATCTGCAATTCTTCTCACACCTTCAATATCTGTGAGGAAAGCTAACTTCTCAGCCTTTACTGCCTTAGCTATGGCACATGCCGCATCATCCGCATTGATATTGTAGGTATTGTAGTCACCGTCAATTCCTATAGGACATATAATCGGGATAAAATCATTTTCAAGTAGCGTATTTATAAGCGATGGGTCAACCTTAGTGACCTCGCCGACAAAGCCGATGTCCTGTCCGCCCGACAGCTTCCTGCTCACATGTATTGTGGCTCCGTCCTTTCCGCTTATTCCCGCAGCCTTCACGCCAAGCTGCTCGACAAGGTTTACAAGGCTCTTATTGACCCTGTTTAACACCATCTCGGCAATCTCCATCGTAGGCTCATCCGTAACCCTGAGTCCATTCACGAACTTCGGCTCCATGCCGGATTTGGCAACCCAGCGGCTTATCTCCTTGCCTCCGCCATGTACGATAATCGGCTTGAAGCCGACAAGCTTTAAAAGAACCACATCCTCAATGACCTTCTTTTTAAGCTCCTCATCAACCATTGCACTTCCACCGTATTTTACCACAATAACCTTGCGGTTAAATTTCTGAATATAAGGCAATGCCTCTATGAGGACATTAGCCTTTGCCATCTCATTGTCATAATTACGCATTTTCAATCTCCCAATTCAATTTTTTATGAATAACTCCGTCAACTGTTCAGCTTCTGTAATCAGCATTAATTGACACATATTCATGTGTGAGGTCGCAGCCGTAAGCTGTTGCCGACTCAGTACCCTGCTTTACATCGGCGATTGCGATTACATGCTCCCTGGAAAGAATCTCGGTTGCCTTCTCCTCGCTGTAGTCCGTTGCCTTGCCGTTCTCAACGATTTTTAACTCTCCTGCCTCACTCTTGAACCATATATCAACCTTCTCCGGGTCAAAATCAACACCCGAATAGCCCATTGCGCAGAGTATTCTCCCCCAGTTCGCGTCATGTCCGTAGATTGCAGCCTTGGTAAGACTGGAGGTGATGACAGCCTTTGCAAGCACCTTCGCGTCCGCCTTGGTCTTTACATTCTTCATCTGCACCTCAAAAAGACAGGTAGCTCCCTCTCCGTCACCCGCTATCTTCTTGGAAAGCTCACACAGGATGTAGAAAAGCGCATCGTAAAACTCTTTATATCCTGTGCTGCTCTCATTCTCAATTTTCCTATTACCCGCCATTCCATTTGCAATAAGGAGAACCGAATCGTTGGTCGATGTATCTCCGTCAACCGAAATCATGTTGAAGGTATCATCAACTATTGAGCGCAGCATCGTCTGTAAAAGCTTCTCATCAACAGCCGCATCCGAGGTGATAAAGCAGAGCATTGTCGCCATATTCGGATGTATCATTCCTGAGCCCTTACACATTCCGCCTATATGTACAGGAACACCATCCACCTCAAACTCAACGGCAGCCTGCTTTGACTTAGTATCCGTTGTCATAATAGCCTCCGCAGCCAGTGCTGCATCTGCCGCTGCCGCCCCAAGCTGTCCCGGAAGCTGCTTTATTCCCTTACCTATAATGTCCATAGGAAGCTGCTTTCCGATAACTCCCGTGCTCGCAACAAGCACAGCGTCATCACTTATTCCAAGCTCCGCCGCTGTCTGCGCTGCCATCAGGCGGCACTTCTCATAGCCTTCATCACCTGTACAGGCATTCGCGATACCGCTGTTCACCACGATTGCCTGTGCACTCTCAGACTCGAACACAACCTTCTTGTCCCACTTGACCGGAGCCGCACACACTCTGTTGGTTGTAAAGGTTCCCGCCTTGACACAAGGTGCCTCTGAAAATACAAGTGCCATATCCTTCTTGACATTATTCTTAATTCCGGCATTAAGACCTGTCGCCTTAAAACCCTTCGCAGCACATACGCCGCCTTCAATGCACTTCATATACTTATCCTCCTGATTCTATATTTATGGTATTGAGGGTCAAAGGATATTCCTGCCCTCATTTGATATCCGGGAATTTTCCGCCGCAAAGCACCCCCGCAGGTCTTAAGCATTATACTGCTATGGGAACACCGGTGCTCCCATAAGCCCTTCCTTCTCATCGAAGCCGAACATTATGTTCATATTCTGTATTGCCTGTCCTGCGGCACCCTTAACAAGATTATCTATAGCTCCCATCATAATCACACGGCCTGTACGCGGTTCAACCTTATAGCTGATATCCACAAAGTTACTTCCCTCAACCCAGCGTGTCTCCGGATATACGTCCTTGTCAAGCAGCCTTATAAAGTATTCATCTGCATAATGCTTCTCATAAGCACTGCGTATCATCTCATCTGTGACCCCATCCTTCAAATCAGCGTATGCAGTCACCAGTATTCCCCTGTTCATCGGAACAAGATGTGGTGTGAAAATAAGCTTAACCTCCTCACCTGCCGCATAAGAAAGCTGCTCTTCAATCTCCGGTGTATGTCTGTGTGTCCCGACACCGTAAGCCTTAATGCTCTCATTAACCTCACAGTACAGATTGGCTACCTTTGCGCCTCTTCCCGCGCCTGAGGTTCCGGACTTGGCGTCAATTATGATGGACTGTGGCTTTATAAACCCTTCCTTCACAAGCGGATATATTGTTAAAATTGAACAGGTTGTATAACAGCCCGGATTTGCAAGAATCCTCGTATTCTTTATCTTGTCACGATTCAGCTCACACAGTCCGTACACAGCCTCAGCTATATACTGTGGTGCCGCATGTTCAAGCTTATACCATTCCTCATACACCTTGACGTCCTTCAGTCTGAAATCAGCACTTAAATCTATTACCTTTACCTTAGACAAAATATCATCATTCACAAGGGAGGCGCATAATCCCTGAGGTGTAGCCGTGAATATCACATCAACCTGTGAAGCTAACTCCTCCATATTGTCATCCCGGCATACATCATCGACAAGCTTAAACATGTTCTGATAAACCTGTGAATACTTCTTATCTATATAGCTTCTCGAGCCATACCATACAATCCGGACATCCTTGTGTCCAAGCAGCAGCCTTACGAGTTCATTTCCCGCATAACCTGTAGAACCGATAATACCAACCTTCACCATAGCGCACATCTCCTGTTTAATCTTATACAGAGATAAAATCTCTGTTTATTCCTATCTTATTATTCATGCTTTCAAAAGTCCATACCTAATTTATATATATCCGTATTCAAAAGCTATCTTCTCTGAATTTTTTCAAAGCAGCTTTCCTGAATATATTTCCGCATATATATTTTCCTGCTTCTTCCGGCTTGATTTTTTATAAATATACATCATTTATGAATATTATGCAACAAAAAATTGAAAAAAACTGGATAAACTCTTGCATATAATGTATTTTTGATGTATATTTATTTCAGTGTTTGCAACAAGGCGTACACAGACGCATAGGACGCATACATAAGTAATCCCATCAGGAGGAATATTAATTATGAAAGACAAAGTTATACTCGCGTATTCCGGCGGTCTTGATACCACCGCAATCATCCCTTGGCTTAAGGAAAACTATAATTATGATGTAGTATGCTGCTGCATAGATGTCGGCCAGGAAAGTGAGCTTGACGGACTTGAGGAGAGAGCTAAGCTCTCCGGCGCTGAGAAATTATACATTCTTGATGTCGTTGACGAATTCGTGGATGACTATATCTTACCTACAGTTATGGCTGATGCCGTATACGAGCACAAGTACCTTCTCGGTACATCATTTGCGCGCCCGCTCATCGCTAAGAAGCTTGTTGAGATTGCCCGCAAGGAGAACGCTGTCGCTATCTGCCACGGTGCAACAGGCAAGGGTAATGATCAGGTTCGTTTTGAGCTTTCAATCAAGGCTCTGGCACCTGATATCAAGATTATCGCTCCTTGGAGATGCAACGAGACATGGAAGATGCAGTCACGTCAGGATGAGATTGATTACTGCAAGGCTCATGGTATAGACCTTCCATTCTCAGCAGACAACAGCTACAGCCGCGACCGCAATATCTGGCACATCAGCCATGAAGGTCTTGAGCTTGAGGACCCTGCAAACGAGCCTAACTATGACCATCTTCTTGTGCTTGGAGTATCACCTGAGAAGGCTCCTGATGAAGCTGAGTATGTATCCCTCACATTCGAGAAGGGCCGCCCTGTTGCAATTAACGGAGAGAAGATGAAGGCTTCCGATATTTTAAGAAAGTTAAACAAGCTTGGCGGAAAGCACGGTATCGGAATCGTTGATATCGTTGAGAACCGTGTTGTCGGCATGAAGAGCCGTGGCGTGTATGAGACACCGGGCGGAACAATCCTTATGGCAGCTCATGAGCAGCTTGAAGAGCTCATCCTTGACCGTGACAGCCTTTCCTTTAAGAAAGGAATCTCCGAGAAGTTCGCCAACATCGTATACGAAGGAAAGTGGTTCACACCTCTTCGCGAGGCATGCCAGGCATTCGTAGAGTCTCTTGACGAGAAGGTTACAGGTGAGGTTAAGATGAAGCTCTATAAGGGCAACATCATCACCTCCTCCGTCACCTCTCCTGAGAGCCTGTACTCGGAGAAGCTGGTCACCTTCGAGGAGAGCGACTACAACCAGAACGACGCCACCGGCTTCATCAACCTGTGGGGCCTGCCCGACAAGGTCCAGGCGCTGCGGGAGCAGGGAAAATTGTAAGAATGCAGAAGGCAAAATGCAGAATGCAGAA
>OLWA01002574.1_pt1 | contig 15835 bp, 10 predicted proteins | sample 1673251 | NCBI WGS metagenome assembly OLWA01 (sample SAMEA3178937, study PRJEB25190) | human gut metagenome | biome: human gut; feature: human-associated habitat; material: faeces | place: Austria | collected 2013
GGCAATCCAGAGTGCAAGGTATGAACAGGACGGCGGGCGTTATACCGTCAAACAGATTGAAAAGACCAGAAAAACATTGCAGACAAGATTGGAAAAACTGAATCAGAAGGAGAAAAAAGATCAGGTAGTTACGTTTGAAGAACTGGGCGTGGATCATTTGTATGTAGATGAAGCACACAGCTATAAAAATGCGTTTCTCTATACAAAAATGAGAAATGTAGCCGGGATTGCACAGAATGAAGCACAGAAATCCGCAGATATGTTCAATAAATGTCAGTATCTGGATGAGATTACCGGAGGGAAAGGCATTACCTTTGCTACAGGCACACCAATCAGCAACAGCATGACGGAATTATATGTTATGCAGCGGTATCTGCAGAACAGCAAATTACAAAATATGGGACTTGGATTGTTTGATTCCTGGGCTTCCACTTTTGGAGAAGTTGTCACGAGCATCGAACTTGCTCCCGAAGGAACAGGATATCGTGCAAAGTCCAGATTTGCACGGTTTTATAATATCCCGGAACTGATGAATATGTTCAAGGAGATTGCAGATATCAAGACTTCGGATCAGTTGAATCTTCCAGTACCGGAAGCGGAATACGAAACTGTAGTATTGAAACCAACAGAACAGCAGAAAGAAATCGTAGCAAGCCTAGGAGAGCGTGCGGAAGTGGTAAGAAACGGTGGCGTAGATGCTAGTGTAGACAATATGCTGAAAATTACCAATGACGGAAGAAAACTGGCACTGGATCAGCGATTGGTCAATGAACTATTGCCAGACGATCCGGGCAGTAAAGTGTCGGTCTGTGCAGAAAAAAGCTATGAAATCTGGAAAGATACAGTTGTACAGAAATCGGCGCAGATCATTTTTTGTGACTTGAGCACACCGAAAGGCGATGGCAGTTTCAATGTTTACGATGACTTGAAACAGAAGCTGATGGCGAAAGGTGTACCGGAAAAAGAAATTGCATTCATTCATGATGCAAATACCGAAGCAAAGAAGACGGAGCTGTTTGGAAAAGTAAAATCTGGGCAGGTTCGTTTTTTGATTGGTTCAACAGCAAAGATGGGTGCCGGTACCAACGTGCAGGATCGTCTGATTGCTCTGCATCATCTGGATATTGGCTGGAAACCGTCTGATCTGGAGCAGAGGGAAGGACGTATCATCCGGCAGGGAAATCACAATAAAAAGGTTCATATCTTTCGGTATGTGACAGAATCCACCTTCGACAGCTACATGTGGCAGTTGATCGAAAATAAACAGAAGTTCATCTCCCAGATTATGACGAGCAAAGCACCGGTCAGAAGCTGCGAAGATGTGGACGAAGCGGCACTGTCCTATGCAGAGGTTAAGGCACTGGCAACTGGAAATCCGGCAGTAAAAGAAAAGATGGCACTGGACGTGGATGTGGCAAAACTGAAACTTTTAAAAGCCAATCACATGAATAACCAGTACCGTCTGGAAGATGATATTGCAAGAAATTTTCCACAGCAGATTGCAAAATTGACCGAGACTATTGATAGCTACAAAGCGGATATTGCCCATTATCAGGAGCATAAAATCACAGATCCAGAACAGTTTTCCATGGAGATCAGCGGCAAAGTATTTACAGAAAAGAAAGAAGCAGGAGCGGCACTACTGGCAGTCTGCAAGGACATGAAAGCAGTCGATGCAGCAATGGATATCGGAAACTATCAGGGATTCAACATGAGAATCCAGTTCGACAGCTGGAGTAAGGAGTTTATCCTGTCTGTGAAGCATGAATCGGTATCGAAAGTTCATCTGGGAGCAGATGCCCTGGGAAATATCACCCGTATCAATAATCTTCTGGAAAGCTATCCGGAGAAACTGGCAGAAGCGGAGCAACGATTGGAAACGGTACAGGAGCAGCTTACAAATGCCAAAGAGGAAGTTGGAAAGCCATTCACAAAAGAAGAGGAACTGAACCAGAAACTGGAGCGACTGTCAGAACTAAATGCCCTTCTTAATATGGATGAACGGGAAGACACAGAAGCAGAGCAGTCAGAATCGAAAGAGAAAGAAGAACGACCGGCACGTGGTTCTATCCATGAGAAATTGCAGATTTATAAAGAAAAAAGCCAGCGGGAAAGCGAGAATGGCAGGGAAGATAGAAAAAGGGACTTCGGTCTGGAATAAGAAAACAGGAAAGATGGCATAATTTGGTAGAAAGAATGTTCTGCCGGTTATGCCACTTTTGGGAATACAGGAGGAACTTATATGGCGAGAAACATGATAACAGGAATAGAAACGCAGAAAATGCAGGAATATACACAGGAACAAATAGACCGTGCAGAACACATGGGAATAGCAATTCCAGCGGACGTAAAAGAACAGATTTTTGAATATGCAAATCTGGTTGGCGAAGAAGAGAAAGTAAGGACGCTGGTAAGAAATCTGGCAGATGCAGTCAATCGGTCAGATGAAGATAGAGTAGAGGAACTTCTGGATGATGCCCAAATGGATATTCAGGACTTACCAGATCCAACCATAGGCAGGCTGGAACTTCGGGATTATGGATATACAGCAGAGGATATGGTGCCGCTTAGAAAAGCAGCAGCCCTGGATTATCACAGAATGGGTTCTAAAATCTATTGCCTGGGTAGTGATGGCAGCAAGGGAGAGTATGCAAGTAAAGAAATGATACAGGCACATGAAGGGCTGTTTGGCATGGAATCACAGATGTGGGAACGGATAAGGGATCAGGATCTGGATTATGCAGATGAAGATTTTGGAGCATTTCAGGAGCCGATGAATGTGATTGGACAGGAAGAAGCTCTGAAATTATATGATGCCGGAGCAGATATCTATCTGATTACCAATTTTTCATCACCAATCTATGTTACAGAGCGAATGGAGATTGAACGAGGTCCGGAGCATTATCAGATGTCTACAGAAGAACTGGAACGATTCCGCAATTTGGAATGGGAGATGCAGAAATATCCGCAGATTCAGTCTTTGAAAGAGGCAAATCTGCTATTAGGGACAAGACGAACATTCGGTATTTATCAAATAAGAGATGGTTTGCCAGGTGAAAACTATGCGTTTATGAATATGAGCTTCATTGAAAGTCACGGGATGCAGATTAAAAAAGAAGACTATGAACTGGTCTATGTGGGAGAATTATTTGGAAATATGTCGCTAGATGATATATTTGAACGATTCAACATCGACAGACCAGAAGACTTTCGAGGACATTCCCTGTCTGTCAGTGATATCGTAGTTCTGAATGAGGGGGGAAAGGTAACCGCTCATTTTGTAGACAGTATCAGTTTTGAACAGCTAGATTCTTTCCTGAATCTGGAAGAACAGGTCCTTAGTGAACTGGCATATGAGGTAGGAGAACGTTACTTTGCTATTCAGAGAACAGAAGAAGGATATGATTATTCCTTTTACGATGAAGATTTCCGCCTGATGGATGGTGGCGTCTATGAAAATGGTGAAATTTCTATTGAAGAAGCGGCAGAGGAACTTTTGGAAGACGAAGGATGGACTGGAGAACGCATCCGTGGGGATTATGATCAGTTGATGGAAAAGGTAGAAGAAATGGATGAGGTTGTAATGGCAGAGATTCAGAAAAGCCAGGGCGAATATAAGCCTTTGGCGAAGGTGGAGGAACTGGAAGAGGCAAATTACAACATGATTGATAACGTCCTCAACAATATGTCACCGAAGAAAGAGCCTTATCTGGAATATTTCGCCACAGAATGCGATGAGTTTCACGATATGGGGGCTTATGAAAAAAGTACCGATGTTAATCAGATAGCTGCAGTCTATGAAAAATATAGGGAGAATCCAGAAACAGCTTATCTGGGATGCTCAATGGGAATTATCTATCGTGATCCGGAAGACAGTTACTACGATGATGCTGAATTTGCAATCGTAAAAGGAAATACTGTATTTGGAAATCTGATGGATGATGTTCGGTTTTATGGAGAACTTGCACTGGTACGGGAAGGAATTGAGAAAATTCATGAAGCATTGCCGGACTATAAGTATGTACCGATGCGGGATGTTCGGGAAGCAATGTATCCAGAGAAGATGACCACAGAACAGCTGGCAGAGGCAATGGATGAGATTGCAGAAGCTTTTGATCCGTATGAGTACCGGGATAATGTGGAGATGGGAGAAAATACGATACAGGAAGTAATGCTGGATTTGCGAAGTGGAAATATTCATTACTATGTTTCTTACTTGAAGGATATTGTTGACGAAGAATGCGACCTGTCTGTTCGTGCAGGCGTATTGCTGGAAAGACTGAAAGCCTATGAACCGGAGCTTCCAAAAGATATAGAACCGATGGTGTATGTAAATTATTGTGAGAAAAGTGATTTGGGGAATCCAAGATGCCAGAAGTTATCTGATTTGGATTCCAAAACCGTAGAACAGGACAAAGCCTGGTATGCTGACCGTGATCCAAACACCAACGAACCAAAAACGACAGCACAGATGTTTTTTACAGTATATTATGCTGAGAAGGGCGACAAGATGCTGCATCATTTTCAAGGTAAGATAGAGATTGGTACCGGAAACGGAGGTATCATCAGTCAATTAAAGATGCAGAATGAAATGAAATTGACGGATGAAAGCTGGATCAGTTATCAGCAAGGAAAAGGCAATGAAGAGTATCAGAAGTATATGGAAGATCTGACGGATATGCAGAATCATGTGTTGCCGTATTTGCAGAGCTTTTGCAGCCTGGAAGAAAAAGGTGTGCAGGAGAGACGAGAACAGCAGGTAGCAGAGAAAACTGAGAGCAGAGAAGCTGCGCCAAGAGCTGGCATTGAAGCAAATACAGCAGTTAAGGACGCAGGGAAAGCTGAAAGAAAGCCAGTAGCACAAAAGAGAGCAATGACAGAAAAAGAGAAAAAACCGTCAATCCATGAACGCTTGGAAATCAATAAGAGAATCATTCAGGAAAAACAGGGAAAAGATAAGCCGGAGAGAGGGGCTGATTTGGATGTAAGGACGGTGTAGTATGAGATAGAAAGGAGTCGGAGGTCACGGATAACAATGTGGCTTTCGGCTTTTTTTGTTTTGGTAAAAATGCTGAATTATCTACCACGAAAGTATACAAAGCTTACAAGGATGTATCTTTGTTCAAAAAGACTATATATAGGCGACCTTTTACGGGCAATTTATATAGAATAGAGAAAAGGTGGTAGAAATCATGGATATGAAAACAGCAGTTATATATCGTCTTGAAGAATTGATAAGGCAAAAGGATATTACCGTGAATGAGGCGGCGATACGTTCTGGTGTTCCGCCATCAACGCTGAAGAATATTTTGTATGGGCAGAGTAAGAATGTAGGCGTAGTTACAATCAAGAAATTGTGTGATGGATTAGAAATCACAATACCAGAATTTTTTGGAGATTCCATCTTTGCAGAGTTGGAACTGGAGTTATAGAAGTAAGAGATAATCTCATGGCAAAATTCTGCGGGATGGTTTTTTTGTGAAATAAGGTTAGCTGTAACTAACAATGAGGGAGGATTATGTATAAGATAGCGATTTGTGATGATGATAAAAGATATAGAAAAACGATCAGAGAGATTATAGAGCATGAAAATAGTTTGCCTGAAAATGAAATCAGATTTTATGAATACGAATCAGGAAATGAACTTTTGAAACATACGGATATTCTCCACGAATTAGTCTTTATAGATATCCGTATGCCGGGGCTGGATGGAAACCAAACAGCATTAAAATTGAGAAATTATAACAAAGATGCAGTTTTAATCTTCTATTCCAGTTATTTTGAGCCGACAGTGGACAGTATAAATTTCGGACAGCCCTTTCGGTATATTATGAAGGACTTACACGATACCAGCTTACGCCGGAAAATTGCAGCTATTATGACTGAGGTAAAGAGACGCTTTCTGAATGACTATGCGGTAACGGTGACATCGGCGGGGAAGATAATACGCATACACGTGGAAAATATCTTATATGTTTCCAGAGCCAAAAGAGGATGTGAGATAACCATTGTGAAAGAGCAAGAAAAGGAGACAGTTCGGTGCAGAGAAGCGTTTGGAGAATTATGTGAACAGCTAAAAGATGCCTCAATTGAACTCTTAAACAAAAAAATTGTTCCTGGAATTTACTATGCAACGGATATTATTGAGGGAGACATTGTTTTAGGTGATTTACCGAAATTGAACATAGACTTAAATATAAGTGAATATGTGATGCAGGAGGAATCATTCGATGACGAATTTGAAGAAGGGACTATTTGAATTACATATAATTGGAGATCTGAGCAAGAAAAAAGTATTATTGATTCATGGTATGGGTTTTCAATGGAAATTCTGTTTTAAAAAAGTAATAGAAGAACTCAAGAGAAACTATTGCCTTATTCTGCCGGAACTGGGAGGCCATAATATGCAGGGCTTGGGCGGATTCTCGAATGTTTATAAATGTGCCGATGAAATCATTACATCTATACGGAATCATAGAATAGAGGAGCTGGATTGTATTTATGGTATTTCATTAGGGGCTAGCATTGCGATAGAAATCGCATTGAGAGATTGTATTAGGATAAATAAATTAATTCTCGATGGCGGGCAATTTGAATCCATGGGTATTATGAAAAAAATAGATGCATACTTTATGGCAAAGGAATTTCAAAAAGTAATTCAAAAGAAAAGAATGTGGTCATATGTTAGCAAACAAATGGGTTACAGAAATGGTAATGAAATAGAGGTACTTTATCCTTTGTGTTGCAAAAGAATACAATTTGATACATTATATGATGCGGCATTGGCAGCTTATGGATACGACATAAAAAAAAGAATGGAGAAATTACGAATGAAAGTTGTTATAATGTATGGTGGAAATGAGCTTTTTGCTGCAAAATCAGTTTCGCTTGTTAAAGAAAAATGCGTTTCTGAGTGCGAAGTTTATGCCTATGATAATATGGGGCATTCTGAGGTTTTAAGTTTGCATCCAGAGAAACTATGTGAAATTATTCGAAAATAAAAATCAATATCAAAGTTGAAGTTGCATTTTTATTGTTTCCTATATTATACTAATAAGGACAAGTAAGTTACAACTAATTAAAGGAATGGTGTATCAACATGAAAAATAGTTGGTATGGAGAAAATGTTGCTTCAGTAAAAAAACGCCAAGAATATAATTTAATTAATTATCAATGTAATGGAACTGGTATTCTTATGGCATATGCGTTGTTTCCAGGCATTGATTTGATTTTTATGGATTTTAACTGCTCAGATACTTTTCATGAGCCTATTCCTAATAAAAATATCATTGAAATCCGTCATTATCAAAAAGGACGCGTTGAGTTTGAGCTAAGAAATAATAAAGTTTTCCACATGAAAGAGGGAGAATTTTGCATCAATGCCCTTGCTAATATTCCTGCGGCCTATTCCTTTCCCTTTGGATATAGTGTAGGACTAAGCTGTGTGATTGATAAAGATTCTGTCGATGTGGAAACACAACAGATTTTTTCGTACTACAACATTGATGTTCTAAATCTCGGACGAGAATTGGAATTAGAAAAAAAGTGGTTTTTATGTCGGACACCACAGCGGTTGTTACATATCTTTGAAGAATTGTATGCTGCAAAAGGTGTTGAAGAGAGAGATTATTTCCGTATCAAATTATTGGAACTATTTTACCATATCAAACAGCTGCGGATTGAAGATCAGTATGAGGCAACGTATTATGCCAAAGAACAAATTGAAATCATCAAACGCATCCGCCAACAGCTCATAGAAAACCTCGACAAAAAAATATCCATAGAAGAACTTTTGCGAAAGGAGCCAATGAGCAAGGTCACATTTCAAGCTATTTTCAAACAGATTTATAGCGATACGCCCTATGCACATATCAAAAAGTATAAAATGAATCTTGCGGCTGTTTATTTGCAGGAAACAGATCAATCAATCACGCAAATAGCCGGTGAACTTGGATATTCAAATATTAGTAAATTTGCGCGAGCCTTTCAAGAAGTGTTTGGAATGCTTCCAAAGGATTACCGTAAAGCAAAAAAAAGTGATTTAACTTTTGGGCTGTTTTCTTGATTTACTTTTCCCTTTGGAGTAGTTAGAGACTGCAAACCGGTGTAAAATGACAGCGTAGTTAGATATTGCTAACTACACTGTCATTTTATTTTAAGGAGGTTTCAAAAATGGAACAAACGGTAAAGAAAAAAATTGGCGTTCGAGATATTATGACGATTGCCGCAATGATGGTCATCAATTTTGCAATTGCAATGGTGATTGGTATGGTTACATTGCCTTTCCCAGCAGTATATTTATACGGCTCTGCTGGTATTGATGCCTTTATTGGAGCAACATTTTATTTGGTTGCGGCAAATCGCATTAACAAACACGGATTGTTGTTTGCTTGGGCTACGGTTTATGGACTAATCCAAGGTGTTATGGGTTATATGTTCTTGGTTCCCTATTTCTTGATTGTAGCCCTCATTGCCGAGTTATGCATGGTTGGCAAGAATACGTACCGAAGTGCAGTTCGCAACCGAATTGGCTGGATGGTCAACTCAATCGGAAATTTTGTAGGCTGTGCCGTACCGCTGTGGTGGTCTTGGGACAGCTATCAGGAAATGGCAGCAAGTAGTGGCTTTGATGCAAATACTTTGAATATGCAGTTTTCTATGGTAACTTCTCCAGCACTGATGCTTCTGGGTGTTGTCATTACTGCGGTTCTTGCAATTCTTGGTACATTGTTTGGCCAGCGCCTGCTCAGAAAGCATTTCCAAAAAGCTGGCATTGTAGGATGATGGCCGGAGAAAAAAAGCAAAGGCGGATTGACCGGATTGACGGGCGCACAGTTCTTTTTCTGACTCTGTGCGCCTGCCTTGTGACTTTCTTGACGACAAGCTTTTGGGGACATGGGATTTTTACCTTTTGCATTTTTTTAATTCTGTGCTGGTTTGGCTTGTATAAACAGGCGTTGGGGTGCTTTGCGGTCTATTTGGTGGCGATTGTATGGCTGATGATCGAGACAAAGTATCAAATCAGCATCCCCTCTCCGCTGTTACTCAGTATGATTTACAAGCTGTTACTGCCCGCTATGCCAGCCTATCTTCTGGCGAAAATCCCGTCCGGGAAGCTGACAGCCAGCTTGAGGAAAATGCCGATCCCCACCCGTATCATGCTTGTTTTGATCGTCATGCTCCGCTTTGCTCCGACTGTGCTGCATGAATTTGGAGAAGTCAGGGAAGCCATGAAAATACGTGGCTTCTTAAAATCGGTTGGCAATGTTTTGAGGCATCCAATGGACACATTGGAATACGCCATTGTTCCGATGGTGTTCCGCTCCTTAAAGATCGCGGACGAGTTAGCCGCTTCTGCCATTGTCAGGGGAATTGAAAGCCCATACAAGAAAGAAAGCTACTATGTCAGCCGGATCGCTGCGCTGGATTACTTTTTGATTGTTGTCAGCGTGGGAGCTGCCGTGTGCTGCTGTCTTTTATAGGAGGAATGGAATGGGAAAAGAAATTATGATCCGTGACCTGACCTTTTCCTATGGCGGGAACGGAAATCAACTGGAACATATATCGTTAGACATTGCCGCCGGGGAGGTCATTGTTATGACCGGCCCATCAGGAAGTGGGAAAAGCTCTTTGACGAGAGTGATTAACGGCCTGATCCCTTACTTTTACGAGGGGGAATTGAGCGGCGAGGTTTTTGTGGACGGAAAACCGCTGAAAAAGATTCCATCCTGGGAGCGCGGCAAAATCGCGGGAAATGTTTTTCAAGACCCCAGGAGCCAGTTTTTTGCCAATGAGGTAGCTGGTGAGATTGCTTTCGGCTGTGAGAACTATGGGTATTCCCATGAGGACATTCAGAACCATGTTCACCGGGCAGCGGCAGACATCAAAATTCAGGACATTCTGGATCACAGTCTGCACAGCCTGTCTTATGGGATGCGCCAGAAAGTTGCGATTGCATCGGCAGAGGCGATTGACCCGGAAATCTATGTCATGGATGAACCTTCTGCCAATCTGGATATTGCATCTACTTATCGCTTTGCGGACATTATCCGCGATTTGAAACAGCAGGGAAAAACCATTATCATAGCAGAACACCGGCTTTATTATCTGATGGATCTGGCAGACCGCTTCCTGTGTGTGCAGAAAGGAAAAATTGTGCGGGAATTTACCGCACCGCAGATGAAGGCTCTAACTAATCAGAAAATCCAGACATTGGGGCTTCGAACTCCTGACCTGCATCAGATTGAGTATATGGAAATCCCGTCTGCGGCAACCAGCGAGGTTGTCCTGGAAGTGAAAAAGCTAAACCACTCTTTTGGTGAAACAATTGTAGCTAAGGATATAGACTTTCAATGCCGTAAGGGAGAAGTGATTGCCCTGATCGGCCCCAACGGGACGGGCAAAAGCACCATAGGGCGAATCTTGGCAGGGCTTTTGAAAGAGAAATCCGGCGAAGTCGTTTTATTCGGAAAGCATTACAGACCCAAAGACCGCTTGGGAAAGGTCTGGTACATTCCCCAAGATTTAGACAGCCAGCTTTTCGGTGAAAACTTGCTGGATGAACTGACCACTGGAGCAGAAGTCACTCCCGAACGAAAAAAAGAAGCCGAAGAAATTTTGGGAGCTTTGGAACTGACACCGTTTATTAAACAGCATCCTTCCACACTATCAGGCGGACAGAAGCAGAGACTGGCTCTTGGCGTAGCTTTGATGCACAAAGCACCAATTATTGTGCTGGACGAACCGACAAGCGGATTGGATGGTACGAATATGCGAAATGTCAGCAGGATGATCCGCAAACTGGCGAAGATGGGGCGCACCATTATCGTCATTACCCATGACGCGGAGTGTGCGCTTGCCTGCTGCGAGCGGGCAATACGCCTTGAAAACGGCTGCATTACCGATGATTTTCAAATCAGAGGATCAGAGCTTCTTTTAGAAAAAATTGGGTATAATCAGAGTTCCATAAGCGGTTTATAAAATCATAAAAAGTACCAACACCGGGAGTATTACCGGGTTCAAATCCGCTGAGAATGGCATAAAGAGGATTCATTTTAAGCTGGGCAGCCCATTCTGTCAGCGAAGTAACTTTAAAGTCAATGGAAAGCAGGTAAGAACGCTGCATACAGGAAGGAGTTCTTGGTGTTGGACCGAATTTAGAATATTTATCAGCCATAAAAGTATCGGTAAAAGATAAATCGAGATTCCAGAAACGCTCGATAATATCCCATGTAGAGCGGGCAAGAGCGTCAGGATCAGGATAATATTTACGAAAATTAGTAACAACAAAATGTTGGTAGTCGGCATGACTGCCACAGTTAACAGGTAACATAAAAAATCGCCTCCAATCGAAAAATATCTGCCGCCGCAAGCGACGGTTCTTATTGATCAATAGGCGCGGAGCGCCGCATTTTTCGATGAAGTTGTCAAGTGTTTTTGCCAAAAAAAGTGGGTGATTTTAATAAAAAAGGAATCTGAAGGCCTTGTATTTACTGACTTAGAGATTCCGAGAGATTATTATAACCAAAAGGAGGGGTAGAAATGGCACAGCAAAATAAGAGTCAGTCGAAGGTTAAAACCGGACTGGCACGCTGCCTAGAATTGGCTTCAGGCCATAAAGGACTTGTGTTTCTATCAGGTGTTTTGGCTGCGCTGGCCGCAATTTGTTCTTTTGTACCTTATTTATCAATTTATTACATCATTCGGGAAATCCTGTTTGTTTACCCGGATATGTCGCTCTTGAATGTTTCTACAATCTCAACTTGGGGCTGGCTTGCCTTGGCTGGTATTTTGGGGAACATCGTATTTTACTTTTTTGCCCTATTGTGTTCACACATTGCAGCGTTTGGAACACTTTATGAATTGAAGGTAGCCTTTGCCGACCACATCATGCATATTCCCCTTGGGTATCATTTGACCTTGGGAAGCGGCAAGCTGAGAAAAATCATGGACGAAAACATTGAAAGCGTTGAGAAATTTATTGCTCACCAGCTCCCGGATTTTGTCGCCTCTTTGGTTGCGCCGCTTGTTCTGGTCATTATTCTTCTTGGGATTGACTGGCGGTATGGTATCGTTTGTCTGGTCGGTATTGTTCTGGCCTTCATCGTTCAGTTTGCGGGCTTCAACGGCGAAGCAAAGGAAAAAATGCACCGTTTTCAGACCGCCCAGGAGAACATGAACAGCGCCTCTGTGGAATATGTGCGCGGTATGCCGGAGATCAAAGCATTTAATCAGACCGCAGATTCTTTTAAGCGGTTGAGTAAATCCATTACGGACTATACCTCTTTCGTGCTGGAGTACGCATTGGGCTGGCAAAACTGTATGCCTGCATTTACCACAATCATCAATAATATTTATCTGTTTTTAATCCCGGTGGGTGTTTTGATTGGGATGCACACTACGGATTTCAGAGAGTATTCTTTGACATTCATTTTCTACATGATTATTGTCCATGCGATTTCCGGTATCCTGAATAAGATTATGTATATCTCGGAGTCCTTTACGCAGATTGACGGCAGTGTAGAGCGCATGGATGAAATCTTGCGCATCCCGGTACTGCCGGAAAAGAATACCTCGGCTGATATACAAAACTATGACATTGCTTTTCAAGATGTCAGCTTTTCCTATGAAGCCGATTCCCAGGTCAAGGCCTTGGCTCACATATCTTTCCTTGCGCCTCAGGGCAAGGTAACAGCTGTTGTCGGTCCTTCCGGTGGCGGTAAAAGTACCATAGCCAACCTGATCTCCCGATTTTATGATGTGACGGACGGAAGTATTCAAATCGGCGGCGTTGACATTCGGGATATTCCGTTGGATACGCTGATGGATAAGGTCAGCTTTGTATTTCAGGATACATTCCTCTTTAAGCAGAGCATCATGGATAACATCCGCATGGGAAATCCAGATGCTACGGAGGAACAGGTGATTGCGGCGGCAAAAGCGGCAAGATGCCACGAATTTATCGAGCAGCTTCCAAACGGTTATCAGACTGTGATTGGAAGCACTGGCGTTCATCTCTCCGGTGGTGAACGCCAGAGGATTGCCATTGCAAGAGCTATCGTAAAAGATGCTCCCATCATTGTGCTGGACGAGGCAACTGCATTCAGCGACCCGGAAAATGAGTACCTGATTCAAAAAGCCTTTGAAAAGCTAATCCAGAATAAAACGGTTGTAATGATTGCCCATCGTCTGTCCACGATTCGCAACGCTGACCAGATACTCGTCATGGAAAAAGGACACCTGATTGAATCCGGCACCCATGACGAGTTGCTGAAGATGGGTGGAAAATACGCGCAGATGTGGAGCAGCTATACGGAGTCGATCAACTGGAAAATTAGCACAGGAAAGGCGGTGTGATCTATGAGTAAGCTGAAAGAAAAGCTAATGCTGTCGGAGAAAGGCTACTCCGACCTGAAAAAAGCGATTACAGCCTGCACAATAACCAATATTGCGCTACTGCTTCCTTCAATGGTAGCCTGCTTGCTCTTTTGGGAGCTGCTGAAACCGTTTACAGGAGAAACAATTTCGTGGGTCGCACTGTGGAAGCTGCTGGGCTTGGGAGTGATTGCGGCTATCCTAGTATTTCTGGCCGCGAAAAACGATTACAGGAAAACCTATATTGCCTCCTATAAGGAGGCCAGCACGACCAGACTTCGGATTGCAGAACATCTTCGCAAGCTCCCCATGAGTTTCTTTAACACGAAAGATTTATCCGATATTACCACAAACATGATGGCTGATTGCAGCAGCATGGAATCCATGCTAAGCAGTACTATTCCGCCGCTGATTGCGAATATTATCTCCGTTACCCTGACCTGTATCTGTCTGGCATTTTTTGACTGGAGAATGGCCCTTGCGATTTTCTGCACGATGCCGGTTACATTCCTCATCATCTGGTGCGGACGCAAACTGCAACTCCGTCTGTTTGACAAACAGGTAGATGTGAAATTGGAGGCGTCCAGCCAGATTCAGGAATACCTGGAGGGTATCAAGATCATCAAATCCTGCGGTCTTAGTGGTTCCCGTTTCTCTACGCTGGATAAAGCACTCCAAGCCATGAGAAAAATCGCCATTAAGGTAGAACTGGCCTCCGGTGTTCTGGTTCAGGGAGCCAGCCTGATCCTGCAAGCGGGACTTGGCATCACTATTTTCATTGGAACAGTGCTGATAACCGGCGGTGAGATTGAGCTGCTTCCTTTGTTGGTACTGCTCATGTTCTCCACGAAGATTTACGGGCCGATCCTTGCCATTCTTTCGCAGTTGACTTCTCTGTTCCACTTGGGAACAGTCACCAACCGTATGCGTACTCTGCTGACCACACCAGCTATGGAGGGCGAGGATAAAGATGTATCCAAGTACGACATTGAACTGAAAAGTGTCACTTTCGGATATAACCGTGACGATGTTATCAAGGATGTGTCTTTCTCTATTCCTGCTGGCAGTATAACAGCCCTGGTAGGGCCTTCTGGAAGCGGAAAGAGTACGATTTCCAAATTGATTGCCCGCTTTTGGGATATAAGAAAGGGTCAGATTACCATTGGTGGTATGGATGTCAAAACCATTGAGCCAGAACACCTGATGCGCTGTATGTCCTTTGTATTTCAGGATGTGACCCTGTTCAACGATACTGTTTTTAATAATATCTGCGTAGGTAACATGAACGCTACCGAGGAACAGGTTATGGCGGCGGCAAAGGCCGCGTACTGTGACGAATTTATCCAGCGATTGCCGGACGGTTATCAGACTGTCCTCGGAGAAAACGGCAGTACTCTTTCCGGCGGTGAGCGTCAGCGGATTTCTATTGCCCGTGCGTTATTGAAAGATGCTCCGATTATTCTTCTTGATGAAGCCACCGCATCCCTTGATCCGGAAAATGAGATTTTAATCCAACGGGCTATTGCAAAGTTGGTGGAAGGAAAGACGGTCATTATGATTGCTCATCGGCTTCGTACGGTGGTGGATGCTGATCAGATTATCGTTTTGGAAGATGGCAAACTGGCCGAGCTGGGGACACATAAAGAATTGATGGAAAAGAAAGGGCTGTACGAAAAGTTGTATCATATTCAACAAGAAAGTCTAGGATGGGCTATTTAACTCTATCAGGAAGGTACAGGGCTATTTAGAAAGAATAAGACCTCCGTTTTGGCAGGAGGTTATGCTCCTGCTAAAACATGAGAGTAGTAATAAGCCAAATATAATTCAGGATAAGTATGAAGATTATAAATATAGAGTGTATGGAATCAATCAAATTCATATGCTCTTTTTCTTTTTTGATTGAAATAAGTATGCGTGGACTACTTTTGGGTGCGAGTGTGATAGGGTAGCGCAAGAATAGATTAGATGGAAAGGAAGAGGCACCGTTAAGTAGGTACCTCTTCTTTTTAAAGAGCTAGCTCTTTTCCTGATACGGGAACTTGCATCTCTGGAGCATTAAGCAGTGATGTGAAATTCTGCCGAATGATATCAAGTGTCTTTTGCTTTTTCTGCAGCTCCTGTTTTTCTCGGACGGTAGCAGCCTGTTCAGATTCAAGATTTTCAATTTGCTTCTGGATTTTATTAGAGCTTGGGATTTTGGTAACGCCGAGATCCTGAAGCTCTTTTTTTAGTGAATCGTGGAGCTGGTATTCTGCCTGATGTTTGGTGCGGTATGCTTTTGGATTTTTAGCAGATTTACAATCTTCAATTACTTTACGGCAAAGCCGGTAAGAATCACAGTGTTTTTGAATGACTTTCTGCATGCTCAGCTCATTGTTGATTTGCGTTATTCTCTGCTCAGCCGCTTTAACAGAAGCATCAACATCAGAAAGATGCTGTTGGAAATCTTCATAATTCAGCA
>OLWA01002586.1_pt1 | contig 15766 bp, 8 predicted proteins | sample 1673251 | NCBI WGS metagenome assembly OLWA01 (sample SAMEA3178937, study PRJEB25190) | human gut metagenome | biome: human gut; feature: human-associated habitat; material: faeces | place: Austria | collected 2013
CTCACGCTTAGCCGACCAACCGAGCTGTTTCTGTTCCTCTGATTTAAGTCTCTGATATTCCTTAACTAAAAGCAACTGGAACTTAGGCGCAATCCACATGCCAAAATGGTATGCAATATCACGATGTGCATAAGTACCACCGTATCGTCCTGCTTTTGAACGGATACCAATAGCATTAGTCCTTTCTATCCAAGTTTTCACTGAAAGGACAAAATTGTTGCTGCCGGCAGCATTTTTAATTGTACCGAATTCGGTACAATTAAAAATCCGGATTATACAGCATCTCCCATTCTCCAAGATACTCTAACGTGCTTTTGAGACTTAGCCAACGAAAGATGATATGCTCCTGCATCTGACTCCGAGCCATGTCGGTCAGACTGATGTAATCCTCTTCATTGTACTGAACAATGGTTATGTCGGTGTTGAGAACGGTTATTTTTGCCATATAGATGTCTCGATATTTGTTGGAGTCAATTCAATGCATTACTTTTGCCATGTTGACTCCCGGTTGTACCTGAGTCGCCAAGCTATTGGGTTTAGTTTTTTATAACACAAATATAATCATTTGCTTCGGTTTTGGCAACAGCTGGAAAATAGATGCCTTGGCATGTTTTTTTAAGACGGGCGACAGGAGGCTCGCCCGAATGTGTGGATATGAAAAAGAGGGTGTACCAAAATTAAGACGTTTGGTACACCCTCTTGAGAGAAACAGTGGCAGGTTCTTATTTCACGATAACTCTTACGGTATGTGATCCTGCTTTTACAATGTATATGCCGGAGTTTACTGCTATGGCTGTGAGTCCGTCACAGATGCCTGACGATGCCACGATGCCGTCGGCACGCACTATAGTGTAGCTTTCGCCTTCAAATCCTGAGATGACGATTTTTCCATCTTGCGGATTTATTGAACCTGTCACTTCAGCTACGTCCGTCATGGCCGCCGACTTGTCGATAGAATAGCTTGACATTATCAGATAGTGTTCCGATGAATTGAGCTTGCCGTCAATGTATAGATTCATCCAGGGGCGGTTGAGATACTTTTCCGGAATTGCCACGGTGATGAACTGCCATCCGTTGCCAAGGGGCAGGGAAGCAATCTTTTCCGGGCTGCTCATGCCGTATGTGATAGCATAGATGTCAATCGGCTCGGCACAGTGGTGGCCTGTCCACACTTCAAATGTGGCATATGCTTCTGTAAGGCTGCTTGTAGATACTTTTGGCAGACGCATCCTTACTTTGGCTGACTGCTCATCAGTGTAGCCGATAATGGCAAATGTGGACTGATTGCCGGTGAAATCGGGATGAACAAGTTCAGGCTGTCCGATTGACCATGCTCCGTTGCTGTACTCTGACGTTGGGGCGCTGGCACTCATGGGCTGATATTGAGGCTGTAGATTGTCAAAACGGTCAAGAATGGGAAGAGAGTAGGGTGTTCCGACAATCTCGCTTACGAAGTAAACTGCATTTGATGCACCTGCCGCGTTTTCTGCGACGACTGCTATGCGGGTGAATTTCTGTGGAGTGCCCTTGGGGAACACTACCGTGTGTTCAGTGACATCCATTTCGGTGCGGAACGGCTCGTAGATAAATGAACCGTCCGGTTCAACTTCACCTATGAGATAATGAATGCCTGTGGTCTCGAAATAGCCTCCGTTTAGTGACTCTTTGGGTGCCGACCACTTTAGTTCCACGCTCATGTTGTCTTCGCTAATCCGGGAGCTGAGATTTTCGACCCAGCTCAGCATGTCCATTCCGGTAAATACCGAAACCTCGTTTGTGCGACCTGCCGCACCGTCGATTTCTGCCACGACAGAGATATAGTTGTCGCCTTGTGCGGTAGGCACGGTTATCGTGATTGACTCACCGGCTTTGCCCTGAGTCGACACCTCGCTTGCTCCGGTAGCCTTGACGGTGATTATTTTGTCGCTCTCGATGTCGGCTCCGCTGATATATTTCATCGGGAGGGTCATGCTTATTGTCGCTGTAAGGTCGGCATCACTTGATGACACCACCTTTAGCGAGCTTACCGCTTCGGGCGAATTGATGCTGAAATCGGTTGCTTGAATACGTATGTTTTTGACGATAAGGTCTTTCTGGTCGGGGTCTGACACGCCATGTACGGCGATGTAATATGTCCCGGCTTCGGGGATGGCAAATATGCCCGAATAGTCGACCCATTCGTTGAACTTTCTTGCACGGGTCTTCTCGATGACAGGAATTGTCATGGCTTCCGGATCAGGTGCATTTCCTGCCCATACCTCAAAATATTCATGAGAGCTGGTCATGCCTCCGCGTGCGGCAGAGATAGTGACAGAGTAGACTTTGTCGGCATCGGGAAGCATGGTGACGGGCATGATTAACCAGTCGTCGGGGTGTTCATAGCTCCAGCCTGAGGCAAAGCAAAGGTCGCCCCACTGGTCGGAAAGTCGCCATGTGCCATATTCGGGGCTTCCATCGCGGTTGATATATGTGCAAAGTTCCGCTTGCTTCTCTGTAGGTATAATTTGGACAGGCAGAGACAACGGTTGTCCGAGAATCACTTTATCGGAAATTCCTTCTTCCGAATCCATGCCGTTGCATGTCGCCACGACCTTCGCCCTGAAAGCGTCAAGCTCCTGGTTGCTGTCAAGGTTGTAGGCCAGTGATGTGGTTTTGGTGGTGCCTATCAGTTTTTCATTAAGGTAGATCTTATATTCTATGGCTGACAGGTCGAGGTAGCCGTTATGTATGCCTTCTGTAACAGCGTCCCAGCTGATTGCATTCTCGGTAAGAGTTACGTTTGCCGGGCTTTTCGGAGTGTCGTTGCCTACATATATGTGAGCGACACACGGCACACCGGTTTTGCCATTTGATTCCGCCTCAAGACGGAATGTGTAATATGCGTCATTGAGATTGGCTACTGTTACGGTTATCTCGCTGCCGGCGTCGGAACTTCCTGACTCTGTCTTGGCTCCATTGATGTAAAGCGTATAGGTCAGTTCTCCCGACAGGTCATTTCCTCCAAGCGTCTTTGAGGGAAGACGGAAGCTGAGAGTGCCGTGGTGGTCGGCGTCCTTAAAGTTGCAGCCGAGATATGTAGCTGCTGCGGGCGACGCTTCATCAGCCTTGAAATCGGAGGTGGTGAAGAATGTAAACTGTCGGTCTACGTCAAATGTGTGTAGCTCTTCAACTCTTTTTTCGGAGGGATAAAGCGCATACAGCCTTGATTTTGCCTCGTTGACAGTAGGATTCCATAAAATATACCCGTCATAGGGGCTATACATGAGTGCGCTTGGCGAATTGGCGAGGTTGTCAAACGGAAGTTTGCAAATTTCCGTGTATGTTCCGTCGCGTTCGATTTTTACAAGCGTGCCCCATGTGTTGACGCCATAAAAACATTTGTCTACCGGATGCCAGCAAAACGAGTAGCAGCGTTCGCCGGGCTTTATTTCTGAAATCATGACTGCTTCTTCCGGCTTGTCGGCAGGTGCCGACTTGAATATGTGTCTGGTGTCAGCTGAGATGTCACCTATTCTGCCAAATCCATATATACGGTCATCTTCGGGTACATAAGCTGCCGTATAGAAATAGGGCAGATACTCATCGTAGACCTCGATGCGCCTCATCGTGACCATTTTACCGGTTGATATATTAAATTCATGGTAGGCATAATCGCCTATGAGGTCGTCGGAGCCCAATGTGTACACTCCAAGTCCGCAAAGGAGCCCGTTGCGCAGCCATCCGTTGTTAATCGAGGCGCCTATGGTCGAGTATTCATAATCCCACAATCTTGTCATGGTTCCATCGGGCTCAATCTCATACATGCCGCCTGTGAAACCGTCAATGTCGGCATAAGACTGATAGCCGTAAATGGTGGATCCGGTGGCTCCCACCTTGTTCATTCCGGAGGTCTCGGGCTCGATGTAGTTGTGCAGTATTGACTTTTCACCGGAAAATATTGTTGCCGGCGTCCCTGTAATTATTTTTCCTGATCTCTCAGTAGAAAACTGCGCTGTTTCATGAGAGCTGATTGTGCCTGCACAGATTAATGCTGGACATAGTGCCGATAATAGCTTTTTAGTCATATAAAGTAATAAAAAAGACCGGAACAGGCTCTTGAATCAGCCTGTTGCCGGTCGGTAATAAGGTTAGCGGTTTTTGTATATCACTTTTTCTGCCTTGCGCTCGCCACTTGTCAATGTCGAGTGCTTGATAAGCAACATTCCCTCTTCGGGAGCTGTGACTTTTCTGCCGTTTACGTCGAAATATTCTACAAATGCGGCTCCGTCAGCGCTGATGGAGAGGATTGACGACAGCTTGCTGCTAAACTTGATTTCTTCCGAATTTATTGACGCGATTTCTCCGTAGTGGGCGAGGATTGTCACAATATAGTCGGTGTCAGGCTCGGGAGTGATTTCAACCTTTGGCTCGGTCACTCTTACAGCATCCTTACCGTTTACCACCACATCATAGGCGTCGGCTGTCACGGTGCTGTTTGACGGCGCTTCCCATGTGATGGTGATGCCTGTGGTCTCGTTTTCCACGGTCACTGTCTCTACAGGAGGATAGTCGTCAAGGTAGATTCCGTCGATATACACGTTGTGCTGTCCGAGGTTTTCCGATTCCTGGTTTTCCGGGATATAAGCACGGAATACAAGATTGATTTCCTCCTCCGATGTGCTTTCGAGGGCTACAACCTTCTTTACCCATGCAGCTTCTTTTTCCAGCGACGCTTCCTCGCTTATGCCGAGGTCGGCAATTTCTGTCTCCTCGTCACCGGCGCGGAATCTGACTGAGAGACGGTTGGACATGTCGGCGATTGCCGCATAATGGAATGTAAGCACAGGGCATTTAGCGTCGGAGATGTTTATTTTTGATGACACGAGCGCGTCGTAATCACCGGGTGAATTGTACTTGTGGGAGCAAGAGGCGAAACCGTCTAAAATTTCGGCATCAAGATCACCGTGTACACCGGTGAAATCCTGAAGCAGGTAAGTATCGGCGTTGTAAGTCCAGTTTGTGCCGCCAAAATCTTCCGATGTTTCCATCGACCAGAGATTTTCAGGAACATAGGAATCATTCCATGGGCCGGAAATCACTTTGTTGAAGTTTTCAACAAAAGGCAATTGTATTGCGGGTCCTACTACGAGGGTAGGGCGGTATTGCGCGTATCCTCCGTCGCCTTGCGCATTGTAGGCGGTCACGATATATGTGAGTTCGGTAGGAGCTGTGATGTCATCGCAGTTATCGGTATAAGTACATTCGGTAAGCTCTCTTGCTATCTCGGTGCGGTCGGTGGTAGTGACGCGTTCTACTTTGTACAGCGTTGCGCTCTCATCGATATATCCTCCTTTTAAACCGGCGGTGGGCGCGGTCCATGCAAGTTCTACACCGGTACCATTAACGGTAGCGGTAAGCTCGGTCGGCATTCCCGGCACGTCATTTCCTACAAAGAGGCTGGCGGTTGCGTAGCTGCCTGTGCCATAGGCTGTCGAAGCATAGAGGCGAAGCGACACTTGTGAGCCGTCCTCAAAGTCGAGAGAGAAGGTATATTCTTTGCCTGGTTCGGGATTCTCGATTGTCTTGAGTTTGTCTTCCTGATTATAGCTTACATATTGCGTGAGAGTGAGTGCGGTCAGGGGCACAGAGAGTTCATCACCCGACTCTTCTTTAGTCGGAGCTTTTACTGTAAACTTAACCGGTGAACTTCCTTTTTCACCTGTGGTTATGGAGACAAATTCAGGTTTCTCTGGGCGTATGCCGGCAAAAATAGTCAGATACTTACCATAGCTTGCCGCTTCTTTGCTGTTATATGATTTTGCGGTGTAAGAATAGCTGTAACCTGTTTCAAAATCATCGTCAGAAAAAGTAAGCACCGTTCCTGGCTCTACATCGGTAAACTCAGCAACCGGCTCGTCAAATTCTTCCTGTTCATAGCAGGAGCGGGTGACTTTGATTTTCGCGATATTTTCAGTCAGAGGTTGTGGGTCTAAGAAATCTTGTGTTTCTGTTGGAGCTGTAAGCTCAAAGTTGATTACCGGTACATTTTCAACAAGCTCAAATTTACCTGTGAAGGCCGACGGCTCTGCCGGTATTGCGCTTTGTGCGGTCGCTACCTGCCAGCAACATGCCACGGCTGTGGATAATAGTAGAATTCTGTTCATAAAAATTACTTAATAATGATGGTTTGTGCGCAAATATAGCAATTTATAGTTGAATTAATGAAATTTTGGCTATAAAAAGTGAATAAAACTGACAAAATGACAATCGGGCAGGCGGAATTATAAAAAAAAACAAGGCACCCTCGTCGAGGATGCCTTGTCATTATTTATGGCAAATGATTAATCTTCATTGCGGTCGCGACGCGGTCCACGGTCGCCGTCACGGCGGGGTCCGCGGTCATTGCGGTTGCGGTCGCCATCGCGGCGCGGACGGTCGTTGCGCGGGCCGCGGTCACCGCGGGGTGCGCGTTGCGGCTCAACCCATCCTTCGGGCTTGGGGAGAAGCGCGCGCATAGAGAGGCGGTATTTACCGGTCTTCTTGTCGATTTCGATGAGCTTCACCTCTACGGTGTCGCCTTCTTTAAGTCCGGCAGCCTCCATGTTTTCGAGACGGTCCCAGCTTATCTCCGAAATGTGGAGCAGACCGTCGCGATTAGGCATGAACTCAACAAATGCACCGAAATCAAGGATTGAACGCACTTTTCCGGTGTAGACCTTGCCCTCTTCAGGCAGCTCTACGATAGCGTTGATCATCTCGAGAGCCTTGTCCATTGAAGTCTTGTTGGTGGCTGCAATCTCGATATAGCCTTCGTTGTCTATCTCGTCGATTGACACAGTAGCGCCGCTTGCTTCCTGGATGCCCTGGATTATCTTTCCGCCCGGGCCTATCACGGCTCCGATAAGTTCCTTAGGTATAGTCATGGTGACAATACGCGGCACGTTAGGCTTGTAGTCTTCACGCGGAGCGGGGATTGCCTCCTCGATTTTGTCAAGAATGTGCATTCTGCCCTCGCGAGCCTGAAGAAGAGCCTTCTCAAGGATTTCGTAAGAAAGACCGTCAACCTTGATGTCCATCTGGGTGGCGGTGATACCGTCGCGGGTTCCTGTCACCTTGAAGTCCATGTCGCCGAGGTGGTCCTCATCGCCGAGGATGTCGGAAAGCACTGCATATTTCGCTCCGTCAGTGTCGGTGATAAGACCCATGGCGATACCGCTGACGGGCTTTTTCATCTTCACGCCTGCGTCAAGAAGCGCAAGTGTGCCGGCACATACGGTAGCCATTGAAGAAGAGCCGTTTGATTCAAGGATGTCGCTCACGATGCGGCATACGTAGGGGAATCCGTCGGGGAACATGCTCTTCAGCGCTCTGTGGGCAAGGTTGCCGTGACCTACCTCGCGGCGGCCTACGCCACGCTGAGGTTTTGCCTCGCCTGTTGAGAATGGGGGGAAGTTATAGTGAAGCAGGAAGCGCTCCTTGCCCTGGTTAAGCACGTCGTCGAGTATCTTCTCGTCAAGCTTGGTGCCGAGGGTTACGGTGGCGAGAGCCTGAGTCTCTCCACGGGTGAACACAGCCGATCCGTGAGGACCCGGAACATAGTCGGTCTCAATCCAGATGGGGCGTATGTCGGTTGTCTTACGTCCGTCAAGACGGATGCCCTCGTCAAGGATGCAACGGCGCACAGCCTCACGCTCTACATCGTGGTAGTAGCGCTTTACAAGAGGAGCCTTCTCGTCGCGTTCTTCTTCGGGGAGTGATTCGATATATTCGTCGCAGATGGCGTCAAAAGAGTCCTGGCGCCAGTGCTTGTCGGCACATCCTGCCTTTGCTATGGCATAAGCCTTGTCATAGCACTTGTCATGGACATCCTTGCGCAGATCCTCGTCGTTGACCTCGTGGCAGTATTCGCGCTTTACAGTGGCGCCCGCCTCTTTGGCAAGCTCCATCTGGGCTACACACTGCACCTTGATGGCATCGTGGGCTGCTTTGAGCGCGGCAAGCAGGTCGGCTTCCGACACTTCGCTCATCTCGCCCTCGACCATCATGATATTGTCGTAGGTAGCGCCTACCATAAGCTCCATGTCGGCGCTCTTCAGCTGTTCAAATGTCGGGTCGATTACAAACTCTCCGTTGACGCGGGCTACGCGCACTTCAGAGATAGGTCCGTTGAAGGGGATGTCGCTCACTGCGAGTGCAGCCGATGCTGCAAGTCCGGCAAGAGCATCGGGCATGTCCTCGCCGTCGGCTGAGAACATGATGATGTTTACAAATGTGTCGGCGTGATAATTGTCCGGGAAAAGAGGGCGGAGCACACGGTCAACAAGACGTGCGGTAAGGATTTCATAATCCGAAGCGCGGCCCTCGCGTTTCAAGAAGCCGCCGGGAAAGCGACCGTTGGATGAAAACTTCTCTTTGTATTCTACCTGCAGGGGCATGAAGTCGACCCCTTCGCCAGCCTCCTTGGCTGACACTACTGTCGCGAGGAGCATTGTGTTGCCCATGCGCAGTTCTACCGCTCCATCGGCTTGCTTGGCGAGCTTGCCCGTCTCAAGGGTGATCGTACGTCCGTCACCGAGCTCGATGGTTTTTTTAATTGGTTTTGCCATAAAAAGTGTTAGTCAGTTATTTTTCTTGTACAAAAAATCGCACAAAGATAGGCAATTTTGTGCATATTTCCTATAAATATATGTGTAACTTATTTATTTTATCTGCCCGGCGACTGCTAAATCCTATGCTGCGATTATGTAATGTGTTGATAACCATGGATAACTGCCATGAATTCAGTATCGCGTGACAACCCCGTAAATGATGTTAAATACCCCCTCTGAGTCCAAATGATGCCTGCTGCTTGATTATAGGGTGCAAAAGCGACAAGCTGCCTGTCAGGTGCAGAGCTTGCCTAATGTTGTTGTAAGATGTGCATGATAATGGTTTCTCCGTCAGAATACGGGTATGGTAAGAATATCAGGGATAAAATAATAATCAAAAGAATAGTGACAATAACGAAAGTTCCTATCCACAATGGTCTTTGCGGTATTTCACATAGTAGACGCTTTATTTTTTCTGAGCGCAAATCCATATTTTCAATATTGTTGTCAGCCATTTCAGTTGCCAAGTTCAAGTTGGTTTTTCACAAGGTTGTAATATATGCCTTTCTTTTCGGTCAGTGAATGGTGGTTTCCGCTTTCGGCTACCTTCCCATTGTCAAGAACGATGATTTTATCTGCATTTTTTACTGTTGACAGGCGGTGAGCCACGATGACAACAGTGCGCCCTTGGTAAAATTGCGAAAGATTCTCTACTATTTCCCTTTCATTTTTTGCATCAAGCGCGTTAGTCGCTTCATCAAGAAATATAAAATCAGGATTTTTGTATACTGCACGGGCTATCAATATCCTTTGTTTCTGCCCCTGGCTAAGTCCTGTTCCGTCAGCTCCTATTTTTGTTTCATATTGTAGGGGCAACGATTCTACATAGTCATGTATATTGGCAATGCGGGCTGCCATTATGAGCCGGTCATTGTCGACATCTCCGTCGTCAACCGCAATATTACGTCTGATTGTTTCTGAAAATATCACTCCATCCTGCATCACGACTCCGTAGTGACGTCTTAGCCATTCAAGGTCATAGTCGTTTATGTCACGCCCTGCTATTGACAGATTTCCTTCCTTTACGTCGTAATATCCAAGCATTAATTTTATCAATGTGGTCTTGCCCGATCCGGAGGCACCGACAATGGCGGTTATCTTGCCTGCCGGAATGTTGATTGAGATGTCTTTAAGTGTCGGTTTCGGTGAATGGGGGTCATACTTAAATTCAACTCCAGTGAAAGTTATGCTTTTTCCCTCGCTGAAATCTTTTATGCCTCCTGTCCTTTCGCTTTCGTTGCGTTCATCGTGTATCTCATTAATGCGCTCCAATGATATTTTTACATCTTGTATGGAGTAAATAAATCCCATCAGCTGTTCGACCGGAGAATTGAGTTGTCCGATTATATATTGTATCGCAAGCATGCCTCCGAGAGTCATGTCACCGTTTATTACCGCTGTGGCTGCAAGCACCGTAATCACTACATTTTTAATCTCGTTTATAAATATGCTGCCTGCTTCTTGGGTCTGTTGCAGCTTCAGCGATTTCATTCTGATGGTAAACAAGTCGGCTTGTATATCTTCCCATTCCCAACGTCTGCGTTGCTTGCAGTCCTGTAGCTTTACTTCCTGTATTGCCGAAAGAAAGTTATAGGTCTTGTCTCTGTTGATTGCTTCACATTCAAAGATTTCGTAATCAAGTATTTTTCTTCGCTTTAGGAAGGCTGCCATCCATGACCCGTAAGCAATGCTGCCAAGTAGAAATACTATAAATATAGTGTGGTCATATATAAGCAATACAACCCCGAATACTAAAAAGCTTATCATCGTAAACAATATCGACAGGAGCTGCGATGTAAGAAAGCTTTCCACTCGTTCATGGTCGCCTATACGCTGCATGATGTCGCCGATAAGTTTTGTATCAAAGTAAGCCATAGGCAGTTTCAGCAGCTTTATCAGAAAGTCGCTTACAAGCGAGATGTTTATTCTCATCGAGATGTGAAGCAATAGCCATCTTCTTATGAAGTCGGTGACTGTGCTTCCTGCTATTATCATTACTTCACCAAGAAGTATAAGCCATATGAGTCCTATGTCTTTATGCTTTATTCCGAGGTCAACAATCCCTTGGGTCATAAATGGCATGATAAGCTGTAGTATGCAGCCCAAAGCCATTCCTGCAATGATATGGAAAAAGTATTTCTTATGTTTAATTACATATCCGGCAAGAAATTTCAGAGAGCGTGACTCTCTCCCTTTTTTACCCTGCTCTCCGGTAAAAAAGGCAGAGTCGGGCTTCAGAAACATTGCTATTCCCGTCGGGTTGCCGTCGGGTTGAAGGGGTGCCCAGTGTGACAGAAATTCTTCAGCAGAATATTTGACTAATCCTTTTCCGGGGTCGGCTATATAGTATTTTCCTTTGCGTGTGACCTTGTACAAGACCACAAAATGATTCTGATTCCAATGAAGTATAGCCGGTAGTGGTGAATGGCAGAGGTCGGAAACCGAGATTTTTCCGGCGCGAACCATGAAACCGAGATTTTCTGCCGCTTCCGAGATTCCAAGCATCGATACGCCTTCTTTCGTGGCGTGACACAGATGAGCGAGTCCCGACAGGCTTTGGTATCTGCCGTAATGTCGGCATATCATTGCCAGGCAGGCAAGACCGCATTGCATAGAGTCATGTTGTGCTACAAATGGAAATCCGGAAAACATTTTATTAGAAATAGTCAGGTGAAAAAATATATGAAGAGGTGTCAGGACTTTGATAGCTCATCCATCCTGACACATCTCCATAAGGTCAAGCAAACAAGCTGATTAGAATTTTCATTATTAAGTGATTGATTGTTGCTGTATGTCATGCCGGGGCAATGAGCCTGTTTCAGGTTTACATGCTCCCCTTGATGAGGTTTTCATTTTTTCCCTTAGAGGTATTGCCGCGGTATTTGCTGTTGGTGGCGTTGAATGTATAGGTCGCTCCAAGCCATACCGAGCGTGAATCGGAGGTTATCCATGTCGTGCGCGTACTTGCTCCATAATAGGTCAAAATTCCGCGTTTCGATGTGTGAAATATGTCATTGGCGATAAGCGACAGCTGTAGTCTACGGTTAAATAACCACTTGTAGATGACGCCTGTGACATCAAAAGAATCACGCAACATCCGCGATGCCGCGTCATCTCCCTTGCTTTGGTATTGCATCTGCAATATTATCATCCAGTCTTTCGGCAGATTTATCGAATTGAAAAAATATATACCGAAAGCCGGCTTGCCGAATGAAAGTCTTTGATCATCTTGCTGCATTGAATACCATGGCTTTGAGAAAGAAAAAGTAAGGGAGGGGCTATAGCATCCAAACTGAGGTTGTGCCGTAACGCTTGCCGACAGGGTCTGATCCCGTTCTGTTGCGTTGACGGTTTTCATGATTTCTACCAAGGGATTGTCGGGCTCGATATATGATTGTTCCACCAGACATCCTTTAATATTTATATAGCGGGCTCCTATTATCAGAAATTTCCACATGCCCATTAACGACAGAGCGTGAATGTCGGATTCCTTTAGAAACGGGTTGCCGGCATTTCGCTGAAACCGGTTGACATAATGAATCTCGTCGCTATATTCGGAAAGCGGGGCATGGTTTGAATATGACCGGTAATTAAGCTGCATCTGTACTTGCCCGAACTCTTTAGACCACGTCAGCGCGGGATAGAGGTTGTAATAGCTCCGGCTATCCCTTTTTATGCCGTTTCTATATTCTGTCTGACCGGTGTGTCCATATCTCAGCCCGGCGATGATATATCCGAAAGGAAATCTGCGTGAATACTCGATATACGGTGAGAGGTTATATTCCACCATCCGCGAGTTGTAATCGGTAGTGCCGGCGTTGGTCTCCTGATAGGTCGAGCGGCTGTCGGCGAAAACATATTCCGCGCCATATTCCACTTTGCCGCCCCATAGGGTGTTTTCAATGGTAAGTTTTGCCGATACCATGTCAGTGATGTTTTTGTCGGTTGATGTCACTTCCGATGCCAGAGTCTGCGATGTCTCCTTAATGATTTGGTTTGATTTCTGATCGTAATTTATGTAGTTGGCATCAAGGTTGACCGTAGTTTTGCCTATTCTGCCGATATAATAAGCGTTGACTGTCTGATAGGGGGAAAACTTTTCTTTGGAAAAATTTTCAGTGATTATATTTTCATCGTTTATGCCCGCGATAGTGACGTCTTGCCATCCGGTTGATGTCGCTTCTCTTTTCAGGTTGCCTGAGATGCTGTAGCTTGCTCCGAAAGAGCTGTTTTCATTTATCGTGTAGCTCGCTCCGGTGTTGACATACAAGCCTCTTTTTTTGATATTATTTTTTGTGTATTGACTTAGCTCGACAGCCGGGTCAGTGAGTAGATTGGAGAGGGAGCTGATTTCCTGGCGGCTTGGATATATATTGTAGTGGCTGTTGACAAATATGTCTAACTGTTTATGCCGGAAATTCAGGTTGGCGTTTCCTATGAATAACGCGTTGTCGGCATGTCCGCCACTGGCGGAGAGCATGCCGCTCAATCCCTCGCCATGAGGACGGCGCGTCTTGATTTTTACAATTGCAGAGGTCTCGGGCGGATATTGCGCTCCGGGGTCTGTTATTACCTCTACGCTTACAATGTCGGTGGAGCGCAAAGTTTCAAGCTCGTTTTTATTACGCATTTTTCTGCCGTTGATATAAAATATCGGAGTGCCCTTGGTCAATACCGTCCAGTTGTCGCCTACATTGACAAGCAGAGGGATGAAGCGGAGCAGGTCTTTTGCCGACCCTATGCTGCTGAGCGTAGTGTTTGCCACATTGGTGATAAGTCCTGTGCCGGTAAGCTTAGTCGATGGTTTCGGGGCGGTCACGGTCACTTCGCCAAGCTCGTTGCTTGATGGGGTCATGGCTATGTCGCCCAGTGCGGCGGACGCGTCTAAACGCTTTTCTACATTGTTGTAGCCTACATAGGTGACGCGCAGAAACATCTCTTTTTTCTCCTCGTCGGGTATCATGATTTTAAATAATCCGTTTTCATCCGACACGCTTCCGGCTATGAGCGATGAGTCAGCGACACTCAGCGTCACCACATTGGCAAAAGCGAGCGGTTGACCGCTGTCGGCGGTGATTATACGCCCCGAAAGATTCCGCGCCGTCATGGCGCAGAATCCTGTTAACAAACAAATAGTGCAACATAGCAAATTTTTCATAATCCTATTGATTTTGTATAGAGTTTAATAATGCTGTTTCAAGGTGTTCCATTTTTTGATATTCATGGCACACATTGAATCTTCCGTTTTCATATAGATTTTTGTATCTTTGCTGACCACATCCACCGCTGCATACGGGGAATAACTTGCAGTCCTTGCATTTCTCGTCAGAAAAAGCTGATGTATCATTCAGATAACGATAAAATAGGTGCTTGTTTCTTATCTCTTTCTCTGTGATATAACCTATTATCTTATCTTCATTGCTGACATCTTCCCAACACTTGTATATTTCGCCTTCCGGTCCTATGATATAGGAATTGAGACGATTAATCATGCAGCCCTTGGATGAATAGTGAGGATAGGTGTGAAAGTTGCATCCTTTTTCTTTAAGACGATTATAAAAGATGCCGGTGTCTTCTCCTGTGATACATCTACTGCAATATGAGCTGCCATCGGGAGTCGGTTCTTCAATTAGTCCCGGATATACGAATACGTTAGATAATTTCAGCTCTTCAAAGTATTTGTGAAGAAATATAAAATCATCAGAATTTTCCTTATTTATATTTACTCGTACACTAATAGATGTAGAAGGAAGCTCTTTTGAAACTCTTATGATATTATTTAGAATGATGTCATATGTGCCTGATTTATTGTGCTTTAAAAATCTTGTCCGGTTATGGTTTTCTCTGCATCCATCCAATGTGATTTGAATGTGATTTAGTTCGTTCTCTTTGAAAAATGAGATAATATCGTCATTGATAAGATATCCATTTGTCACCATGCGGTGACCGGTTATTTTAAGCTTGCTCTCGGTGGTAATTTTATGATAAATCTCTTTTATCCTTTCAAAAGCGAGCAAAGGTTCGCCACCATACCATATAATTGATAACTGTTTTGCCGCAATATGGTCATTAATAAAATTTATTAAATCCTCATCGAAATTTTTATCGGCGATTTTAGGATGTTTTTTTTCTTCAAAACAATATGGGCATGCAAAGTTGCAAGCTGTGCTTGGAACTAATACAAGAGAGAGTGTATCCCGGTCGCAAAGCGACGTTAGATATCTTATTTTTTCTTCATTATAGAAATCATATTGTGAATCTGAATCCACAATGATTCCTTTATTTGTCAAATCGTTTATGTCATCATTATCTAACTTGTCTAAATCATTGTTTTTTATAATATCAAACAATTCAATGGGGATTTCGGCAAAAAAAGAGTTTCTGCTGTTAAAAAGATAACAGTGTGAATCTCGTTTAAATAGATGAGTGTATATTGATGTCTTAAGCATAATTTGATAATTATTGTTCCGGAGGAAAGGCATTGCATTTCCTCCGGAAATTCGGTTAAGAGTTAGTCATGCCTGCATACGGCATGAGAGCATGTTTTGTTTGCACAACCAAGAGGATTGCATTGCGTATCGAGTGATTTGCATTTATTGCCACACTCTAAAGTTAAAGTGCAGCCGTAATAATTGCAGCTTCCACCAGAGCATGAGTCTAAAGGATTGGCGAGACCTCCTTTTATTTCATCCAATGTGATTGGATGAACCGGTATTTCTGAAAATACAGTCATTTTGAACTTTGACATGATTTAATTTTTTAAAGTTAATAAATATAATTTATTCGCGCAAATAAATTTCAGTTTTTTGTCAATGGATTTCACCATAGTAGGTGTTGCCCTCTTCGGAGGAGAGGGTGATGGTAGCCGATTGTGGAGTACCTATATATATGGTATAGGGTAGAGTCGAGTCAAAAGTGTCAGTCACGGTAAAACCGGTTGCAGCGTCGGTTACTGTGATATCACATTCTCCTTCCGGGTCGCGAAACTCGATGCTGAGTTCTCCATTTCCATACCAGCAGTCAACAGTTATCATAGCGGGCATACGCGGCTTGTTAGTTGAAGAATCCAAATAGAAACGCAAAGTTTTTAGGCTGCAGCTCGCTGAATAAAGGTATTTCTCTCTCCTCGGAGGGGGATG
>OLWA01002593.1_pt1 | contig 15716 bp, 8 predicted proteins | sample 1673251 | NCBI WGS metagenome assembly OLWA01 (sample SAMEA3178937, study PRJEB25190) | human gut metagenome | biome: human gut; feature: human-associated habitat; material: faeces | place: Austria | collected 2013
TCGTTCCATGGCGCCAGAAGTTCTAATTCATCATCACTCATCCTATCATCAGGCATTTTTTCCAGCAGATAGGTAAGATAGTGATAGACGTTTACTCCATCCCTGTGTGTAAGTATAGCACAAAAATGGGCGGGAGGAAAATATTTTTTTTACTTTCAATTTTTCCACTCTTCTGCCTCGTATTTTTCTGCCGCACTTCAACTTCCTCTGTAAAAGAATTTTAAAATTAACATAAGAGGATTATCTCCAGCAATGATTGTAAATATTACAGCAGAAATGCTGTTGTTTGACTTTACTCCATATTTTTAGGAAGGTTATATTTTTATCTATTAAATTCCCATAAACTCTACAATTCTCTTGCAACTATCTCCATCCCGATATTTATACAAATAAGATACTAATTTTCTTCTTTTTTCACCATATTCATCTACATCTTTTCCGACTTTTTCTAAGAAACGCTCCATTTCTTCTAAATTATATATTTTTTCGCCGACAACATAATCTTCATAGTTTTCCATTGCAAAACCAAGTTTATATTCATTAACATCACTAAAAACATAACCAATAGGTTTATTCAATAATATAAAGGAATATGTAATAGATGAGTAATCGCTAAGCATAGCATCGACATTTTTCAATAAATGAAACATATCTATTTTCTTTTCTTTCACTTTTGCTTCATCTAAAATTTCTATATTAGGTAAATGCACTTCTTTCAATTGCACCACAGTCTGCATATCCTGCTTAGGATGAATCTTTATTATTAAAAACTCATTTAATTCTTCCAATTTATTTTGTAAATGAATAAGCATTTCTTTATTATCAATTAATGGAATTCCTAACGGTAATTCAATGTTTGAATCGTTTCGGTTAAATCCTCCTCCACGTCTAAAAGTTGGCATCCATAAAATTACTTTATTATACTTTTTTTCCGTTATTTTAATCAACTCACTAGGTGTGCTCTTAAAAAAAGCATCATGTCTTGGATAACCTAAATAAAGCATTTTGTCATTTGGATACTCAATAGACATTTGGTCGCAATATATCTTGTCATAATTCTCCGAAGGAGAAAAAAAATAATCTATTTTCTTTCCTGACATATTAAAAAACGGTTTACAATTTTTAAGGCAAACTGACCCATGATCAAAATAATAGGACATCTGTTCATCCCGCGCTTTAATAGTCACTTCGTTATCTGCTGTTAAATATTTGGCCACACTCGCATAATAGCTTTTTCTAAATGAAGGCTGATGTAATTTAAAAGCATATACATTTTCAGGCAAATTTTGAGGTTTTTTATGTTTTAGCATCCAAATAATTTTGTATTTTTTATTATAACCATGTTCAATAAGATAGTCATAAAATGCGCCACCATTACAATCAAAATCATCGTGGCTTTCAATTACAATGTAATCCTTTAAAGGAATATTCCTTGTAATTAATGCCACTAATTTATTGACCGCTTTATCTAATTTATACTCATTAATTACTTGAATAGTTCTTCTTATCCCATTTTTCTTAATATATCTTATAACTTTAAACATTCCATCACCTCATTAATTACCTTTTCTTAATCCAACAATAATATTGATCAAATAATTACGTTTTATCAAAACAATCAAAGTTAAGAATAACAAAATTGCATAGCGAATAACTCTATATGGAAAAATAAAATTACAAATTATACTAACTAAAACAAGTACACATGATATCAATATTGTAAGTTTACCATTTAATAACTGTTCTGTTTCTCCATTTGCCCTCAAAACATTTAAACTCACAATATAATGGCCTAATGAATATACTATATAGCAAACAAGCGTAGTATATCCAGCTGCCACATATCCAAACAATTTTATAAAAATAAGATTTAAAATCACATTAACACCAGCTGCGATTATAGAAGCAACCATCAAAAACTGTGTTTTCTCATAATAAAATTGTGGTAGTGATAATATTCCATATAAAAAAATAAAAAAGACACTTGCTGCTACTGGTGGTATTACATATACGGCTGTTTGATATTTCGAAGAACCAAATACTAACACAAGTTCTGGACTTACAAGCATTAGCATTATAGCTATACCAGCCACACAAAGAACCAAAACATGCAGAACCTTACGCATTGATCCAATATCATGATTCTTTATTTTTTTGTACATCCAAGGAGTTATTGCACTATTAAGTCCTGTTACAAATAACTGAACCAACATTCCTATACTATACGCCAAACCATACAAAGCAACTTCTGTTTTTCCAACCATTTTATCAATCATAATCCGGTCGCCTTGATTTAATACCATTCCTGATAAATAATGTGGCAATATTGGGATTCCAATTTTCAAAGCATAATTCCAATACGTTTTACAGTAAAATTTTTTCCCTTTAACAAATTGTATTATTATAATTGGACAACAAATTAGCAACTGTACAAACACTATTCCTATAATTCTTACCAATGCAGTTTTTTCAATTACTGAAATTAAAATTAAACTAATAATAGGGTTCAATAGTGCCTGTAATAACGTTACAACTACTAATAGTTTATATCTGTATTCAAAGCGCTGTCTTCCTGACCAATAAGATAAAGCCGGCGTAACCAATGCTTCAATAAACATCAAAATAATTAAGATTTTAGGCAATCCAATTATATTTTCCCAAACAGAAGAGGTACAACAAAATAAAACAAAAATAATACTTGTAATAACAAATGTCAATCCCTGCATAGATGAGGTATATTCATCCCGATGTTCTTCAAATTTAACCATTGCATTATCATACACCCCATTAAAAAGATACAGAGATGTTAAAATTGTAAGAATCTGAAGCCATGATAAATACACAGTATAGATTCCATACTGTTCTGTACTCATAAGTCTGGTAAAAATTGGAACAGTTATAAATGATATACCCTTTTGTATAAAACTACACATTGTAAACCAGATGGTTGCTTTAGCTTGAACACTTAAATATTGATATTTTTCTTTCAAATTCATTATATTTCTCCAATATAACTATGCTGCTATAATTATTTATCTTCCATTTCTTTTAATATTTGAATGGTATGTTCTACTCCTGTTGAGATATCAAACATGCCCTTCCAACCAAGAGCTTCTATTTTAGCAGTATTTAACACTTGCCTGTCAATGGGCGTAAATGCTCTAACTTCATCTAATGTGGGAATTTCATAAACCACTTTTTTCCCACCAACTTCCGCAATCGTTTCCGCAAGACCGGCTATCGTTATCCTAGATATCGAATTTGCACTATTATATGCCTCTCCAGAATTGCCTTTAACTAATACAGAAATGATTATGGATGCACAATCTGCGATATAACAATATGACCGCATTTGTTTTCCAGAAGATTTTAAAATAATATCCTCATCATTTAATACATTTCGAATAAATTGTACATTTGCACGATTATCTGTTTCAGACATACACGGACCGTATGTGTGGCAAGGACGTACGATCACTGTATCTACACCATATTGTTGCGTATATGAAGTGCATAGAGTTTCTGTCACTCTTTTGCTGTTTGGATAACATGAACGAGGGGAAACAGGATTTACATATCCACTATATTCTTCTTTAAATTCATTTACATCACCTGTCGATTTACCATATACTTCTCCAGTTGATATATATAATAACCTTTTTGCTTTATTTCTTTTTGCATATTCAAGAAGATGGTATGTTCCCTGTACATTTCCTACTATTGTTTCAACTGGATTTTCAGCAAATGCAGCCGGAAACGCATTTCCAGCTGCATGTATAATATAATCCACTGAGTAATTAAATAAAATAGGTGCGCATAAATCATACTCAACATAATTCAAACAATCGTTTTTAACAGAATCAAAACGTGTTTTTAGTTTTTCAATTTTTCTTCCTGCTGCATAGACTGTAATATTAGCATTTGCATCCTGATTATACTGCATCAGCATATCTACTAAAAAAGAACCAATTGTCCCAGTCGCACCAGTAATTAAAATTTTAGAATTTTTCAACTGTCCAATTCCAAGTGACATATTTATTGCTGTTTTTAAATCTTCAATATATGTTTTGCTTTTATATATACTCATAAAATCTCCTACAATTCTACCCTAAGTAAATTTATTTCTTTAACCAATCTGAACGTCGGGCAATCAGCAATGCTTTAAATATGTCCAAATCATCAACAGTTGTGAGTTTTATATTCTTTTCTGATCCAGCTGAAAAGTGTACCTGTTTTCCCATTTCGATCATTAATGTGCATGATGCAACAGAATTTGTTATTCCAGCTTTAAGCGCATCTCTGTGAAGATCACATATTCCCTTTAAGAAAAAGCCCTGTGGAGTCTGCGTTCTCTTCAATTTACTTCTTGCATAACTTCCAGTAGATATTTCTCCATCTTCGGTTTGCAACATAGCCTCCGCGCAAGGAATTGTTGCAATTCCACAACCATATTGTTTGGTTTTTGCAATACAATCAGAAATAATTTCATCAGACACCATTGGGCGAATAGCATCATGGATTAACACAATATCATCGGAAGAAAAATGCTTTTCCAGTTCAAATACTCCATTTCTAATAGATCCCTGACCATTATCTCCTCCAGGCACGATATATTTTAATTTAGAAATATTAAATTGTTTTGCATAAGCCCATAATACATTTTCCCAACCCTCTATACAAACTACTGCTATAGCATCAATGGCAGGATGATTTTGAAATGCTTCAAGCGTATAAATAATAACTGGTCTTTCATTTATAGTTAAAAACTGTTTGGGAATATCCTGATGCATTCTCGCACCTGACCCACCTGCAATAATCAATCCAATATTCATCTTTTTTTCCTCCATATCTTACATATTTTTTATCTTTTTGTTTTCTTTTTGTATGCTACATAACATCAAAAACAACATAAGGGAAATTGTTGCTGATGAAGCAGTAAACAACTGAGTATATACCATTAAAAACAAGACCATGATCAGGATACTTATTGAAACGATAAAATTTTGAAAAACATCCTCCATATTTACGTATACAAATATTAATAGCAATATAACCAATATGCATCCTCCAAGACATAAAAAAGTTCCCATATCACTAATTCCATAATGGGAATATCCAAATGCATACTCTTGCTGCCAATAATATTTTCCAATGCCTTCTCCCACTGCTTTATTTACATTTCCATTTAAGGCATAGAAAATAATGCCAAATCGCTCTCCACCGCCTACAACTGAATTATATTGCATTCCTTCGTTTATTTTTACAATCATTAATTCCACAATATCTCTAAAAGCATCTAAATACTTATACATAAAATATACTGTAAATACAAGTATTAACATTATTGGAAGAAATTTACGTATAACATGAAAAGCTTGAAGCATTATACTTTTATAGTGTTTCTTACTTAATACACTAGTTAGATAATAAATAAAAATAAAAATTACAAAAATAATATAAAAGCCCTTATTATCATTCTGAGTGGAAATATATGTATAGAACACTAACATTGTCAGGACATATGCAACGTATATTTTCTTATAACGCAAAACCGAATGTTTATAATAGAAATAACTATACAAGAAAAAAAACGCACTAAATAATGCTAAATAGGGTGTTCCATTAAAACCAAAAAGACCACTCATTAAATCTGGAACAAACGTGTTAACGGCATTTGTTCGTCCTGACAACCAAAAAGCACCTCTCTGTTCCAATAAAATGGCAGGAATATTAAGTACCATATATATGTTTATTGTCCAAAATAAGATTTTGTTTTTAAATACTTCTAATAAATAGTCCGCTTTATATTTCATTAAATAAGTGCCCATGAGAACAACCAAAAGTTGAGGAAATATTTTTAAAATATTTGATATCCAAACAGTTGTACTCCCACCACACCAAAAATAATTCAAAACTGCATAAAGTATTACTAGGCTTCCTACAACCATGCCAATATTATTTGCAAGTTTGCGGCTTAATACTAAAATACCTAGCATCGCAATAATCAGTATTAAATTTGTATATTTTGTAATGTTAAGCCATGTAAAACACATTATTTGCAGTAACCAAAAAATCAAAATAAAATTATACACTATATGATTCTTTTTTATTTTTATCTTCATTTTCCCTCTCAACTCAATATCAATTCAGATTTAGCCCTTTATTTTTAAATCTGAATTTATATATAGCTGTTTCCAGTATTAATATTTTACACCTTGGCATCTTGCCTAGGGGAACTGTCTTTTGAGATAATTTACTTTCGCATGTTGAAAGTTGAACATTCTCATTTTCCTCGTAATTTGCAGGACGAAATTTTCCGTTTATTCTATATTCATTTATTGTTTTTACGACTAGCTCATAGTCTTTAAGCCATTCCTTGCACTCTTCCAATGTTTCAAACACTTTTCCATTTTCATTATTTTCAATTTCAACAGCAATATTTCCACTTATTGAATTTGACAGCATAAACACACCGGCTAAAGACAATTCATAATATACATAACTATATGTTTCGGCACATAACGGCCACACAAAAGCACATGCAATATCATTTTTCTTTATGGCATCTATCATTGCATTCTTTCCCTGCTGTGCAATTGAAACATAAATATTTGAAACGCCCTGTATCTTTTGTGAATCTATGCCCAAATAATAAAATTCATATTTTTCTTTTAGTTTCGGATATGTGGAAGTGACTAAGTTACACCATTCTTTAAATCCTTTTTCTTCACTTTGTCGTCCTGCAAACGCAATTCGAATTTTTCCAGAAATCTCAGAATAGTTTTTTTTCCCAGTTATGATCAGATGTGGACGAACAAAAACTTTCTTCGAAAATTCCGGAAAACACTCCGTAATAGCATTTTTAACAAAATCAGAGGGTACAATAACAGATACTAAATTTTTTTCTATCTCAGAAAAAAAAGCTTTCATTTTGCTAAAATGAATTATTCCTTTATATGAACATTTTTTGCATTTATTTTCATTAGGAATGGTTGCTCCACAATATTTCCCCTGACTGTCTACAAGATGTGGACTATCACACAGAACAAAAAAATCATGTACAAAAACATATGTAGGCGCATTCCACCTATTTATTATCTTCGATAATTCCGTCAAACTATGGCTCTGCATATGTTGCAAATGAATTGCCTCAATAGACATATTTTTTTCATATACAATTTTTTCTATAAATTTTTCAATATCGCAGTATTTTATGATCCCAATAAATTCGTCATTATAATTTACCCCTGCAATTTGTATACCGAGCAAGCTTTTATGACTATAAAACGAAAAAAAGTTTAAATGATTACATCCGTTTTTTTGAATAATCTTTGAATAAGTCGAAATAAATTTTTCTGTTCCGGCAGATCTAATCAAATAATTCGAATGCATAAATGAAATAACTAATTTATTTTTTCTTTCGTCAATGTCCATTTCCATTCCCCACTTTTATACACTTTTTTCAGATTCCATTACTAAGCACTTTAAAAATCCATATTAATGACTTTTTCATTCCATATTTATACGGCGTTTTCCATTTCAACAATTTAAATCTTGCAACAAAACTTTCTGTATAATTGCAAATCAAAGGAACAAGACTCTGTGCCTCTACTGTAAAATCTGTCCTACATTGATTATTAATTTCTCTAAATGTATTTTGCAATATATGGTTTCTTTTACCAAGCAGGCGATGTACTCCTTTTTTCAATGTCCAGTATTCTACTTTTCCGACAACATTATTTTGATGCTGCCTATATAAAATATATCCCTGCTTATCTCTGCATATATAGGCGCCTGTGCAACCTGCAATACGATAAATCCATGCATCATGATGGATTTTTCCATTTTGAGGTTTATTTCTACACATCTCAGCCAGCTTACGATTAAAAACAAACGTACATCCATAAGCATTACTTACTGTAACAAATTGTAAAAAGCTATCTTCATAAAAAAAGTCATCATGTACATTTAATTTATTCAAATTTTGATCTACTATTATTTTTTTTGAATAATATAATGCTGGTTTTTTTGTACCTTCGATATTCAATACTCCATGATATAATTTTTCATCTAGCCAAAAATCATCCTGATCAGCAAAAGCAAAAAAATTAATATTAGAATCCATATTATCCAGTGCATAATTCAGCAAATACATGAATCCATTTGCAGATCCAAGATTATTTCCATCTCGTTCTAATAAAATAATCTTGTCTTTATTAGCCTCTGCATATTTTTTCAGAATCTCATATGTTGCATCTGTAGAACCATCGTCGCGAATAATTAATTTCAAACAAACATTTTTTTGGTCTAAAATGCTCTTTATCTGTTCATCTAAATATTTCACCCCATTATATGTACTCATCATTACAACAACTTCTGGTGTTTTTGAATTCATATCTGCTCCCTTAAATATCAATTTTTATATACAATCTTTCTGATACTGTGCTTATCTTTATTTGCATCACTTGGAGGAAGCTTCCACTCTCCATAATAATGGCTTAAGAACTCATCATAATGCTCTGCACCCAATAACTTTGTATCTTCAAATGTATAATACTGTAATTTTCCAAATATTTTCTTGTCAATAATCTCTCGAGTCATATATGCACCAAAAAAACTAACAACTGTTTCTGCCTGATCATAGTTATATTTGCACAATCCTCGCTCGATTTTAGACATTAACTTATATGTGTTAAGTTTTCTTCCAACTTTTACTTTCGCTAGGCAATTAATAATGACCTGCTGATATTTTGGCCTGCCCGGACGATTTAAATTAACTAATTCGTCAAAACAAGACATATGATACAATAAGCGCCATCCCGTTAAATACCAGAAATGAATCTTTTGAGCAATCTTATTCTTGGGCATACCATCATACGGAAAAATGTCAAGCCATGCATTTTCAATAATTTCAACAGAATTTGAATTATTGTAAATTTCTACATTTGTATTGACTAATCTGCTAAAGTATCTCCTATATGAACTATCTGTTTTATAATTCAGGAATTTAAACCCTTCAGGCAGTTCATCGTTCACTATTTTTATAAATTTTTCATAATCCGGTCGTGGCATTCCCATATCAACATCATCATCCCAAGGAATAAATCCCTGATGCCTAGCAGCCCCAAGCATTGTTCCACCAACCATGAAATAACGCAAATGATGCTTTTCACAAATTTCTGCAAACATTTTAATCAAATCCAGTATTGTCAGCTGCAGCTTTCTTAATTCAGAATTGTCCTCTTTATTATAAGTATTAAATTCCATACCCGCTCCTTCTAATATACTTCAATATACATTCTTATACCAACATATATTTATTTTTACTATCTCCATATTCTAACGTGAAATCTTTGTAAAGTCAACTATAAAAGAGCAATATGCTCGACAACAAGTGTTGCGAATATATCTCCATAGAGATTACAAGCCTGGAAGCTGAGCAACACTCAACATCCAGGCCTGTTTTTAATTATTCCGCTTTCTTTTTACTGCAATTTTCCATCATTCACTAACTTCAAGCCCATTCATTCCAAAGATATACCACTTTCCACCAATCTTATGCTTACCAACAAGGCTCCATCCATTAGCATCAAAGTAGTACCATCTTCCGTCAACCTGTTTCCAGCAATTCTTAATTCTCTTGCCATCAGCTCCATAATACAGGAAACTGCGTCCCTCATAATTGTAATATGGTCTCTGATACAGGTAGTTCTTTGCCATAACACCATAGGAATTAAAGTAATAGTATTCACTTCCAATTTTAATAGAAATATTCCGGTACATTGTACCTGCTTCGGAAACATAATACCAGTCTGTTCCAATCTTGTTCCAACCTGTTGCAAATGATTTTAAAGTCTTATTGCCCTTTCCATCAAAATAATAGAAGTCTCCATCTACTTTCCAGTATCCTGCGGTTGACTGACCGTCTACAAACAGATAATATTTGCCATTAATTTCCATTGTATCATTCCAGACTGCATTGCCGCTAACAAAATACATGGAACCATACCATCCATCAGCAGCAAAAATACCGTTACTGTCAGCATAGCCAATACCATCCATGCTTCCTGAAGTAAACATCCTTCCGTTCTCCATGAAGTAATAGTTCTTACCGCCAATCACAAGGCCTTCATTTCTTACGAATTTTCCGCCATTAGCATAGAACCATGAGCCATCTGATGTTTTCACCCAGCCGTTGTTCTTCGCAGTCTGGCTTGCTGTGACAACGCCATTGCTCTTAATGGTATAAACGGTCTTTCCGTCCTCAGACACTGTACTGGTAAGATACAAATATCCGGACTCATCGAACAAATATTTCTGACCATTGATTGTTTTAAGGCCTGTATACAGTTTTCCATTACTTCCAGCATAATTTCTATGATTATTACACCATTTGTTAACCGCCAACTCACCATTAATGCCAGCATAGTAGCTAACCCACTCATCATTCTCCTCTACAGAAACATTTCTGTCGAATGCCATAGTTCCATCTGAGTAGAAATAATACTTTTTGCCGCCAATATTCTTAATGCCTTTGGCAAGCTGGCTATTTGCTACGTAATAGTAGTTACCATTCACAAGATTCCAGCCATTTGTCATAGCTGTTCCTATACCATTGCTTACGCCATTTGAATCAAAATGATATAATTTTCCATCAATGATCTCATCGTTCTGAACTCTTCTGCCGGTAGTGTCCAGATAATACCAGTTTCCATCAATTTTCTTCCATGTTTTGGTTACATACTTTCCATCTGCACCATAATATCTTACAACGCCAGCCACATTATTATCCATTCCCCAGCCATTTACCAGTGCGGCTCCGGAACTCTGAAGATAATATCCATCGTGCATCTGGTTTTTAAGCATTGCACCCTCATCATCAAAGAAGTAAATTTTTCCGCCAATGGTTTTCTTCTCATCCTGTACAGGTTTGCCATTTGTAAAATAGTAGTAGGTTCCATTGCTTTTCAGCCATCCATTCTGTGTTGATGGAATCTCTTTTACCCAGCTGCCATCTTTATGGAAAATATTGCACTTGTTATTAATATATGCAGCACCCGTTACACAATTATAGTCTACAAGATAGTACCATTTGCCATCTGTATCCTGATACCAACCGTCTTCTTTTAATTTACCATCTGCACCTGCAAACAGTTTTGTACCGTCATATTTCTTGAAAATACCGGTTTTCATTTGGCCATAAGCATCAAAGTAATAATCAGCATTACCAATTGAATAGATATCGGAGCTATACTTATCTGCCTTTTTGGTGTCAAAGTAATACCACTTTCCGGAAATTTTCTTCCATCCGGTTACCGGTTTTCCATTCTCGAGGTAATATTTACCATCTGCCCAACCGTTCTTTGTGTATACGCTACCAACACCGTTTACTCCAAATGCATATAATTTACCATCATAATATGCTTTCTTATTTATCTGCATCCAACCAGATTCACCAAAATAGTAAACTGTATTTCCAAGCTTCTGTATTCCTTTTCCTGACTGCCCGTTACTGTCATAATAATACCAGTTAAATCCATCATGATACCATCCTGTTACCATATGTCCCTGGCTGTCAAAGCGATAGCAATGGTCGTCGTTCCAGATCGTAGTATCTTCTACCATGCGGCCTTCATAGTTAAAATAATAAGTATATTGTCCAATCAGAACCTTTTCATCTGTAACAAGGCTTCCGCTCTTCACATAATAATAGCCACCTGATAATTTTTTCCATCCATCCGTTTTCATACTGACGGAAGCACTTACTTTACCATCGGATCCAAAATAATATAAGGTTCCATCAACGGCGTAAGCCCGATTTGTTGTCATACGTCCATCGGATTCAAAATAGTACTGACTGCTTCCTACAGAAGTAAATCCACTGGCAGCTCTTCCTTCTTTTCCGTAATAGTACCAGGACTCTGAATCTGTATCCTTATACCACCCTGTTATGATGTGACCTTGCGCATCAGTTCTGTAGCAATAGGAGTCCTCATTCTCTTCTGTTACTTCACTAATCCAAACGGTATTATCCACTACCATCTTTCCATCGCCATCAAATGCGTATGAATAAGAACCGATTTTCTTTACAGAACCTCGCAGCACATCCTGATTCTGCAGGTAATACCAGTTGCTCTTAATTTTAACCCAGCCATCTTTAGAAAGGCTTTGTTTCAGTTCCTGTACACCATTCTCACCAAAATACCACAGATATCCAGCTTCTGCAACTACATAATCTGTCTTCATTAAACCATTGTAGTTAAAATAATAAGTCTTTCCATTGATCGTCTGGATTCCGATTACAGCTCGATAATCAGTACCGAAATAATACCATTCTGCTTCATCGTCATCTGATATATTCTGCCAACCCGTTACCAAATGACCGGAAGCATCTGCATAATATACATATTCATTGTCGTCCTTATCCCAGGACCAGAATGCTTGATTGACCATCATTCTACCGTCAGAATCGAGATAATATGTATATCCTCCAACTTTAAGGAAGTCCCTTTTTACAAGCTGTTTATCTTTCGCATAATACCAGTTGTCTCCGGCTTTCATCCAGCCATCTTTAGAAATACTCTGTTTAGATTGCTGAACTCCATCTTCACCAAAATAGTATAAGTATCCATTGCTTACAGCAGCACGATCCGTCAGCATCTGGGCTTCACTGAAATAGTAAGTTTTACCATTTACAGTCTGAACTCCTGATGCTCCACGTCCATCAGTGCCATAATAATACCAGACGTCATCATATTTTTGCCAACCTGTTACCATATGACCTTTTTCATCTACATGGTATATATCCTCACTGGTTTCATCATTGTAAACGTAAACATCAGTGTCTACTGCCATTTTACCGCTATAGTCAAAATAGTATGTATAATCTCCTATTTTGAGGAATTCTTCTTTTACCAGTTCTTTGTCTTTAATATAGTACCAATTTCCTCCGCCTTTGGCCCATCCATTTTTAGACATGCTTTGTTTGGTCTGCTGAACTCCATTTTTATCAAAATAATACAGATATCCATTTTCGACAGCCATAGCATTTTTCTGCATTACTCCACGTCTTGAGAAGTAATAGGTTTTTCCATTAATAGTGTGGATTCCAATTGCCTGACTTCCATCTGATAAATAGTAATACCATTCATCGTCGTCCTGCTCCTGATACCAGCCTTTTACAAGATGTCCCGCTGCATCTGTACGGTAATATGTGTACTCATCGTTTTCCTCATCATATACGCTAAATACAATATCAACATACATGGTTCCGTAGTTTCCCATATAATATGTGTAATTGCCGCTTGTCACAAATTGATTTTTTACCAGAGTGCCGTTTTTCACATAATACCAATCGCTTCCGGCTTTGATCCAGCCATCTTTGGAAATTGCCTGCTTACTCTGCTGAGTGCCATCACTTCCGAAATAGCACAGATAACCATCCGATTCAACTGCAATATTACGCTGCATTACACCATTTTCAGCAAAATAATAGGTTTTTCCGTTAACAGTCTGAATTCCCTCTGCGCAGCTTCCATCTGACAGGTAATAGTACCAGAGAGTCTCTGCATTGCCGCCTTCCCCATCATCCGTTACTTCTTTATACCAGCCCTTTATAAGATGTCCCTTAGAATCCACTCTATAGTATTTATATTCATCACATTCCGAATCATATTGGCTGAATGTAGTATCGGTATACATTTCACCAGCTGAGCCCATATAATAGGTATTGTTTCCTACTGTGAGAAATTCATTCCGCACAAGATTCTGGTTTTTTACATAATACCATTTTCCATCGGCGTTCACCCAGCCATCCTCTGTCAAGTCTTTTCTTACTGTCTGTACACCATCGTTTCCAAAAGAGTAGAAAACACCATCCATAACGATTACTGAATTTTTCTTCATTCCATACCATTTATCGAAATAGTAGGTTTTTCCGTTAATAGTCTGTAATCCTTCTGCAAGGCTTCCATCTGCACTATAGTAATATGTATTAGAATCCTCATCCTGGTACCAGCCTTTTACCAGATGCCCTGATGCATCCAATCTGTAATATTTAAAAGCCTTGGCTTCTTCATCATACCTGTTTATCTGGGAGTTTTTGCGCATCTCACCATTGCCGTCCAAATAATAAGTATAATTTCCAATTGTCAAAAATTTGTCCCTGACAATTTTATTATCTTTTGCATAATACCAGGTATCACCAGACTTCACCCAGCCATCCTTTGACAAGCTCTGAACTGTCTTCTGTACTCCGTCTTCTCCAAAATAATGCAACGCACCATTTACTTCAATAGTGTAGTTACATTGCATTCTTCCAAAGAATGCAAAACAGTAGGTTTTTCCATTAATTTCTCGAATTCCATCTGACGCATTGCGACCGTCTTCAAGATAATAATACCAGACGTCTCCTAAATCTCCGTGTATGCAATACCATCCCTTAATAACATGTCCGGATTTATCTACCCGGTAAGCCCTAAGAAAACCATCTTCTGGATCAGCTTTCATATATTCCCCATCTATACCCATTTTTCCATTAATGTCCATATAATAGGTATAACCGTCAACAGTCACAAAATCATTCTTAACAAGCTGTCCATCCTTTATATAATACCAGGTGTCCCCACCTTTCGCCCATCCATCTGTGGAGCTGCTTTGTTTATTTTGCTGAATTCCATTTTCATCAAAATAATAAAAGTATCCTCCGTCAATAATCGTATAATTTCTGAGCATTAAACCGTCTTCAGAAAAATAATAGGTGTTTCCATTGATTGTCTGGACTCCTTTTGCAGAACTACCATCTGCATTATAATAATACATCTGCTCGGAATCTTCATCTTCCTGATACCAGCCAGTTACCAAATGTCCATCAGAATCCACACGATATTCTTTATAGTCATAGTAGCTGTCATCATTATATACACGAAATGTTGTATTTGTCAGCATTCGTCCATCATAGTTCATATAATAGGTATAACCACCTGATGTTACAAAATCATTCCGCACAATATCCTGATTTTTTGCATAGTAATAATTGCCGTCAACAGTAATCCATCCATCTTCTGCAAGACTCTGCTTTACGGTCATACTTCCATCGCTGCCGAAGTAGTAAAAAGTGGCATTTTCTATAACTTCCCGATACTTGAGCATTTCTCCAGAACCATTAAAATAGTATGTTTTTCCATCAATCTCCTGAATGCCCTCTGCCCGATGACCATCCGGAAAATAATAATATTTTTCTGAATACTCATCTTCCTCTTCGATGCAGAACCAACCAGTTATCATTTTTCCATTTTCATCAAAACGATAAACTTTTCCATTATCATTTTCATCATAAATGGTTCTCTCCGTATCTGTTACTTTTTCACCATTCTCGTAATAGTACCAGTCATCGCCTTCCTGTACCAAACCATTTTTTACTTCTTCCTCAATTTCTGCTGCAGCAGCCACAAGGTCAGGGCTTATTTCCTCCAATGTCTTTTCATCTTCTGATGGAGTTTCCTCTTCCGACGGCTTCTCGCCTTCTTCTGTAGTCTCTTCCTCGGACGGCTTCTCCTCTTCGGACGGCTTCTCGCCCTCTTCTGTAGTCTCTTCCTCGGACGGCTTCTCCTCTTCGGACGGCTTCTCCCCTTCTTCTGTAGTTTCTTCCTCGGACGGCTTCTCCTCTTCCGACGGCTTCTCGCCTTCTTCTGTAGTCTCTTCCTCGGACGGCTTCT
>OLWA01002594.1_pt1 | contig 15708 bp, 13 predicted proteins | sample 1673251 | NCBI WGS metagenome assembly OLWA01 (sample SAMEA3178937, study PRJEB25190) | human gut metagenome | biome: human gut; feature: human-associated habitat; material: faeces | place: Austria | collected 2013
GTCCTGCCTGATAGCACCAGGGTCGAAGCGAACAAGACCTATAAGTGGCGCTTCATGCCCACGGACACCAACTACACGCCTCTGACCGGTGAGATCGAACTGTATCACAAGTCCGGCGGTGGAGGCGGCTACAATCCACCCGTCACCTACTACACGCTGCGCTTTGAAACAGGCGGCGGCAGTGATATTTCCAGTGTGCGGGAAGCGTACAATGCCTACATTGACCTGACCCAATATGTCCCCACCTGGCGCGGACACACCTTTATCGGCTGGTACAGCGAACGCGGCCTGACAAACAAGGTTTCCGGTGTTTATCTGACGAAGGATATGACCGTGTATGCAGGCTGGCGCGTGGACGAAAATCCGGGCACAGGCGCGAATCCCTTTACCGATGTTTCTGAAAAGGACTGGTTCTACGGCGATGTGATGTTCGTCTACGAAAACGGACTGATGCTCGGCACGAGCAAGACCCTGTTCAGTCCGCATGGGACGGCGACGCGCGGCATGATGGCGACCATTCTCTGGCGCATGGAGGGCAGCCCCGCGCCGAAGGGCAAAAACAGCTTTACCGATGTGGAGGCCGGAAAGTGGTACGCTGACGCGATCACATGGACGGCGGAGAACGGCATTTTTGCGGGCTACGGCAAAGACAAATTTGGCCCGGACGATCCCATCACCCGCGAACAGCTTGCAGCCATCTTCTACCGCTACGCAGACTACAAGGGCTACGATCTGACCGTCAAGGGAAATCTGGACAAGTTCAAGGACGCGGACAAGATCACGGATTACGCAAAGACGGCGATGCAATGGGCGGTCGGCAGCGGTCTTGTAAAGGGAAAATCCGGCAATCTGCTTGACCCGCAGGGCACGGCGACCCGCGCTGAGATCGCCGCCATGCTCCACCGCTTCATTGAGAAGTATGAGCTGGTGCAGGGCAAGGCTCCCGGCGGCCTGATGGGCTGGATCGACCCGAAGCGGCTGCAAATCCCAAAGACCGGCGACAGCAGCGTGTTAGGCTTGTGGGGGATCTCCCTCTGTACATCTCTTGCCGGATGCCTTGCGCTGACCACATGGCAGATCAGGCGGCGGCGTGAGGAAGAAGCGCTGCAAATCATCGAAAAGTAAACAGGCTCACCTTTAGGGGCGCGGGCAAATAGCCCCGCGCCCCTTTTCGGTTTCATTCGTCAGGAAAGGCGGTTGCTCTTTTGAACAACCGCCTTTCGCCATTTCTATCCGATTTGAGCAGAAAGGAAATCAGTCTATCTTAGATTATTAAATATAGTTGACTATGCATTCGAGCGGATAAAGCAGAGTATTGTTTTTTCCGTCTCTGCATTAATTTTCTCATCAACCCCACTTTCTGAGAACAGTGCATAATGAAATTTGGCATTTCCTTTTTGTGGCGTAAGTTTTGCTAACGTATCAAGGTATTCTGAATAAGAGAACGGTGTTTTTTTGAACTTGCACTCGCCAACCAAATATTTCTTTGCATCTCTGTCGACGCATAGAAGATTGATTTCTGTCTCCGCTATTCGCAAACCACTCGCCGCAGAATCATCGGGCACCGTGGTCTTCCCCGTCCAGCGGCCAATCTTAGCATAGCGAAAAGGCAGCTCATTCTTTTTCTGCATCTCCCGAACAAACTCACGGCACACATCTTCGAACGCAAAAGACGCGAACTTATGCAATTCCGGTTCAACAACAAATTCATACACACCGTTTACGTCGCCATCTTCAAGTTGAGAGAAATTTGCAAAACCAAAGGCATACCAGAAGCGGAAGAAATTATCTGTCAAGCGATAAGCCCCGCGACTGGAGTTCGCCTGTTCCTTTAGCTTTGCGTCAACAGAAAATTCTCGCTCTACAATGCCGAGTTCAATCAGATTTTTCAAGTATACACTGGTCTTTGAAGTATCCTCCACTAACGATTTCTGGCTAATATCATTTAACTTCGTATTACCAAGGGCCACCGCTTCAATGATTGAATTATAAATTGGTGTCTCCCGAAGCTCCTGATGAAGGAGAAAATCCACCTCGCTGTAAAGAATACAGCCCTTTGTCAGAATATTCCGTTTGATATTCTCACCAACCGAAAGCCCCGGATTCCACTGACGCAAATAGTGGGGTATTCCGCCGAGGACAGCATACGCAAGCACCTTGTCACGATCCGAGTAATCAGGGAAAAATTTAACGGCATCGTAAAAAACCATTTCTCTCATCTTGTAAATGCCAGTTGCTCTTCCATAAAGAGGATTTTTCTCAGACAACAGTTCCTTTTCAATAAAACTCATTGCACTGCCGCAGAGGATGATCATCACATTGCTGTCTCGAAATTCAGCGTCCCATAGATTTTGCAAAATGGAGGGTATGCTTGGATTTCCTTTGCACATATACGGGAACTCATCAATTACAAGCAGCTTTTTGCTGTCGCCATAAGGAAGATCAAGTACGGCCCGAAACGCTCTCGCCCAATCTGTAAACGCAGAGATATAGTCTTTTGCCGGAATATCTTCCTTCATCATTCGAGTCGAAAAGTTACGAAGCTGTACCGGGTCAGTTGTCTGCGTACAGGAAAAGAATACATGCGGTTTTCCCTTGCAAAACTCCCGAAGGGTTTCGGTTTTTCCTACACGTCGCCTACCATACATCGACCTGTGGCTGACGGACATCGCTCCTGGCAAGCTGGCCAAGTCCACCATCCGCCGTGACCGGCAGGACATCGAGCGCATCCTCCCGGTGCTGGGTCACTACAAGCTCACCGAGCTGCGTCCGGAGCACTTCCGGAATTTCTACGCAGAACTGCGAAAAGTCATCCGTCCCGATACGAAAAAGCCACTCTCCGAGTACACCATTGAGGGCGTGCACGCTACGCTGTGCAGCATCCTCTCTGATGCCGTGGAGGGTGGCTTTCTTTCGCATAATCCGGCTTGGCGCACCTACCGCTACGCCGGGCGCAAGTGCGAAAAGAAGATCGCGGACGAGGAAACGGCGCAGAAGATCATCGCCGCGCTGGAGGGCGAGAGCATCAAGTACGAAACCTACTTCAAGCTCATCATCGCCACGGGAATGCGGCGGGGTGAGTGCTGCGGACTGAAGTGGTGCAACATTGATTGGGAGCAGCGTTCCATCCACATCTGCCGCAACGCGGTCAAGGTGACGGACGAGGAGATCTTCGTAAAAGAACCCAAGACCCGCGCAGGTGACCGCTATGTGTACTTCTCAGCCGAGATGGAAAGTCTCCTGCGGGAGTACCAAAAAGAATGCCGGTATATCACCGAAACCTATGACCGGCGGCACCTGACCGATGATGACTTCCTGTTCCGCCGTCAGGGAGCGCAGCTCCCCATGACGCCCACCACCTTCACCTACCGCTTCAAGCTGATCCTCAAGAAAAACGGCCTGCCGCAGGAGCTGAACGTCCATTCCCTCCGGCACACCGCCGCCAGTCTGATGATCGCGGGCGGCACGGATGTGGCCACGGTGGCGGGCATCCTCGGCCACAGTCAGCCCTCCACCACGCTGGACATCTATACCCATGCTTTCGACAAGAACAAAAAGGCCGCCAGCGCGGGCTTGCAGGGAATGCTGGAGATTTGAATCACACATCCGCACACATAGGTCGTCAGGATTAGCAGATGAAGATATTTCTGGTTCTTTTTGGAACTATATCTTCCTTCAATATGGTTTCAAGTCAGAAAATTCCGAGGCTGCAGCCAATAGATTGTACAATTATTTCAGAGGTGCAATCAAAGGTACATTGGCACACTACAAACGTTTTTTCGCGCCTGAAGGGACTCAGCAATATTACACCTCTCTGCTGCTCCACGCTCTGGCACCAAAGCAAAGCATAGAATCTCTCTACTCCATTCTATTTGATTTTTATGTGAAAAACTTAGATTTCCAATATGTAACGGGCTATGGAGATCGTAAATACTGAACTGATTTACACAGTATAAGCGCAACGGCGGCAGGGAGAAACCCCTGCCGCCGTTTTTTTCTGTGCCATCTAAGTGAGCAGACCATTTTTACTTCCGCAGAGCAAAACGGTAAAATCTTGTTAGGACACCCTAAGGCCCGTTAGCGCGTTATAGCTACACAGGTTAGTTTCCATAGTAGACAGCAATAGGATGGATTACGCACAGGTTCCTTTCTTTTGTTGGTAGAAGTTGTCGTAAAACTTCATTTACGCTAAATTGTAGTGTAGCAAATATATTCTGCGAATCATTGGGATCGGTATCTTCGCCGATAATATTTGTAATCATCCCAACGCAAGTGATTTCACCACCATATTTGAATCCTAAGTTCTGTGCATCAATACGGAAATAACGATCATCCAAAGGGATAAGGTACCCATCCGAAGAAATCAGCATTCGGTTATAAGGAATAATCTGGCGAACCATATCGATTATCTCTTTGATTCCATCATACTGTTTCCCGCTGGCAGCAACTGCTTCTTTAATCTTGGCTCGGATTGCGTTGCTATTTGATCTTTGTTGTGAACGATTAAGACTTTCTGTTGCAACGGATGCGGTGGTTTCAATTTTCTCTTTCTCTGTTTTCTTTAAATACTCAATCAGACCGCCTTTTGAAAAAATTCTCTCCAGATAATCAAAATCAACGACATCGAAAACTCTTGTCAGCTCAACATATGCACCATAATCATCTTGATCCTGCCCATTAGAAGTCAAACATACAGGAGTAATACTATCATACGCAATGTCGAATGCTGCATCGTGAAGTGTTTTGGTTATAATCTCTCGAGATGCCGAATGTACTTCCTTTTCCGTGCCAATGCCTCCTTGGATATCAAGTTTAAGCTCTGCATTAAAAACTTTGGGTATTTAGAAAAAATGGTGGTTTTTGATTTGTCAAGTCGGTTCAAATCAAAATCGACTTTATTTTTATTGGTGGTTTTCTGCTCGATAACTGGCATTTTGTATTGAAGTATCGTTACTATACAATATAGAACTTTTTGAAAAAAGGTGGTTTTCTTTTCAAAAAAGGGTGGTCATTCTGGCAGCTTTGTGATATAATAAACCTTACCAACCAAAGGCTCGGGAGGTGTATTTATGGGAGCGACAGAAGTTGATGGTCACTCTTTCAAAGATATCGGGTTGCCTGAGTTCACCGTAATCAGTAGGAAGGAATCTGAAACCGGGGACATTTTGTACACGGTAGAACCCAAGGAAAGAATAGCGGACTGTCCGGCCTGTGGCGGCAAGCTGCATATTCACAAGGACGCCAAACGAAAGGTAAAAGACTTAGATGAGTTTGGACATCGTGTGGGTATCGTCGTCAAGGGTAAGTCATATCGCTGCAAGGATTGTGGGGAGACTGTGCGTGAAGAATACGCATCTATCTGTGGACAAATGACCCGGAGAATGGTTGAGAGCATCCAACGGGACGTATTTGGCGACATGACCTTTACTCAAATCGCAAGGCGGTATAATGTCTCGGTCTCTACGGTACAAGGGTTGTTTGAGGAACAGGGCGAGAAACTGTGGACCGCATATCATTTCGTAACGCCTCGTGTCCTGGGCATCGACGAAGTACATCTAAACAATGCCTATTATGGTGTATTTGTAAATGTCGATAGGCAAAATGGCGGAATCATCGAGTTGTCGGAGGAACGTTCTAAGAATGCTGTCATTGATGTGTTGAAGCGTCTGGAAAACCCAGAGAACTTATGTTATGTGACAATGGATATGTGGAGACCCTATTACGATGCGGTGCAAAGCGTTTTCCCGGGCATCCCTGTCATCATCGACCATTTTCATGTTATCAAAGAACTGTCCCGGTCTCTCGACAGCATCCGTGCTGGCCTCTGCAAAAGCATCAAGGATACCAAGACACGAGTAAGCCTCAAACACAATCGCTTCCTTTTACTTAAATCCAGTGAGGAACTTACCCCTACGCAAAAACGAGCATTGGATGTGCTTCTTGCCGCTTATCCTCAATTTGATATACCATATCAACTCAAAGAGTCATTTCGCAACATATACGCTTTTGCCAAGACCAAAAGCGAGGCGTTGAAGATGTTCGATGAATGGTGTGTTGAGTGTGAGCAGTTGGGAATAACTGCCTACAACGGTTTTATCACCATGATAAGGAACTGGGAACCTCAAATATTTGCCTATTTTGATTTTACTGGTGATGACCGCACAAATGCCCAGACCGAAAGCCTGAACAGGGCTATTCGGAATGTAGCAAGAGATGGACGGGGTTACTCATTCCAAAACCTCCGCACCAAGATGGTTTTCTATAAGAAGCCTACGGGCAGCACTCGATTCAACTTTGATGCCTTCGATGACTGAACACAGCAAAAGCCCTGACCGCGGTGGTCAGGGCTTTTTACTGCGATAAGGTTATACGAACATCTGCTGCAACAAGCCTTTCTTGAACTCCTGCATCGCCTCCATCTGCTCCTTGGCGGCAGCAACCACATCATCCATAGCTGTAAGGAATGCAGCGATTTTACGCTGTTCAGGAAGAGAGGGAAGCGTAACGGGAATACCCATGAGGACATCCTCCGTCATGCTTTCTCGGTCGTGTCTGGCTCCTTGTGAAGCATTTTCATAGATATATCTGTACCATGCGGAAGACTTAAAGTAATACGCCAAGTAAGTAGATTCATCGTCTGTTTTCTTTTTGAGGCACGTATATAATGGAGAAATGATACCCGGTTCTTCTCCCATATATACCTGAAAGGGGCCGTGCGGTGCTGTTTTGGACTTACGCGGGTTGTAGACGAAGTATCCGGGGCGCACGATATAATAATTCTGCGTGTTGCCTTCTACGGCGATATCTTTATCAAAGAACGCCCTCTGGGGGACGATGCCAAGTTCAGCTGAGTTTGTCAGCACCAATTTGATAGCCTCTTGGCTGTTCCTCTCGGTAATTTTGTCAAACACCTCAGAAAGAGGAACGATAGAGGGTGCCGGAAACTCACTTCCATCGTCCGCCCGGAACCGTATTTCCTGAGAGAAAATCTTCTGTACAACATCACTCCTGAGCCCTTTCAAGCCCAGTTCCGCCAGCATAGCATTAACCTTGGTCAGCGCCTTGGTTCCCTTTTCATCTGCCAAAACCAGCTTGCTCTGCACAGCATCCAGGTCTACTACAGGTTCAGGGTCAAACGTGTCCACATACCGGTTAATGTTCATATTATAATCATTGTCATCCGTTACCACAGAGAGTGGAACCTTGGTAGCAAACCTGGAAATATTCTCACGGGCAACATAGGTGTCCACAATACGGTCGATATCTGCGTCGGAGAGAATATTCTTAGTCTTCTCGGGAGTAAAGCATGAGCTTGCATTGACAAATAGGATGTTGTCGGAGTTGCCGTTGCGTTTTTTCTTCAGTACCAGAATGCAGACAGGGATTTCTGTGCCGTGAAATAGGTTGGAGGGTAAGCCAATGACAGCGTCTACGACATTCAGAGCACCAATCAGATACTCCCGAATTTTCTTCTCTGCTCCACCACGGAAAAGGACACCATGCGGTAACAGAACAGCGATACGTCCATCGTCTGCCATGTGATAAACCATGTGCTCCAAAAATGCCAAATCAGCATAACTCTTAGGGGCTAATACCCCAGCCGCAGAATAACGAGGGTCATCCTCCATAGCTTTGGGAGCAGCCCATTTGAGACTGTACGGGGGGTTAGACACCTGAACTGTGAACTGTTCAGTTTTCTTCTTATCAAAATTATCCACCCGCAGGGTGTCATCGTTGTATGTGGTGAACTCTTTGTAGGGAACCCCGTGCATAAGGAGGTTCATACGGAGAAGATTGTAAGTGCTACCATTCAGCTCCTGGGCATAGTAATGGCCCACTTTCTGTTTCCCCAAGTGCTTCTTAACCTCCAGCAGCAAAGACGCAGAACCCGCACAAGGGTCGCAGGCAGACGCGATTTCATCCAGCCCCACAGTTGCCAGCCGAGCTACCAATGTAGATGCACACGTGGGGGTGAAGTATTCTCCCCCTTTCTTCCCAGCGTCATCGGCAAAGAGAGCAATGAGGTACATATAGGCAGTACCCAAAACATCAATCTCGGCCTCAGTGACGCCGAAGGGAATATCGTTGACACGCAACATGACCTTAGAGATAAGCTCAGTGCGCCCAGAAACCTCACGGCCCAAGTCTTTATCTTGGAGGTTCATGTCGTCAAACAACTTATAGAAGGCAGCTTCAGAATCCTGGCCTACGGTACTGCCCACCAGAGCGTTGATAGCTTTCTCAAAGTCCTCGATACTGAACTGACCTGCCTTGATGGAGTCAATGAGAGCCCCCCACAGATTTTTCGGTTCCATGATATATCCCAGGTGCTCCAAAGACCACTCCTTTACGGTCTCTGTGTAATCCGGGTCAGCAAGTGCCTCCTGGTAGGAAATACCATCATTCTTCAAGAGGTCATCCATATAGTTCTCAGTATGCTCTGATAGATAGCGATAGAAGATGACACCCAGAATGTAATTCTGAAACTTTGCAGCGTTCATATTGCCCCGGAGGTCATTAGCGATGGCCCAGAGCCGTTTCGCCAATTCCTGAGATTGCTTTGTTTCATTGGCAACCATAGATTACACTCCTTCGGAGGTGAATTTATCGTACATATCAGATACGAAAAACAGAATATCGTTAATGAGCTTGGTCAATTTCAAAAGGCCCAGTTTCAAACTGCTAAGTCGTTGACGAATGCTCTCTTTCGTGACAGATTTCTCGTCACAGAAATACTTATGGAGAATTTCAGATACGATTTCAGGCTCGATACCATGAACTTGGGCGAACTCTTCCACAGCGGACTGAAGCCGTTCATGCTCATATTCACTGTAGGCCTCGAAGATGTCGGCGTTCGGGTCGAGGTCGAAGAACCGGGCGGTAATAAAGTCCTTCATAATGTCACTCTTATAGCGGAGCTTTTCGTTATCAGACCGTTCGATTTCTCGGAGGATAAGGTCGATAGATTTCTCCATTGCGGCCTTGTCATTCCGGTTGATGTCTTTTAAGAGATTAAGGATATAAACCACGTTTATCTTGTCGGTACGGATAAGCTCGATATTAAAGTCGATATCTGCCAGCGTCGTCACTGAGCCTTGGCGACGTTTCCGCTCAATGTCGTCATAGTAGGACAGATACCAACTCTTATAGTCGCTGAACGTGGCCTCATCCATGAAAACGTCCAAGTCATCCCAGTTGAATTTGGAGAAAGTTTTGAGTGTATTTAGCGTCTTGGATAATTGCCGGAATGCCAAAATAAACGCCCGTATATCGTTTTCACTCTGCAAATATCCAGCATCATCCGGGGTCTCCGCTACCGCTTGAACTTTTTCCGTCCACTTACGGTACTCAGCGACGTAGTAATCATAGCTTTCCAATAAATAATCATTAGGGTTCCCATCACCGGAATACAGCCGCAAAGCCTCGTCCTGAGCCTTTTTAATATTGCGGTAAGTAACGACTTGTCCGAACTGTTTCGTGAGCTTGAAGACTCGGTTCGTGCGGCTATACGCCTGCAGAAGATTATGCCATACCAGCGTTTTATCCAAAATAAGGGTGTTGGTAGCTTTACTGTCAAACCCGGTTAGGAACATATCAACTACCAAGAGAAGGTCAATTTGCGGCAATTCCTTCTGTTTCATCCGTTTGGCGATATCTTTGCGATAGGCGTCAAGAGTATCCAAGTCGTAGTTTGTACCGAACATGTCGCCGTAGTCTTTCATACACTCTTTGAGTTCGTCGCCGGAATATTCATTGGCCCCCTCATCCATATCTTCATTGGGGCGATATGTAAAAATGGCGGCGATTTTATACCCCTTGGGATTGTGGGTCTTCATATAGCGGTAATACCGCATCAGCGTTTGGATTTTGTCTGTAGCAAAGATGGCTGTATATACATCTTTCCCGGCAGGGTGCGTATGTCGTTCCAGGTGCGTCAGTATATCCTCCGCCACACCAGTAATCCGCTGGTCATCGTGGTAGGCATCGGAAATATCGATGTTGTGCCGCTTGCAATACTCAGGGTCATCTAACTGCGTGGGGTCTATCCCAGGGGTAGCAACATGAAGAACATTTATAGTTCTCATGTATTCAACGGAGAAACGTAGCACATTCCCGTCAGCAATGGCCTCTTTAATCATGTATCTGTGGATGCAGGAATCCAGTTTCCCAGCATTAAAGATGTCTGCGGTTGTTCGCCCATCTGCGCTTCTATTTTCTGCAAAAATGGGAGTTCCCGTAAAGCCAATATAGTTGGCTGCTTGGAAGTGTCCCTGAATACTGCTGTGCATCTTTCCAAATTGACTGCGGTGACATTCATCAATGATAAACACACACCGTTTATCCCGCAGGGGAGCCATCTTTTCTTCATATTTAGGGTTGCGAAGTGCTGCGGCCATCTTCTGAATGGTGGTCACAACAAGAGTCTTGCTGGAATCACCCAAAGCCCGAACCAGCGTAGCTGTGCTGTCGGTATTGTCCACGCACCCATACTCAAAGGAGTTGTATTCGTCTACGGTCTGGTCATCGAGGTCCTTGCGGTCAATAAGAAAGAACACCTTGTCGATACGGCGGTTATCCCGCAGCAAAGCTGCTAATTTATAAGAGGTCAGCGTCTTTCCGGAGCCAGTAGTATGGAAGACATAGCCGTTCATATTGCTCCCAAAGATGCGTTCCATTGCCTTTTTAACGGCATAGATTTGATAGGGGCGCATGACCATCAAGACCGGTTCAGACTGCTTGATAACAAAGTAACGAGTAAGCAGTTCGGTGACATTGAACTTTGTGAGAAAATCCTGTGTGAAGTCAATGAGCCTGTTGATTCGCTTATTTTCCTCGTCAGTCCAATAGAAGACCAAGGATTTAAGGATGCTTTGGTCAGTCGCACCATCCTCGGTACGTTCATTCATGTTGGCAAAATACTTTGTTTGTGTTGAGTTGGAGACAACAAAGACCTGGATATAGCGGAACAGTCCCCGGAAAGAGAAGCGGCGATAGCGGTTGATTTGATTGATAGCTTCGTTGATTTCGACGCCTGGGCGCTTCAGTTCCACTTGGACAAGCGGCAGTCCGTTGATAAGTATGGTCACATCATAGCGACTTTTGTAAAGCACATCGTCCTTGTGGGACTTATCCATGGTGACTTGATGTGTCACCTGATAGGTGTTCCGGGTTTCATCGTCTGTGAGAAAGCTCAAGTAGACCGTCTTACCGTTGTCCAGGTCGAGGACCCATTGCTCTCGAAGAATTTTGGCGGACTCATAAATCGTGTGATTCTCCAGCCTGAGAAGAACTCGGGCGAACTCGGCGTCGGTAAGTTCTGCGGTGCCCTTCGCTTCCATCAGATTTTCAGCATTGACTTTGCAAAGCTGTGTTCTGAAGTTATTCACAATGTCATTGTAGTTCGACATAGGGATGAAGTCATATCCCATTTCTCCCAGTTTTTCAATAAAAATGGATTCTACTTCATATTCAGAGGCTACCTTTGCCATATTGCTCAACTCCTCAAAAATTTAATGCCAAACCTTTGTACCTAAAGAAGATATTGGTTCAAAGTCAATAGAAAACCACCAAAAATCGAAAAGTATCTAAAAATATTGTAGCATAGAAAAAAGTGATTTGCAAGCGCAAACCACCTTTTCGTGTATAAGGTTATTTTGTGACCACTATTTTCTAAAAAGAAAACCACCAAATTTTCTATAAACCCAAAACTTTTAATAGCTTTCCTCCAGCGTCACCTTCGAGATTGCCGGAGATTGACTTGTTTGTGGATTTCTGCTCGCCATTCTCTTCTTCAGTAGAGAAGCCTGTGATAATGCCTTTTTCACTTTGTGCAATAATTGAGTTAACGATATCTGTATCCAAGTAAAGAAACTGTTTCATAGAAGACACTTCCTTTCTATGTAAGTCTTATTTTACGACAGCTTTAGTTGCCTTAATCTTACGATTGCTATATGCCACAACATCTTTGATAACCAGCTTATGAATAGCAGAAATGATTATCGCCATTTTATCATAATCAGGGTTGCCCGCTTCATTCACCGGCAGAGATATGTAAAGTGCATCTGCATCCTTTGCATAGAAATTATGGCCGTAATCGAATTGCCCATTATGGGAAGATTTGTGAATTGCTGTTGTAACAAATATCGATGCGTATTTCGGTAAATTCTCCGTATGTACGACTGCGATATGATCATCACCGCCATAAATATAATTTCTATATTTCGCAGAGCCGAACATATCGATTGTGGTTGTATTCTTCTCGAACACCTCGACCTCATTGCTGATATATGCAGAAATGCCTTCTGATGCTTCGCCGGCAGTGACAAACGGAAGCGTACCTGCAATGCGGTCATCGCCTTTCAAACGCTTTCCCCGTGTCGATTTGCCAAAGAGCTTTTCAAGATTATAGGTATCCCATTTAAGCGATTGGAAGTTTTTGAGTGCGTCTTCTTCATCATTGGATAATTCGTAATTATCCAGTCCGCTTACCGTTAGGTAAGCGGACAGCTCCGCCACACGCTCCGCTTCCAGCTCCGCTATAAAGGACTCCATAAAATCAAAGTCGATGACCCCGTTATCTGTGATAGGAAATGTGACGACATCATCTTGAATTTTTGCTCTACTTATACTGTTACCCCAAGAATACTTGGAGCAAAGGCTCTTATAAATACAGGACGCTGTATACAGAAAAACGTTTTTAGACTTTGTTCCTTCTTTCAAATATAACGCCAAGTTGTGACTATCGTTGGAATAAAAATCTTCCTCCTGATAAGTTACAACAAATGTTTTCCCGCCGATAAAGATACAATTACCCTTTTCAAGATATTTTTTATTGATTTGATAGACGGAAATCTTCTTATAAGCCCGCGCAAGTGTTTATAAAACCTTGCGAAAATGGCTTAAAATCAAGGTTTTCCGCGTATCGTCATTTATCTTGCCGTATCTCCGTATAAGATGATTTTGTAAGACCGGGCACCATTTTGGCACCACAGATTATAGGAGGACGACATGAAAAACGTACTTTTAGACAAGGGTATTATACTCCCGTCCGGCGAAATCAGCAAGGATAAGGTAAACCTTGTAACCGGAGCAATCACGCAGCCATTCGCAGAAATGGTATGGGTAACGACAGGCGGCGACATGGAAACCGTAAACCGCTTGACCGACGTACTTGTTACCATGAACACCCCCGCCGACCGGGGGAAGCTGTTCAAAATCATAAAAATGCTCTACGGGCTTATGGGCTTGCCCTTTTCCGAAGAAGCCGAGCCTATGGACGCAGACCCCGCCGTTTTGGAATACTTCATTTTTTCCTTTACGGCAGACTTTGGCGAAGTCATACAAGACCTCATAGCCGAAGAAGCAGAATAACGCACCGCACAGGCGGCGTTTCTCACTTCCCACAAGGAAGAACAGGAACGCCGCTTTTTTCATGCCCTTTGTTACGCAGTAGGCAGGAAAAAGCCCTTGATTTATGCGGCTTTGCTGGCGCGGTTTTCAGCGGATAAGGGATTGATACCTAAACCCTCAAAATCGCGTTTCTATTGCGTAACAGGTATGCAGCAAAGGAGTGATGAAGCTATGGCAGTTTTCAGAGTGGAGCGCAACAAGGGCTATACGGTTATGAGCAACCACCACTTACGCAATAAGGAGCTATCCCTAAAGGCAAAAGGGCTGTTATCGCAAATGCTGTCCTTGCCGGAGGATTGGGACTATACCCTTGCGGGGCTGTCCTTTATCAACCGGGAGAAAATCGACGCTATCCGGGAAGCCGTTAAGGAACTGGAACGCGCCGGGTATATCGTCCGTTCAAGGGAGCGCGACGAGAAAGGACGCTTGCGCGGCACAGACTATGTAATCTTTGAGCAGCCGCAGACCCCGCCTGTATCGGATTTACCTACATTGGAAAATCCAACATTGGATAATCCAACGTTGGAAAAACCTACGCAGGAAAAACCTACGTTGGAAAATCCAACGCAATTAAATAAAGATATACAAAAGACTGACTTACCAAAAAAAGAAAAAATAAATACGGATTTATCAAGTACCGATTCCATTCCTATCCATTCCCTAAATCCCTTGCCTTACGACGGGGAAGCGGCTACGCCGCCGGAACGGAAACGAAAGGAAGCGACAGACGCATACAGCGTTTATGAGGAAATCATCAAGGACAATATCGAGTACGACCATTTTGTACGCTACGGGCAGGTAGACAAAGACCGCTTAGACGAAATTGTTTCGATTATCCTTGAAACGGTATGCAGCAAGAGAAAGGCAATCCGTATCGCCGGGGACGATTACCCGGCAGAGCTTGTCAAGGCAAAGTTTATGAAGCTCAACAGCAGCCACATTGAATTTGTCTTTGACTGCATGAAAGAGAATACCACCAAAATCCGCAACATCAAGCAGTATCTTAAAGCGGTGCTGTTCAATGCGCCGAATACCATTGACAGCTACTATACCGCCCTTGTCAATCACGATATGTACGGCGGCACGATACAACAATCCGCAAGGAAAAAGGGCATACCCGATTATACATTCAACGAGGGCGAAAGCCTGTAAACATCACAACCACAAGGAGGATTTTTTTATGGCACAGAAAACAGGAGCTTTGATTTTTGACGAACAGACCGACCGCTACGACATTCGCTTTGACATTGCCGACTATTACGGCGGCTTGCATTGCGGGGAGTGTTTCGACGTATTCACAGGCGGCAAATGGAAGCCGACCCGCATTGAAATGAGCGCAGCGCAGGAATGGTACCTTGTGGGTATCCGCGCCGAGGATTTGAACGGCTTGCGCGTCCGTATCTAAAGCCTATGGGCGGCTACCGCAGCGGCGTACCACCCTAACATTATCAGACTACCGCGAAAGGAGGACGGTAAATGCAAGATGAAATCAACGAAAAGACCATAGCCCTTTACATCAAGACCGGGAAACTGACCGCGCAGACGCTTCAAAAGGCTATGAAAACGCTGCTTGCACAGATGAAGAAGCAGAAAGACAAAACGCCGCAGGGCAAACAGACTTTGAAGCAGCTTATGAAGCAGAACGCGGGCGTTTCCAACATTGAGATTACCGAGGGCAATATCAAAGCCTTTGAGAGTACGGCGAAAAAGTACGGTATTGACTTTGCGCTGAAAAAGGACACGACGGAAAGCCCGCCCCGCTACCTTGTGTTTTTTAAGGGACGCGACGCTGACGTGCTGACCGCAGCTTTTAAGGAATTTTCCGCAAAGAAGCTGACACAGGAGAAAAAGCCCTCTATCCGCAAGCTGCTTTCCTCTCTGAAAGAAAAGGCGGCGGGCTTGACCGTGCAGCGGGACAAGGTAAAGAACAAGGACAGGGAGGTATCGCTATGAAGCATGAAGTCAAAAAGCTGCTTATCCTCAATCTGCCTTATCTGCTCTTTGTCTATCTGTTTGACAAGATAGGCGCAGCGGTACGCCTTGCCCCCGGCACAGACGCAAGCGAAAAGCTCTTGCAGCTTGGGACGGGCTTTGCCGCCACCTTTTCCAGTATCGCGCCGAGCCTGCACCCTATCGACCTGTTAATCGGCATTGCGGGGGCGGTCATTATCCGGCTTGCCGTTTACATGAAAGGCAAAAACGCGAAGAAATACCGAAAAGGCATGGAGTACGGTTCCGCGCGTTGGAGTGCATAATTTTAAGTGTAAATGACACATACATGGACGCACAGGAGGTTAT
>OLWA01002618.1_pt1 | contig 15571 bp, 16 predicted proteins | sample 1673251 | NCBI WGS metagenome assembly OLWA01 (sample SAMEA3178937, study PRJEB25190) | human gut metagenome | biome: human gut; feature: human-associated habitat; material: faeces | place: Austria | collected 2013
AGTGGGGCTGCAAGAAATACATGAATATGAAGCACTTGGAGGCGGCTCTGGACGACGCCTTCATTGCCGGCTGACGTCATTCAGCCGGAGCCTGCAAACAATTTTGCGCACAAATCTGGACCTGTTGACAAAAGCAAAAATTCTGCTGAAACCCACAGTGGTTCCAGCAGAACAGTAAATTTGGGGATAGCGAAAGATGGTATTTACCATCCTCTTGAGGTTTAGGGCCATGGCGGCAAGGAGGCATTCTTCCGTAGCTGCAAGAATGCCCCTTTTTCGAATCCTTGAAATACAGTGTTCCCGTTTCAAGACGGAGAAGCTGCCCTCGGCCCAGATTTTACGAAGCCGCATCATGGCTAGGTATTCTGGAGTTCCCACGCGCTGATGCCCTCTGAAAAATGCCGGATACTCATAAAGTTTTACATTCAATTCGCCAGCATTTGTATATTCGCAAATGTAAAAAGAGGGCCGTGCATACGAGTCCGACAAAGCTGCGCCACAGGTAAATTGAGGTATCCCATTTTGGGGCCCGTCTTCCTCAGCAATAGCTTCTGTTAGTATCTGCATACCAACGGCGTGGTTATGTCCACAGAATACCATATTGACATGATTATCTGCTAACCAATGCTGAAATTTTCTCCCATCTTCAGGTCTTAAGAATTCCACACCATGATGCATGATTACAATATTAATTTTATCATCTTTTTCAATTTCTAGCTTGGCCAACTCAGGGAAAAAGACTGATAATTGTCCTATATCGTTATCATCTAATGACAACAAACTTGTATCAATATTTATGATTCTAAAGTTTTTATAAATTTCAGTAGAAAAATGATCATATGTTCTGTGTGTAATTAACAAATGAATAAAATTAAAGTCCTGATAGCCTTTATCGCATATATCTATTGACGGAAGTTGGCCAACCTTTCTGTACTGTTCTATTGCTTTGCCTATACTATTGCCATGAGGTGAGGCAATATGGTCGGGGAGCGTTTGGCAGAAATTCGGAAGGATCACAACGATACACAGGCGGTATTAGCGAAAAAACTCAACGTCTCAGTGACTACCGTTCGCAGCTGGGAGCAGGAGAAAAGTTCCCCCTCTCACGACGCACTGGTGGCCATTTGCCGTTTGTACCGCATCTCAGCGGATTATCTGCTGGGGCTTTCAGAGGTAGACCCTGCCTATGATCCCCGCGGAAATCAACAGCGCTTCACCGATGATGAGTGGGCCGCACTTCGGGAGTATGAAGAATTCCTGCTGTGGAAACGACGGAAGAAAGCAAAACAATAAAAAGACAGCCGCGGTATAAGCGTCGCGGCTGTCTTTCTGTAACTATCGTTCTTGACTTTTCTCTTTGTCCTCAACTCTTTCCGTTAACTCAAGCGGCAACCGTTTCAGCAGCTTCTCGGCCCGCTTGTAACGCTCCTCCAGCACGGTGAGCTTTGCGCGCTGCTCGGCGCTTTTGCGGCGCTCGGCGGTCAGCTCGTCCTTGAGCGTTTCGTTTTCCTCGGCGCTGCATCGCTGCATGGTAAGTGATCGCGACACGGCCTGCTGCATCCGCTGGATCTCTGCTTGAAAGGACTCCACCTCCGGCAAGAGCTGCGCCAGCAGCGCAACGGCCTCCTCGCGCTTCTTGCCCGCGTTCAGTACATTGATACCATTCAGCGCCGTTTCCAGCTTCTCCAGCTTGGTGTCCATTGCGGTCACCCTTTTGTACCACTGCGGCGTCAAGTGCCTGCGCTTCGTTTCAACGGCAGGCGTGCCGCGCTCCAGCTCAGGCCACCGCTCTGACATACAGGCGTAGAAATCGTCCTGCCAGCGGATCATCGCCTTTTTGTTGCCGAGAATTTCTTTGGCAGACAGCCGCTTATCCTTCGTCAGCGGTACGAAGCACAGGTGCATGTGCGGCGTTTTCTCGTCCATGTGTACCACGGCAGAAAAGATATTCTCCTCTCCCACACGCTCTTTGAGAAAGCCGAGCGCCCGCTCAAAATACTCCGGCATTTCTGATTCATGTGCTTTTGCAAACTCCGGGCTGGTCGTGATCAAGGTCTCCACAAATTTCACGCTGTCCCTGCGCACCCGGCAGCCCGCCATACCGATGCGGTGTCGGATCTCCTGCCCATAGCTCCAACGCGGCGCGATCAAATGTTCGTTCTGCACGGTGCGGCTTTTGTCAATGTCCGGATTGCTGGCGTAGGCTTCCTTTGTCCGCTCATTGTGGGCAGCAATGGCCTTGGCAGCACCGCCCTTCCGCTTGGCAAATCGTAAAATGGCATAAGCCATCGTTGTTCCTCCTTCGTCGTCGTTTGGGGACGAGGGAGCGGAAAATCCCCACCACGACTTTCTGAAAAAGTGCGTCCGAGAGGTGTCGATACCGACACCTCTCGTTCTTCTTTTTCGGTCCGGTCAAAATCACGGACTGGCTGCGGCCAGTTCGTGATTTCTCCCGTCCCCCGTCGTGATGGGTATAACACACTAGACTTTGTACCAAAGTCCGTGTGCCAGCCGTTCCCTCTGGACTCCCTCAAGCGGTCATTTCCCGCCGCCTGCCGGCGCGGGAAATGACCTTGCCGGTGTACGGTATGTCCGATAATGTACGGTATTTTGAGGGGATACCCCACTCCCATTTTTACCGTACATACCGTACATTACCGTACACCGTCCCACCGCAGCGAAAGACTCTTGCCCTCTTTCGTGCGGTGGGCAACATAGTGAATGTCGTATTTCCGCAGCAGCGTATCCTGCCGCGCGTTCAGCGTCCGCACGATCCAGTTTGGTGTAAAGCTTTGGCTGCTGTCCATCTTGGAAAGACATTGCGCAAGCTCCGTCGCTGTGCCGTTCCACGACGGGTTTTCTTCGTTTACCAGCCGGGAAAGAACTTTGAGCAGCGGGCATGGAGGTTCTCTGTAACGTTCTGTTTCCGCCTCGAGCAGCTCCCAGCATAGATGCGCAGCAGCAAACCGGAGATGCAGTCGGAGCTGCGGCTGGTCACGCCCGACCACCTCCAAAACAGCGTCCGAGGCTGTGCGCTTATCTTTATGTAGGAGCAGCGCACCATCCGCCGCACCCATCAAGCCATTGGTGCCGGAGATCATGTTAAACACATCCTCTGCGCCCTCCTTGCGCGTATGGTGAACGATCAGCACGGTAACGCCGAAGGTATCGGAAAACTCCTTCAGCCTTGCCAGCGTGTCGTAGTCGGCGGCATAGCTGCCGCCATCCGGCGTCCGGCTCCGCACCCGCTGTAACGTGTCAATAATGATAAGTACCGTGTCCGTGTGCTCACTCCAAAAGTCGCTCAGCCGTTCCGTCAAGCCTTCGTCCAGTGTTTCGGAAAAGACGGAGAGGATCAAGTGCTCGCTGTCCTGCTCCGTCATCTGTGCCAGACGCTTCTGCAATCGCTCACAGGTATCCTCTAAGGCAAGATACAAAACCGTACCCTGCCGGGAAGAAAAGCCGAGGAAGGGCGCTCCCATGCTCACCTGATAGGCCATCTGCAAGACGAGAAAGGACTTGCCGATCTTCGGTGCGCCGGCGAGGAGGTAAGTCCCCACCGGCAGCAGTCCGTCGATGACCGCCGGGCGGACGCGAAAGCGTGTTTCCATCAGCTCCGGCATGGTCATGATCTGGATCTTTCCAAACTGCTTGCGCGTTTCTTCAATCTCTGTTATACTGACTGTGCGTGCAAACGCAGACGGCTGCTCCCCATCTGGTGCAACAGATGGAATCGGGGCAGTCGTTTCTTTATCCTCCCACATGGCCACCTCCGGTGTTCTGCTCGATCCATTCAATGAGCTTGTCCTTCGGCACAAGCAGCCGCTTGCCGATGCGCAGCGTTGGAAACGTTCCCGTGTTGAGAAGCTGATACGCTCCTGCGCGGGAGATGCCCAGCGCCGCCGCGAGCTGATTGGCATTCAGCACCGCGGGAAGATTTTCATAGTTGTTGTTCATGTGTGACCTCCTTTGAAAATTCTAGTTGACATTATGGATTATAAAGACTATAATACACAATGTAACTATTATGGTATGATTGTATAATGCTTGTACGGAAAAGTCAATAGATAATTTAACGTACATATTTCACTGTATCTATCAGGAGGCAGACATGATCTTTCCTGAACATATGGAATTCCGGTATTACATCACGCCGGAGCGAAAAGAACACTTTGCACTGTATGACAAGACACTGGGAAGCCGCATGACCTATCTCGATCAAACGCAGGATCTCGGCCAATGTCTCATCGACCTTTACGATACGGACTTTTACGAGGCCTATTGCGTATTATCTGAGATCAATAAGCTGGTACAAACGGAAAAGGACGAGGCCGCATGGAGAAAGCTGCTGGAGCTGTCGCTGCCGCTTTGCAAAGTGCATCCGTTCTTTGGGCTGCTCGCAAAGGAGCTGAGCGAGCTGGAATCGGCATACGCACACGGTCAGAATGCCGACGCAGCGCTTGTTCTTTCATTCGCCAACGATTTTGAAGCCATCGTCAGCGATGCAAAGGCGCTGATCGAACGATGCCTGGACGACCGCTATCAGCCGGACTACTCCACGGCAGAGAGATACCGCGAGGCGCACTACGATGCGTTGCTCCGCTTCGACGATATGAGGTACGGCGAGCTTGCCACCGAGGAGGTCATGCTGGACGGTCCGGCGTATGACAGCGCCTACCATTACAGCGTGGAGCTGCTGCGCGAGCGTGGCATCAGGACAGCACTGCGCGAGGTGCTCTATCCCAACACCGTGCGAGACCTCTACAACTACCTGAAAGCCTATTGTCTCCGCCTGCCGCTCCCGATCCACAAGTGTAAAAACTGCGGCAGGTACTTTGTTGTGACCGGCAACATCACGCAGGACTACTGCACACGGTTGATGGAAGGCTCGGAAAAGACCTGCCGCCAAATGGGAGCCGTCGTGCAGTATCAGAGCAGGCAGATGAAGAATCCTGCCGCGAGGGAGTTTACACGCTCCTACAAGGCGCACAACGCCCGCGTGCGGTATGGAACGATGAGCAAGGCGGAGTTCACCGCATGGTCGAAGACGGCGCGGGAAAAGCGCGACGCCTGCATAGCAGGCAAGCTGCCGCTCGAAGACTTTGTCGCATGGCTCGACAGCGATAAGCAGCGATAAAACAACGGACTGACTGGCCGTTTTATGATCTCAGAAGAACAGGAGGTTTCATTGGCAACGCGAAAAACAAAAGGAGCCAAGGGCGGCGGCACGATCCGCCAGCGCCCTGACGGGCGCTGGGAGGCGCGCTATACCCTTGGCATTGATCCCGGAACGGGAAAGCAGATCCAAAAATCCGTCTACGGCAAGACGCAGAAGGAAGTGCGGCAGAAGCTCACGGCAATCACTGCGGAAATCGATGAGGGAACATATATGGATGTTCCCCGACTCAAAACCGCAGATTGGCTGAATACGTGGGTAGAAGAATACATCGGCAACGTAAAGCCCGCTACTCGCAAGAGCTATCAAGATCATGTAAGGCTAAATATCATTCCCTACATTGGTGCGGTTCCCCTCTCAAAGTTAACTGCCGCCATGATCCAGCAAACGTATAACGAACTGCAAACAGATAAAGGTCTTTCGCCCAAGACCATCAAAAATGTGCATGGAGTATTACACCGTGCTCTGGAACAAGCTCAGAAAATGGGTTACATCCGCAACAATCCCCTCGCAGCTGTCACGCTGCCGCGCATTGAGAAAAAGCAGATAAAGCCTCTGGAAGATGACGAATTGTGTGCGTTTCTTAAGGAGATCCGCGGAGATCCCTACGAGCTGGTGTACTTCGTCACTGTTTTCACTGGGCTGCGGCAAGGAGAAGTGCTTGGCTTGACTTGGGACTGTGTGAATTTTGAAAAACACACGCTGCTGATAAACAAACAGCACGGCAAGAAAAAAGGCACTTGCGAGTATTGCTTCAGCAGTCTAAAAAACGACCGTCCCCGCCTCATCGAAGCGGCAGACGGTGTGATGGATGCACTTAAAAAACAGCAGATTCGGCAGCAGCGATGGGCAACACGGTTGAAAGATGGCTGGGAGCACTCAGACAATCTTGTATTCACCACAGAAACAGGCCGTTACCTCTGCAATCAAACGGTCTATCTTGCATTCAAAAAAGTCATGCGCCGCCTTCACCTTGATGCGACAAGGTTCCATGATCTTCGCCACACCTACGCCGTTAACAGTCTAAAGTCCGGCGATGACATCAAAACTGTACAGGAAAACCTTGGACACCAAACGGCGGCATTCACACTTGATGTATATGCCCATGCCACAAGCAGCATGAAGCATGAAAGCGCAAACAGAATGGACCAATACATCCACAATGTGACCAAGCCGTAAAGGGTATAAATAAGGGTCAAAGAATCGCAGAAACGAAAAAATCCTTGAAAGCACAATGCTTTCAAGGATCAATCATGGTGCGCGAGGCGGGACTTGAACCCGCACGTCCGTAATGAACACTAGAACCTGAATCTAGCGAGTCTGCCAATTCCACCACTCGCGCATATTTGATTTTTAAAAAGATGGTGCGGATGGCGGGACTTGAACCCGCACGTCCATACGAACACTAGCACCTCAAGCTAGCCTGTCTGCCAATTCCAGCACACCCGCATGTTCACCTTTCAAACGGCTGTCTCTCAACGACCGCTTGGCCATTATAAGCCCAAAATAGGCCAAATGTCAACCTTTTTTTGAGAGAAAAAATAAAAAATTTTGCTGTAAGAGAAATGGCGGAAAAGCTCAGATTTTTCAAACTTTTCCGGCATCTTTTTCGTGTTAAAGCTGCGCGAGCGTCTCCCCCACCGCGCCCGTGATGACAAGGTCTGCACCAAGTCCGCGGTCGAGCGGCGTCTTGTTGATGACAACGAGCTTGTGTCCGCGATAGTAGCGCACGAGGCCCGCCGCCGGATAGACCGCGAGCGATGTGCCCGCGATGATGAGCACGTCGGCCTCCTGAATGTACTCCACCGCGCGATAGAGTGTCTTTTCGTCCAGGCCCTCTTCGTAGAGCACCACGTCGGGCTTGATGCGCCCGCCGCAGGTGCAGCGCGGCACGCCCTGCGAATGCTTGATGTAGGACACGTCGTAGAACTTGCCGCACTTCTCGCAGTAGTTGCGCAAGGTGCTTCCGTGCAGCTCGAGGACATTCTTGCTGCCCGCCGCCTGATGCAGCCCGTCGATATTCTGCGTGATGACGGCCTTGAGCTTCCCTTCCTTTTCCCACTCGGCGAGCTTTAAGTGCGCGGCGTTGGGCTTTGCGCCTTCGCAGAGGAGCTTCGCGCGGTAAAAGGCGAAAAACTTCTCGGGATAGCGCTCATAATACGTGTGACTCAGGATCGTCTCCGGCGGGTCGTCCCACTGCTGATGATACAGGCCATCCACGCTGCGAAAATCCGGGATACCGCTCTCGGTCGAAACACCTGCCCCGCCGAAAAAGACGATATTGTCCGTTCCGTCAATGAGTTCCTTTAATTTCTTGACTTCGTCCGTCATAGCTTCTCCTTTGCGCGCGTGCGCTTATCTCACATAGCTCTTGTCAATCTGCACGATGGCAAAATAGCTCGGATCCAGCTCGTGTACCGCCTTTTTGATCTTCTCCTCCGCTTCCCTGTCGCTCATTTTGCAGCCGTAGGGAACAACGGCGTCGAAGATCACATTCGTGTGCGTCGGCCCCGTGACCATGCGAAAGTCGTGGATGGAGATATTCTCGTCGATGCCGCGCACGAGCGAGGCGATCTTCTGATGCGCGGCGTTGGTGGTCTCGTCGTCCGTCACGATGGGGTCCATGTGGATGACCGCCTCGCAGCCGAGCCTGTCATGCAGTTTCTTTTCCACGTTGTCGATCTCGTCGTGCAGAGCGAGGATATCGCCGTGCGCGGGGACCTCAGCATGCAGCGAGATCATCACGCGTCCGGGGCCATAGTCGTGCACCACAAGGTCGTGGATGCCGCAGACAACCTGACTTTCCATCACGATGTCGCGGATCTCCTGCACGAACTCCTCCGATGGCGGCTGGCCGAGCAGCGGCGAGAGGGTGTCCCTTGCCGCCTGCACGCCCGCCCACAGGATGAGCAGCGACACGACCAAGCCGCACCAGCCGTCGATCTGCCAATGCAGGAAATAGCCCGCAAGCGTCGAGAGCAGCACCGCCGCTGTGGCCGCGCAGTCGGACAGGCTGTCCGCCGCGGTCGCCTGCATGGCGGCGGCGCTGATCTTCTTCCCCACGCCGCGGTTGTAGCAGTACATGTAGAACTTGGCGCAGATGGAGACAAGCAGGATCGCCACCGTCAGCACGCTGCACTCGACCGACTCGGGATGCAGGATCGCGCCCACGGCGTCGCGCAGCAGTTCAAAGCCCATCAGCAAAATGACGATCGAGACGATGAGGCCCGAGATATACTCCAGCCGCCCGTGGCCGAACGGATGCTCGGGGTCGGGCTTCTGCCCAGCCAAACGAAAGCCCAGCAGCGTCACGATGGACGCGCCCGCGTCGGACAGGTTGTTAAAGGCGTCCGCCGTGACGGCGACAGAGCCCGCAAGCGTGCCGGCAAACAGCTTGAGCGCGAAGAGCAGCAAATTGATGACAATGCCCACCGCTCCGCAAAGCACACCGTAAGCGCGCCGCACTGCGGCATCAGACGTGTTCTGATAGTCTTTGATGAACCGACTCGCAAGAAAACCGATCATAGTCTTCCCTCACTCGCTTTTGATCTGTAATTTCATGCGGCAGCAGAGGCGGTCAAGGTCCTCATCCGTTGCCGCAGGGATGCGCAGCTTCGCGCCGCAGCTTTTGCACACAAGGTCGACGTAGGTGCTGTGGATCTCCATGCCGTAGCTTTTGCTGCCGCAGGAGCAGGTGATACCGTCCTTGCGCGCGGCAATCTCCTTGAGCTCGGAGAGGATCTCATACATGATGACGCTGTCGGCAAAGGCGGCGGGGTCGTCGCCCTGCTCGCGCTCCTTGGCCGCCGCGAGCGAGAGCTGCTCCATCTCGTGCTCGACGGCGTAGTCCTCGCCGATAAAGCAGCAGAGCATTTTCGTATCGGGGCAGGCAAGGCCGATGCCGCGCCCGTGCAGGAGCTTGTCGGCGCTGCACTCCGCCAGATGCTCCTCGCCGCACACGCCGCACGGCACACTCAGGCGAAATTTGTTCTCCTCCGCCTCGATGGTCAGGCTGGATTCGCCGCACTCACAGCTCACGACCGCACCCGAGGCGCTCAGGGCAAACACGCTTCTCTGCTGGATGACGCGCTTGTGGCACGCGGGGCAGAGATAGCCGATGGTACGCATTTCTTCTTTCATTCCATTTCCTCCCGGAAAGTAAAATATCATATGGTAATTTGAATATTATACCGCGTCCGTGCGCAAAAAGAAAGGGAGAAACACGCTGTTTCTCCCTTTTCTTTTTGGTTTTCGCGCTTTACGGCTTGACCGCGATGGCCTCGATCTCGACCAGCGCGCCCTTGGGCAGGGCGGCCGCCTGCATCGCACAGCGCGCGGGGCACTCGCCGGAGAAATACTTGCCGTACACCTCGTTGACAACGCCGAAATCGCCGATATCGATCATAAACACGGTCGTCTTGACAACGTCCTCAGCCTTGCAGCCAGCCGCCTCGAGCACCGCGAGCAGATTCTTGATGCTCTGCTCCGCCTGCTCGGACGTGCCGCCGGGAACAAATGCGCCGGTCGCCGGGTCCAGCGGAAGCTGGCCGGAGACAAATACAAAACCGTTTGCTTCGATCGCCTGGGAGTAGGGGCCGACGGCGCCGGGGGCAGTGGTCGTAGAAATCACATGCTTCACGGAAAAATCCTCCTATATCAATGTATTTTCATCATAACATCTTGCGCAATATGCGTCAAGTACTCATATTCTTGGAAAAACGGCAGAAACTAATGCCACTTTTGAACGATTCCCCTAAATCCATCGGAAAGGAAGAGCGTGATGGAGCAAAAAACCGTCGGCGCGCAGACGCGCCGCCTGCGCACATGTCCCTCCGTCCTCTCGTTCGCCGCCGTCGGCGGGCGGTTCGAGGGTGAAGGCCCGCTGCGCGAATACTTTGACGAATTGAGCGAGGATCACTTCTTCGGCGAGAAGACCTGGGAAAAGGGTGAGAGTACCATGCAGCGCCACGCGCTCTCCCGCGCGCTGGAAAAGGTGGGGCTCAAGGTGAGTGACCTTGACCTCATCTTTGCGGGTGATCTTTTGAACCAGTGCGTCGGCTCGTCGTTCGCTCTGCGAGAGAGCCGCATCCCATTCTATGGACTCTACGGTGCGTGCTCCACGATGGGCGAGAGCCTGTCGCTCGCCGCATTGATGCTCGACGGCGGGTATGCCTCTTGCGCCGCGGCGCTGACCTCCTCGCACTTCTGCACCGCCGAGCGGCAGTACCGCATGCCGGTGCCCTATGGCTCGCAGCGCACGCCGACCGCGCAGTGGACGGCCACAGGCAGCGGTTGCTGCCTCCTCGCGCGCGAGGGCGAGGGGCCCTATATCACACACGTGACAACCGGGAAAATCGTCGACAAGGGCGTCACCGACGCAAACAACATGGGCGCGGCGATGGCCCCCGCCGCCTATGACACGCTGTGCGCGCTCTTTCGCGACACGAGGACAAAACCCGAAGACTATGACCTCATCGTGACGGGCGACCTCGGCAGGCTCGGGCATCAGATCGTCTCGGACTTTTTCGCGCGCGATGGGCTCCCTCTCGGTGAGCACTACACCGACTGCGGGCTTCTGCTCTACGACATCGAATCGCAGGACATGCACTGCGGCGGCAGCGGTTGCGGCTGCTCGGCAAGCGTTTTGTGCGGGTATCTGCTGCGCGGGATGCGCGAGGGCAAATGGAACCGCATCATCTTCGCGCCGACGGGCGCGCTGCTCTCCCCCACGACGACATTTCAGGGCGAGAGCATCCCCGGCATCTGCCACGCGGTCGTATTCTCGAATCACAAGGAGGGATAAGCGGTGGATTATCTGAACGCCTTTCTCTGCGGCGGCATCCTCTGCGCCATCGGACAGATTCTCATCGACAAAACGCCCCTCACGCCCGCGCGTATCCTGACGGGCTATGTCGTCTGCGGCGTTTTACTGACGGCCATCGGCGTCTACGAGCCCATCGTCAAATGGGGCGGCGCGGGCGCGACCGTGCCGCTGCTCGGCTTTGGCTACTCGCTCGCCAAGGGCGTGGAAAAAGCCGTTCAAGAGCAGGGGTGGCTCGGCGTGATGACCGGCGGCCTCAGCGCCACGGCGGGCGGCATCGCCGCAGCGGTCGTCTTTGCTGTACTGATGGCGCTCATTTTTAAGCCCGGCGACAAACGGTAATAATAAAAAACGAGGAGAGGGTTTTCACCCTCTCCCCTTTTATGGAAAATCGCTTTTTACGATGCGCGCAGGCCGGGCTCTTCGATCTGCTCAAGCGTCATCACTCTGGTGTGGCAGATCGGCTTCCACTCGACCTTCGTAAAGAGCGACGCAATGCAGATCGGCACGTAGGTAAGCATGAAGAGCGGGAACGTGAAGGCGTAGAGCACCTTTTTCCACGCCGCGCAGCGGATATTCTTCCACTCCGTGGCGGTCGTGATCGCGCCGAGCACAAAGAGCGTTAAGTACAGGCTCATCAGCGTTTGCAGCACGGAGACCGCCAGCACCGCCATCGAACCGCCTGACGTCGCGTTCGCGATCGCCGCGCCGATGTTCACGACCACGCTCACACCCGTGAGCACCGCCGCGGGCATGATGTTCATCGTCATGTCATAGCAGGAAAAGCTGCCGCGCGCAATGCCGGAGAAGAGCTCGGAGGCGTACTTGCGGAACACCTGCAGGTAGCCCTTCGACCAGCGCATGCGCTGGCGCCAGGACTGGGCAAAGCTCGTGGGCTGCTCGTCATAGAGCACCGCGCCCGCCGCGTAGCCGACCTTTTCCCCGCGCACGACGTTGTCAATGGTAAACTCGATGTCCTCGGTCAGCAGGAAGAAGTTCCAGCCGCCGCACGCTTCCAGCACACCGTCGGAAAACAGAAAGCCTGTGCCGGACACGGCGCAGCTGCTTCCAAGGCGCATGCGCGCGTTATTGAGATACTGCGCCTCGCGCAGGAACCACAGCGCATAGCCCGCGGAGATCCAGTTGTCGCCGTAGTTTTTGGAGTTGCGGTAGCACGTCACGATCTCATAGCCGCTGGAGTAGACCTTCTCGATCTCGGAGATGAAGTTCGGGTCGAGGATATTGTCGGCGTCCAGCACGAGATAGGCATCGTAGTGCTTGCGGCCCGGGCGCTTGATGCGCTTGAGCATTTCATTGAGCACATAGCCCTTGCCGACATGCACCGTATCGTGACGCTCAAAGACGATCGCGCCGCGCTCGCGCGCCACGCGGGCCGTGTCATCCGTGCAGTTGTCCGCGCCGACGTAGATGTCCACGTGGTCCATCGGATAGTTCTTCTGCGCGTGGATGCTGTCGAGCAGCTGGCCGATGACGTTTTCCTCGTTGCGCGCGGCGATGAGGACGGCAATGCGGTGGTTTTCATTGCGGCAGGTGAATTTTTTCCGCTGCAGCAGCGCCACCGCCACATAGAAGAATTGATAGGAATAGCATACGAAAAATAGCGCCATGATGACGGCGTTGATCGCGATGACAGTCTGCATAATATGTTCCTCCATTGCCGGAAGCTCCGGCCCATTTTGGTTTCTTTTCCGCCTGTGGGAAAAGTTATATCATGCAAACCTTGTGATTCCACTGTGAAAATTCTTAACAAATTCCGAACATCCACGGTAGAAATTATTAAGCCCTGAAATGAGTAACAGGCAGCGCCGCTGGCGCTGCCTGTTCACTCTTTTATAATGTAATCGCGCCAGGTTTGACATCGAAATCGTGGTTGGCGATGCACGCAACGCAGTTCCGCTCCCGACTCTGTGCCCTGATCCACGCGAGCGACTTTTTCTGCGCCGCGCGGTCGTCGGCGATGCCGGAGAGCAGCATCTGCTCCCACGATTTTTTCGCGTAGCCGCCGTCGGCGTAACCTCCCGTCCTCCCCCGTGATCCTGAGCGCGCACAGGCCCTTGGAATGGCCCGGAATGTTGACCATCACGAGCATCCCGTCGCCGAACACATCGTAAGACCGGCCTGCGGAGCCCATAAGGCCATTCCAGTCGAAGGTCTGCATCTTCGTGCCGCGCCACCAGTCCGCATTGTAGCGGATGCGGTTGACGGGTGAGCCGTTCTCCGCGAAGCGCAGTTCGTCCTTCAAAACGAGAATTTTCTTCGCGTCCGCGACCAGCTTGAGGCCGTTCGCGTGGTCGCAGTCAAGATGCGAGAGCAGCACCGCGTCCCAATCGACAGGCGCGACGCCCCGCGCCGCGAGCTGCTCGTCGATGGCCGCACTGCTTTCGACAACAACCTGATTCGTAAAATACAGCGGCAGCGAGCCGAGCGAGCGGATCTGTGCCCTGCGCTCAAAGACGCCATGCGGGCTCATATCGCGGTGCCAGCCGCAGTCGAACAGAACGTTCCCGTGCGCGCACTCGATGAGATAGGCCGAAACCGGCAGCCAGAGCCGTTTCGACTTTCTATCCAGCACGCCAGACGCCCTGAGCGCGCTGTAATGCTCGCCGCCGAACGGCAGCTCCGGCGCGACGCACACCTTGCCGATGTGGAAAATATGAATCTTGATCTCGCTCATCGTCTGCCTCCCGTCTTGAAATGCCATCAAATCCCGCTTTTTTCTATCTCTGCCAAAAGGCACTTGCAGCCCTCTGAGACATCCCGCCACGTCGCTTCAAAATCGCCTGTATACCACGGGTCGGCGACGTCGCCCGGGCGGTCGGTGTAGTCGAGCAGCCGGTGCATCTTCCCCGCCGGATCACCGCCGCAGATACGCTGCATGTTTTTGAGGTTCGCGCCCTCCATGCCGATGAGCAGATCGTACTCCTCGTAGTCCTGCGCCGTGAGCTGGCGCGCAGCGTGTCCCTCGCAGGAAATGCCGTGCTCGGCGAGCTTGCGCCGCGCGGGCGGATAGACGGGATTGCCGATCTCATCGCGGCACGTCGCCGCGGAGTCGATCTGAAATTCGTCGGCAAGTCCTGCCTTTTCGACCAGGTCCTTCATCACAAATTCCGCCATCGGGCTGCGGCAGATATTGCCCAAGCAGATAAATAAGATTTTCGTCATAGTCTTTCTCCGTAAGTTTTGATAACCGTAGTGTAACAGAAAAATGGAAAATCGTTGAGAAGAAATGCTGCCTTTTCGTTCAGAACTTGTTTGTAAATTCGATACTGCCTTTCCAGTCCATAGAAGGCGTGCTAGGATTTTATGGGAGCGCAGAACACGCTAAAGAAGTACGGAGGTGTCACATGACTGCAGATCAAGGACAATATGAGAAATTTATGGCAAAACTTTCTAAATCAGGATTGGAACTCCAAAAGGACTTTAGCCGCCTCTCGCCGGAAAATCAAAAGCGTTTTATGCAAGAGGTCAACCAAAGGCTAAAGTGTTTTGGACATGCAGTAACCATTACCGATATTCTACAGAGTCTATTTCGTGGGACGAGCTGCTATCTTCTGCCCAGGATAAAATTATAAACAATAGCGTCAACTGTAGAACAAAATCGGTGAAGTAAACTACTATGTCGCCCACAATGTAGCCCACGGAAGGAACTATTCCAAACCGAAGCAAAAACGTTTTTACCAAAAACAAGAAAAACCTTGAAACCGCTATGGCTTCAAGGTTTTAACTTGGCGCGGAAGAGAGGATTTGAATTCGCAAGCAGGTGTAAAATGCTGTAAATGCGCGTAAAGAAATCCCTGTGTTTTCAAGGCTTTTCTGGTTTTGGTGTAAAATGCTGTAAAGCCCTGTAAAAGCTGTTTGGGGTAAGCTTAGGGGTCAAAAATAGGATTCTTTGTCTCTTACAAATGACCCTGCTTTTGTCTTTCTGTCCGCTATTCTTCTTTGAAATTCGGATGTCTATATAAGACTACTGTTTCTCCGTTCTCGATCTTTTCTTTTTTCAAAACTGTGAGCATTGATTGGTTTTCCATATAGTCAACATTTTCTTTTGCAAACGCAGACTTGCAATAATGCTGATGTTCGTCTTTTTCATCTATGAATACAAAGTATGTTTCGCCTGACCGCTCGTTTTTTATGATAAAGTCTGCATCGATCTGGCTATTCCCTCGCACTTTTTGAGCGTTGAACTGTGCAATTAAAAAATCACCTTCCAGTGTCTCTTTCAGGCCAATAATTGCATCTAATCGGCCTTTGATCCTTTCCCAATTCCGCCCGTTTTCAATTCTCCTGCCGTCCATTCTTCCATTCAGTAGTGCTGGAATCAGCTTTTCGCCATAGTATTCTGATATACGGATCCCAAAATCAACGTCCCGGGCATACTGCATTCCCGACAAGTGGGGAAAGTCCTCAAAAGCAAACTTTAGCCGAATATGGAACGCCTTGCCACGTCTGCCGGTTACAATGTGATATTCAGTTTTGCTCAATCGTTCCCATTCCCGAGCAGCCTTTACAAGTAGACACATTTCGACATTTCCCCTAAAAAAAGCGGAACTCTG
>OLWA01002623.1_pt1 | contig 15540 bp, 15 predicted proteins | sample 1673251 | NCBI WGS metagenome assembly OLWA01 (sample SAMEA3178937, study PRJEB25190) | human gut metagenome | biome: human gut; feature: human-associated habitat; material: faeces | place: Austria | collected 2013
GGCTGACTGCCATAGATATCATTGAAGTGGAAAATAAATTTTTCTAAAATTTTCTTCATGTTCAGCTGACCGCCTTGAATGAACTGATTTTTGTCCCATTCGCCGGCTTTATAAATAGATGTCTTCTGCATCTTTTTTGCTGTCAAAATCGCATTGTAAAGACGGGTCTCAAAAATACGGTTGGCGATTACAACACTACCATTATCCTCTTTCAAAAATCCGTACATCATTGCCAGACGAATTACTGAATCGTCCGGATTATAGGAAATTTTTCTGCCCAGAATCAAAATCTGATACAGATAGTCATAAAGTTCCTGATTGTCCTCAATTTTATTGATAAGTGACTCAAAAAGAGCGTTGTTTTCCTTCAGAATCAGCTTCACAGCATCTGAAACACACTCCGTTTTCCAGCCGAATTTTTCGTTCATGTATTTGCAAATCGATGACACAAGCACCGGATAACCAGATGTATAATCATATATCAACTGGGACAACTTTTTAACATTCATGCCCGCATGGTGGTCATTTTCATATTCTGAAAGCATTCCGGCAATATCGCTTACACTAAAGCTCATGTCTATATCAAAACTCGATGCAATATTCCACGGGCTGTTATGCTTATGCTCAGCATCCGGGCGTATCTTCTGACGAAGATTCCGGATATCATGAACACCTGCCAGAATTACTGACTGGAAAGTCGGACGTTTATTTCTGTTAAGATAGTAACCTCTGAGTTGCGCCAAAAAGTCAAGAAATACCTGATTGTTACTTGCACTATCTACCTCATCAATCATCAGCACAATCTTTTTATCATTCAATTTGCAGACAACACTAAGCTTGCGAAACAGCTCCACCAGATTTGTAACAGTAGTAAGTTCGCTCTTGGCAATTTGCATGAGTTCAGTATCATCAGAAAATACTGCATTTTCTACAAAAGCATCAATGAAAGCATTTGAAAAAGTTTTTTCATTTTCAAATGTTGCAGCACTCATCTGTGCCTGAAAGTCCATAGAAATCACTGCATAATCACTTTGCAGATAGTTTTGCAACGCATCCAAAAGCGTGGTTTTTCCGAGAGCGTAAAATGAATTGTGTAAAACAATAAAATCCACAACAATCGACAATGTAATTTTATCAACAATAAGCCCGAAGTAAAGACTAAAATGAATGCTAAAGCAGTCTTGACTTCAGGCTTATTGTCGATATATTGCAATTATGCGATTGTATGGACAACTATTGTAGAAAACCTCTTACACAAAAATTTTGGTGATACCGTTTTTTTTCCATGCTGCCGTCCTTGGTTGATGCAGAAATACTGTCCTCTGTCTACCATTCCTTTTATCTGTGCAAGTCGGCTGTCCAGATTGACCATATAATGTTCCTGCGAATTACAGCAACCGGTAATATTAAAGTAACGTTCCATGTATTTCACCTCGTGTTCGTGTGTGGTTTTTGTTACTCATATTATACCATATCACCGATGCAATTACAACTGAAAGTTGCATATTCAAGCTGTAACAAAATCGAAATTATACATGTGAATTTAATGCGGCAATGCAAATATTCTGATTTGTTGATATCGTCACTTATGTGAAATAATTCTTCCAACTATCAGAAATAAAACGGCATACAAAACGAGGAGTCGGTGTTCATCCGGCTCCTCAAATTGTTTTTATCACCAAAATTAATAATCATAACTTACAGATACACAATCAATCCATAATTTTATTTTCAAAATATGAACACTTCATGGAAGCACCTTTCTGCAAATTATATTTAAGACAAAGGCATCTTGCATTCATTTCAAATTTCCATATTCCATGTTTCGGATCTACCGGCTTTATATTCTGATTTGCCGGATCATACCAGTATTTACAGAATGCACATCTTGCATTCTTATTGCCGCTCAATTTAAATGATGTCATCATAATTTTAAGCCTACCTTCCGAAAAAGCTCTTTATTCCATTCCACACCTTACTTGCTGTGCGTTTGACCCCACTGCATACTTTGCTTGCAACAGTTTTTGCCGCTGTACATACTTTTTTCCCTGCACTGATAACCTTTTCACCAACCTTGGTTCCTGCCAGTTTACCTGCAATTCCTCCAACTGTTCCGCCAACTACCGCACCAACCGGACCGAATACCATACCAATACTTGTTCCGATTTTACTGCCGAGCATAGCCAGCGGTCGGGCAATTTTTTCTGAAAAAAGTCCCGCTGCCATTGCAAGATGCTGGTTCTTTATCTCAACAATAGCCTCAGCCATTGTCAATTCGCCCTTGACAACTTTTCCCATAATTTTTAATTTTTCGATTGCCTGTATAGCAATATTAGCTGAATCCACAGGAGTTGCAGGATCACGATATACCGGTAAAATATCATATTCCTTTGCAATTTCCAGTGCACCTGCCGTAGCTGCCTTCAATCCGGTGTCCTTGCCATAGAGAAGAGAGTCCTTAATAAGTTCCTTATCTGATAATACTGCTTTAAAACCTAATTCCGTAACTTTCTGATACAAGTCATCAGCAGTATTCTTTATCGCCACATTTCCTGCCTGCTTCGCAGTATCCAGCAAGGCTTCCTTTATTTTGTATTTATTCCAGTTTCCGTCCTGCCATTCCTCAGGAGGTATAACTTCAACATCAAATACTTCTTCCTGATTTTCTTCAGATTCATAAGAATTTGAAATTTTAGTCAGTTCAGAATAACATTCCGTAACATTTTTTGCAGTCTGTCCGGTCGATCTATTACTTTTCAGAACATCTTCTGCAAACCAGTTTTCTGCGGACTGACCATTTGACAGTGCATTATTCATCTCTGCCATTTTATCAGAATTAACAGTTATTGTATTCATTATACAATAACAGATAATATCAATTTCTTCGCTTTTTCTGTCCGGCATTTTTTCAGACAAATAATTATGCAGCCACTTATCTACCGGACTTAAATCAGCATTTTCCACATAACTTTCAATAGCATCTCTGAGAACCTCAGAAAATTTTTTTACATCATCCTCAGTTACAAATTCCTCTACATTCTTTTCATCCATGCCAATTCTCCTTAAGCAGAAGCATTTTTGAATTTACGATTTTCATATTCCTTTGAAAGCTTGTCAATAGAATCTTTCATTATTTCGGACAGCGAATGAGTATTATTTATAGATTCTATAATATAATTTGTTGTCAGTTCTGTTTTGTCATCTGAAAATACGTTTTCAACTGCATCTTTTATAACACCCTCTATATCCGCACCGCTGTATCCTTCCGTCTTTTTCACAAGACCGTTTATATCAATCCCGGACAAATCATTTTTTCTGCGTTTTGAAATATGAATTTCAAATATTTTCTTACGTTCCTCTACTTTAGGAAGACCTACATAAAAAATCTCGTCAAATCTTCCCTTACGCATGAGTTCAGGCGGAAGCTTCGTTATATCATTGGCTGTTGCCACTACAAATGCCGGACTGCTCTTTTCCTGCATCCATGTCAGAAAGGTTCCGAAAAGTCGTACTGTAACTTCACTTCCGCTACCGTCTATGCCTGCAAAAGCCTTTTCAAGTTCATCTATCCATAATACACATGGAGATATAGCTTCTGCAAGCTTAATAGCCTTTCGCATATTTTCTTCTGATTCCCCAACATACTTTCCCATGATTTTACCCATATCAAGTCTCAGCAGCGGAACTTCAAACAGCTGAGCTGTAACCTTTGCTGTAAGTGACTTTCCGCATCCCGGCATACCTGCAATAAGTACCCCCTTTGGCATATCAACACCGAATTCTATAGCCTTATTTATAGACTTGTATACCTTTGACTTGCGTCTGAGCCACTTTTTCAGATTTTCAAGTCCGCCAATATCTTCCGGACGTTCCTTCAGAGGTATCATCTCAAGTATACCGGATTTCATAATCATCTGCTGTTTCTGTTCAAAAATAAGTCCCAGACTCTCACGCGTCAGCATTCCGTCCTGTGCCACAGCTGATGCCAGTATACTTTCAATTTCAAATTCTGTCAGGCCTTTGAAAGCAATTGACATTTCCTCAATAAGCTTGTCCATAACAGTCATATCCATTTCTGTACTGAATTCTCTGATCTGATTTTTTATTTCCTTTTCAGAAGGATACTCAAGCTCAAGTATTGTTATAAACTTTTCAAGTTCTTTGGGAATCTTCACTATTGATGATACTATAACAACCACAGCATCAAGTCCCTGAGATATCTGAAGTGCAATATTCTTGAGCTGGGCGGTAACGTCCAGTTCATCAAGATAACCGGCAATATCCTTGAGAACAAGAAACTTTCTGTCAAGTTCATTGTCATTGAGCAAAAGCTTTAATGTTTCAGAAAGACTCTTGTCCGGTATCAGAGGCTGTTTGTTTTTAAAACTCACGAACCCGTTTGCACCGTTCCACTCAAGCCCTTCACGGCCGCCCATAGCTTCCTGAATAATGCCGTCTGTTTTCACTTCTTCAAAAGAATTTATGTAAATAATCGGATAACCTGCATCAATGTATTTTTTAAGATTATTCTTCAGGTGCATTTATTACTCCCCACCAATTTCACTATTATAAACCTGTTCAAACACATCAATAATTTCATTAACCTTTTCATCAAATTCCTTTGGAAAGGCAACGTCAAAATGATCATTCTCTAATTTAAAAAACATAAAAATCTGGGCATTATCTAAATCAAGCCTTGAACACAGATGCTCTCTAACCTTTACCTGATATACTTCATACGGCATATCTTTTCCAAACTTAACCTCACTCACTCTAAGTACATAGTTCTTATCATCTTTAGAATTAACAGTTGTTTTCATAATTGTAACCTCACTTTTAAATTTATATATTTCGTTAATTTAATCTGCTTAAAGCCTGCTTTGCATCTTCATTTCCTGAATCTGCAGCCTTTTTATAATACTTTTTAGCTTCGTCTATATTCTTCTTATTGACACCCCTTCCATATTCATAACATTCACCCATTTTATCTGTCTTTCATAATAGCTATCCTCTCCTTATTTTTCACCATGTTTTTCCCATTTCACTCAATGCATTTTGAGCTTCTTTATGACCTTGCCTTGCAGCCTTCTGATACCATTCAACAGCTTTTACATCATCCTTTTCCACCCCCCTTCCACTTGCATAAAAACTTCCAAGATTATACTGTCCCCAGTAATATCCCTGATCCGCTGCTTTTCTGTACCATTCCACTGCTTTTACCTCATCCTTTTCCACACCTTTTCCACCTTCATAACAAACTCCAAGCCTATTCTGTGCGGAATCACATCCATGTTCTGCCGCTTTTCTGTACCATTCCACTGCTTTTACATCATCCTTTTCCACACCATATCCATTTGCATAACAAACTCCAAGCATATCCCGTGCAGAATCATATCCCTGATCTGCCGCTTTTCTGAACCATTCAACTGCTTTTACATTATCCTCTTCCACACCAGTTCCATAGTAATAACAAAGTCCAAGATTATGCTGTCCAAAGTACCATCCCTGATCTGCTGCTTTTCTGTACCATTCAACAGCTTTTACATAATCCTTTTCCACACCCTTTCCAGTGTCATAACAAACTCCAAGACTATTCTGTGCAGGAATATATCCATGTTCTGCCGCTTTTCTGAACCATTCAACTGCTTTTACATTATCCTCTTCCACCCCTTCCCCAATATTATAGTAATCACCAAGCTGGTATTGAGCCTGAATAAATCCGCAATCTGCACATTCTTTCATTATCTGAAATGCCTTTACCTTGTCTTCGGTATAACATTTCAGATAATTGGCATATTCATATTTTGCAAGAATATCTCCCGTTTCAGCCAGTTTTTTTAATGGTTCTGAAAACATTTTTAAAATGTTTTTCTGCCTTTCTTCGTTGTCTTCACAGCACTGATATGCATAATTCATAGTAGATATAGGCTCATTATATCCATATGCTTTTACAAGCCATTCACGACATTTTGAAGCATCTATGCACACTCCGCAACCTTCTTGATATGACGATGCTACAATATACATCGCCCTTGGATTTCCATTTTCCGCCATGCTAAGCAGTTCTGGAAAGGCTTCTTTCCATCTGCCTTCAATATAACGCTGTTCCGGATCAATGTATTTTTCAAAACTTACATCTTTAAATCTGATGTCAGCTTTTACATAATCCCATACATACTTATCCCTTTCAAGAATAACCAAGGGATCATTCAGCCCTATATAAAGGACATTCTTTTTGCCAATCGGAATTGAAAATTTTTCACCGTAAAGCCAGACATTTTTTGGCGACATATCCAGAATATCAAACAAATCATCCTGATTTAATGCAACATAATCTATATTGTCGATTATTTCCCTGTCACAGGTAAATCCACGTATTATATCAAGTTTTTCTTTGCGTCGCTGTATTATTTCAAGGTCAACAGATTCACTGTCACTTTTCCACTTAACCCCTATAATTTCACATATCTTAGAAGCTAGTTCCTCATCATCATGTGACAGTTGTGATATTGCTTCCGCCTTTTCATCATAATATCTGTCTCTGAGCCATGTTTCGAGTTTACCGTCTAAAAAGTATCCCAAAACCGAATCAATATCAAAATTATTCTGTAAATCCTCTATAGTTCTTACTGATGCGCCATTTTTCATTTCAAGTGGATATCTGATTTTTCTTGCCATTTTTCTCTACCTTTCATATAAAATTTAATACAAGAATAAAATAGTGCAGAAATCACTACCTTTTATTCTATATTTTTACTTAATTATACAACAAGAGTCATAATTTGTCAATACCTATAGTGCTTGTTTTGATTAATACTCATGTATCGTTGTACAGAAAATGCATCTCCTTTAAAATTATAGTAATAATATTAATACAAGGAGAATTCAAATGCAGGTAAGCAAAGAAACAATTACTAAAACCATAGGTATGCGAATCCGTCAGTACAGACAAAACTTAAAAATCAGCCAGGAAGAACTGGCATATAGTTCAGAGATTCACCCTGCCTATCTTGGCAGAGTGGAACGTGGTGAAAAATGCCCTACCATTGAAACCCTTTATAAAATTTCAAACGGACTGAAAGTCCCTCTCAATGAGCTGCTCGACCTGTCTCTTGAAATGACTGTACCGCATAACAATGCCTTTTATCGTATTGAGTCTGCCCTGAAAAACCTCTCTGACGAACAGATGGACAAAATCGCCGACATAGTAGAAATTGCATCTAAATTTGCGAAAAATCAGATCTGATTTTTTCCTCTGAATACTCATAAGGCAATTCCAAAATACTATAAAGCCGTATTAAAAGTAAAGCGTTGTTTTCAGGAACAGATCTAATTTGTTCCGCCTTTTCATCTTCCCCTATTTTTCTGAGCCATATTTCGAGTTCGCCGCTTATATAACTGTAGATCAGCTCTTCAATGCTGAAACATCTTTTCAGATCGTCAATGCTCAAAAGATACTCTCCGTTCATAAACATTTTCCATGCCCCCTTTGCTGCCATTATTATAGCACAGCAAAAACAACATGAAAATACAAAACAGTTCCGAAATTTTTATCTTTTTTTCGGAACTGTTTTTGTTATATTAAATTTTCGCCAATCTCTTTTATCTTGTCATAATCATTGCTTTCATCGCACCATGATATAAAATTCAGTGACATATTCATAAGTGTTGCAGTCAGGAAATTCATCGGTATTTCTTCATTTATTTCACAATTTTCATAGTACCATGTACTGAGCAGACTGTAATTTGCAAAGCAAAAATCACAAAGTTCAATATCCACATCTTCATCCATATAGTACTCCCGAAGCTGATAATACAGCTCAATATACGAAGCATAAACATCAAAATTTTTCCCGTTATCCTGCCATATATTATACTCCTGAAAGCGAAATGCCAGACGGATATCCGGAACATAATTCTCTCTGCGTGTTATAAGTCCATGTTTTCTGCTGAGTATTGCGAACAAAATATATGGTCTGAGAGTCTTCATACCAAGGCCTGAATTTATATGTTCCAGAAGGCTCTGAAGATTATCTCTGTATACTTCATCCTCTCTTTCCGAAAAAATAAATCTATGCTGTAATGTCATCTTATACAGGTTATTCAGCTCATCTTTATCATAATTATAATTATGCATTTCTTCTGAATTACTCAGAATATTATCGAGCTGTAATTTGTTTTCCGACTGCTTTTGTATAAAAACAAATAGTTTTTCTGCTTTCACAGACTGCTCAATATAGCATGTTATATCCTGTTCCATTGTCCTTTCAGCATCATCATTTATAAGCAGACCCTTGTCAGTTATAGTCATTGCATAAAGATACTGCAAATCCGCATTACGTTTGTTTTCCGCTGATGCCATGACAAAATCAGAAACATTCCCGATCCTGTATTTCTGTATTATTTCAGAAAACTTCTGACGATACTTTTCCATATCATGATCAGTCTTTTCAAGTGTCAGATTATTTTTTCTGAGTCGTTTTCTGAGTGAGATATACTCATCTGCCGCATTGTCAATAAATTCGTTAATATCAATTTCTGTTTTCATATCTGTATGTATCCTTTTTTACTATTGTAATCATTATCCACTTCTTAAAAATAATTATTACAGTATTCTTCTTTATATTTTGCTTTATTCGATACCTATTGCAGTATTTCATATTTTTTGTTATAATTAAAATGAAAGAAGGCGATAAGTATGAATAACAATAATAACAATATTTTTCCTCAATATAGTACTCAACAAGTACCCGCATCAAATCAGTCTGCAAATGCTCTTTCAGAACAATCAGACAGTAATCAAATTTATGAATCAGCCAACAAGCCTGAATTAAATATGAAGCATACTGACAAACCTGTTAAATATGATTTTATCCATCCTGACTATATAATTAATGACCCACAAGATCTACATATGAAAATTTACACTAAAAAAGATTTTTATTCATATAAAGGTAATTCACCTCCAGTCTACCATCATTCAAATATAGAAGAGCATATTTTAGCAGACTTTATAATAATCGGATGCCATGAAAATATAGATCCAAATAATCACAATATTATCCTTTATTGCAGGAAACATGGATCAAATGATTTTTACGTTACTATTTCTTACGAACAATTCATAAAAAAACAAATTAAAAATGCAATTGAAAAAGATTCACTAAAGTGTACTTTTTTCCCATATAAAAATACAGACCTGCTTCTGTATAATCATATAAAATCTATTATGATGTTTTCCACGCAGTATACCCCTTTTTATTTCTTCACAGACTCTGTATATCTACACCATACTATTCAAAATAATTCCGCATATTGCTTTAGAGAGAGTGAATTATCCGCTGGTTTACAATCCTTGTCGAATATTATTTCAAACAGTAATTCATTATTATTTCTCCTGTTAATACGCACCGCATCAATTCTCCGAAGTCCATTTATTCATCATTTATTTTTATTCGAAAAAATTATTACTATACTAAATTGCAATAATAATGATAGTAAAAAGATTCTGTGTGATATACTCAGTGTACATCAAAACTCACCTGATTTTTCATTCAGCAATAAGAAATCAGATTTTGAATACAAACTCCAGACAGCCGGTAATGAAATGATTATTTTTTCTGATAATTCAAACGGCGATTCTAATAAGTGGAAAATTTCCAAAGACCGAATTACAAAACTGAATGAAAGTGTACTGGCTCACAATAATAACGCAAATTATGCCGTCATTACAAACTCTCTTAACAAGCTTGAACGCAATGCAATTGAAGAAAACCTGCTTCTTATAGATTTTAACAATATATCAGGTTATACAGATTTATATTCAAATTTACTTCATGCTTTTGATTATGCAGTAATAAAACATTTCATCTTAAAATTTAACACTATAACGTCAAAATCCATTTCTTACAAACCTGAAAAATTCAAATTCACTTCAACTCGAAATACATATAATACTATCATTTCATGTTTTTCAATATTAAATGATACTTTAGAGCATTACAATATTCCCCCTGTTCCAAATGATGATTCTCAAAAAAATTATATATGCCGCCAATTTCATAATTCTGAAAATCTTTTTGATAAGCATAAAATCATATATGATTTTATGGAAATACTTTACAATAAAGTAAATTCAATAATTGATATGATTGTTCCGTATAGCAACGAATGTATTTCTGATAAACCTGCATACATATATGAAATGAAATTATTACTTACATCTGACTTTTTCAATCAGTTAACTGAGTTCACTTTATTCAGTTATGCAGACAGAAACAATCAAAAACTTTTTGAGTATCTTACTGATATTCAGCTACTTATATGCAATGATAAAAATGATTTCAGAATAGGTAATGGTCAGAGAAGACGTTTTAAAGCAATTGATATTAATACTATGAAAGCTGTATTTTGTCAGTATAATATCAGGAACTCTGATGAAATTGAACAGCTTATTGATAATCTTATAACCAGAGATGTGGATAGAAATCATATTACAAAATATATACCGCCTCTTTATAATAAAGAAACTACCGACATTCAACTTGGAACCGACTGGAATAACAGACCTGTTTACTGGAGTCTTGACAATAAAGAAATGACAAATCACCATATGCTTATAAGAGGAAATACCGGATCCGGAAAATCTTATTTTCTTATCAAACTTGCAAAGGAATTAAATAACAAAGGATACTCTGTTATATTTTTTGATAATGGAAGAAAAAAGCATTTCGATATAAATAATAAACTGAATTTACATAACAAAGGTTTCAGCGAATCAAATACAGTTATACGGCAATCAGCTGATATAGATGATATCCGAAACAGCTACGGAAAAATACTAATCAATCTTGATAATCTTCCTGACAAATTAATATCTGAAAAATTTCTGTCTGATGTATGGGACTTTTATTCTGAAAACGAAAAAGAACTGTTTATGATATTTGATGAATCAATAAATCTCGATATGAGTACGGGCTCTATTATAAACCAGCTTATAACACAAGGTAGAAAAAGCGGAGTTAATCTCATTATTTCCACACAGATTATACAGGGAACAGGGTCACAGAATATAAACCGTATTCTTGAACAGTGCAGTATTAAAATTTCATTTAAAACTGATAGCGGAACAATATCATCAATAATGAAAAGTCTGAATATATCCCACAGCCATGAAAAAGAAAAATTCCGTAATAAAATGAACAATTTGAAAAAAGGTTATTTTATGGTATACGGCGAACTTGAAAATACAGAAAATAAAATTGAAAATAATCAATATACAATACTTAAAACGTCCGGAGATTAGTAATTTAATGAGAGCGTAAAATGAATTGTGTAAAACAATAAAATCCACAACAATCGACAATGTAATTTTATCAACAATAAGCCCGAAGTAAAGACTAAAATGAATGCTAAAGCAGTCTTGACTTCAGGCTTATTGTCGATATATTGCAATTATGCGATTGTATGGACAACTATTGTAGAAAACCTCTTACACAAAAATTTTGGTGATACCAATTTATCTGTTTTTTTCAAAGATTCTGTCTTTTTTCATGTATTTTTTTATATTGCTCCCCCAATTAAACCTTGCCGGAATTAAGACGCATATTTTGTATATGGAGCATGAAAGAAAGAACTGATTTTTGAATGGTTCAGTTGTAATGATTTCAGATGTGAACGCACATTATGTTCTAATTCTTCTTTTGAACGCGCAGATGCTTTACTGCCAACCGATCGCTTCAGGTCGCTGTTCACAAGTTCATCGGGATTGTACTCAGGTGCATACGGTGGAAGATAGAACACCTCTATTTCCTCTTTGTGCTTTTCCAGCCATGTCTGTACTTTTTTAGAGTGATGTACCCGCAGATTATCAAGGATGAGGAACACCTTCTTTACGCTGTCATGTACAAGTCTTCTCATAAAATCAATCAGTTTATCGGAATCCATATTATCCTTGTACAGCACAAATCTCAGCTTGCCTCTCTTGGAAACAGCTGACAACATATTGATCTTGAATTTTTGTGATTCTGTTCTTACAACAGGCGTTTGCCCTTTCGGTGCGTATCCTCTCATATAGTTACAAGTGTTCTGGATATTGGTTTCATCGCCAAAGAAAATCTCAGCATTTTCTGCGTTTGCACGTTCTGTGATGCCGGGAAACTCCTCATTCAGCCACTTGTCGATCTTCACTTGATCCTGCTTGTATGCACGTTTTACCGGACGCTGAACACTGAATCCCCAACGCTGCAAATAGTATCCAAGTGTGGATAGTTTCATTTTTACGCCATATTTCTGGAATATCAGCTCAGAGATGTTTTTCCTTGTCCACATGCAATCCTTAAACTTTAACTGCAGAGGATCTTTGTCTACGATGATCCTTTGAACTTCCTTTTCCTGTTCCGGTGTCAGTATTCTTTTCTCAACTTTACTGCGTCCGCGTTTTTTAGGTTTTAAGGCTGCCATACCGCCTTCGGAGTATTGCTTCTTGACCGACCTGACATGCCTTTCGCTCACATCAAGTATTTCTGCGATCTCACCGTTTGTCTTCCCAGTTTTACTCAAACGGACAATACTCTTTCTGATTTGGTATTGCTCATCCGGACTCAGTTTTACTGCATTGGTTTTCAGTTCATTTTCCATACCTATATTATATCACATTTTTGATTTTTTGGCAAGCTTTATTTGGTATATCAATACTATCTTGAAAACATGGAGAACAAGTCTTTTTGCTCAGTTCCGGAAGGAAAGAATGCTGAAACCCGAATTGCAGAATTTCTTGTAGGTAATAATATTTTATATTTTGATAATTCCTCAGCATACGTAAGGTTAAAACATCATTACGAGTACATTTCTGATGATTTGATTTGTTCATTCATCAGAAGTTTAATCAGTAAAAATGACAGACTGAATGTTCGCTCTTACAGCATCAAAGAAGCTCTGGAACGAGTAAGAGATACTGAGGAACTTCAGATTGACTTTGAAAGCTTTAATAACAAAAATAAGCTTTTCATAAATCTGAAAAACGGTATATACGATATCAATGCTCAGAAACTGATTCCTCATGATATCAACAAGGGATTCAATTACCAGTTGAATTTCAGCTATATCCCTGAAAATGAACGTAAGCTTGATACTTACCGGCACTATATTGAAACCAGTATCGGTGCTGAAAATGAAAAATGCTTGCTGCGCACTATGGGAGCTGCATTCTCATCCTTAAGAGATATTAAAAAAGCTGTTCTGATTTTAGGTACGCATGACAGTGGTAAGTCAAAACTTCTTGATATTATCGAAGAAGCAACCGGCAAGCAGTATGTCACCTGTAAAGCCTTTGATAAGATAGGCTCTGAAAAAGCCATTGCATCATATGCAGGCGGCAAACGCATTAATATCAGTCGTGATGTCAGACTTGGGATAATCAATGAAGATGCCGGTTTCAAATCCGTTATCAGCTGTGAAGAAATTACCGGAAGATTCCTTTATCAGAATGAAATTTCTGTAACACCGAAAGTTATGTGTATTGCTGCAAGCAATGCATTTCCACGCTTTAAAAATTCTGATGATGCTTGTCTTAATAGACTGGTTGTAATTCGCATAAAAGGATATAACGGAAAACCTGATCCTAAATTTGCAGAAAAGCTTTTATCTGAAAATGATTCAATATGTTCTCTGGCGATTGATACATTGAAGGATTTTATTGAATCCGGATATGACTTCTGCATGTCTGAAGAATCAAAGAATATCCTTGAGCAGGAAAAAATGAAGCTTCATACAACAGAAAGCTTTGTCAGGGAAATGCTTGAAATCAATCCCAAAGGAACCATAACATCTGCCGGACTTAATGATTTATATACTGGATGGTGTAAAAAAATGCTTTACACTGTCTGGGTAAAAACACTTTTTATAATGAAATCAGAATGATTGATCCTACCATAAATTATAAAAAGGTTCCATGTGGAGATGGCTATGCATATGGTTTTGAAGGACTAAGTCTCAAAAGTGACAATTACATCGTTGAAAGGAGAATATAATGAGTAAGATCAAAGGAAAAACAATGCAATTCCGTGTATCAGAATCAGAAAAAGATGAAATTGAACGCCATGCCAGCATCATGGGGACAACTACAAGCAAGTTTCTCAGAGAGCTTGCTGTTTCACCCGATAAAATAATTGTCCTTGAAAAGGGGCAGGAAATTGCTGCTGCCCTGAACGAACTTCTGATTGAAGTGAGAAATGCAATAAGATTGCAGAAAACTGATAACCTGTCTGAGGAACTCCTTTTAAATAAGCTTGACAATATTTCAGCAATGTTTGCAGAAATTATTGATACAGTCACTATATTTAAAACCAAGGAAGGTGATATTGATGTCAATTCTTAAACATGTATCAGAATCCAACAAAGATCCTGACTATAAAAATACTTTAATTGACTATCTGACAGAAAACCATAAAACTGCTGACGGACAGTATGTCGATACATATGGGTGCAGTAAAACAGCACCATTAAGAGATATGAATACTGTCTGCAAAGTTCATCATAAAACAGACGGCAAGCAGGCAGAACACTTTGTTCTGTCTGTTACTCCCGACAAAAAAGAAAATACCAATGCTTAATACATGGAAATCGGCAGAAGAATATCATCATATTTTGATGGATTTCAGAGTGTGTTTGCTCTTCATACCGATACCAGTACAAGACATCTGCACTTCCTTATAAATTCGGTTTCCTATAAGGATGGCAGAAAGTTTTCACAGGATCCGACAGAACTTAATAATTTTAAAACATACTGCAATCATGTTTTGCATGAAAATGGTTTTGACATAATCAAAAAGGGAAACAATGAGTTATTTGATGACACTCCTTATTCCCTTAAAAATGGTTTTGATTTTCTTGAAGCATCAGAAGATGAACCACAAGAGTGTGCAGAAGCATCACCGGTTATTACTGATAATGACTATTACATTGAAGATAACTATGAATATTATATCTATAACGATTATGATGACTACGAGGAGGATGACAATATGAGTAAATGCTATACCCCCGAAGTGACCTACGACAATGACAAGAAGTTAAAGAAAAAGAGTAAGAAAAAAGGAAAGAAGAAATCCAAACGCACCTACACGATTGATAACTCCTGTAATTACACGGTAAAGGTGGATTCCCAAGACAAGCTTAAGGATGCAGCAGAATTTATTTCATCAATGCAGAAAAAGAGTTTTGAAGATAAGCTTGAGGATACAAAGATTGGTATGTGTGCTATGGGTAAATTTCATGATGCTGGCTATGATGTCAACGTACTTATGAATGATTCACAAAATTTTACCATTGACTTCAACTATGAAGATTAACTTAAAAAAGCGGTTCAGAAATGAACCGCTTTTATTATATCACCTATGTGATACAAAAACAATTGTACAGAAAAAAGAACAAGATAATGAAATGGAGACCCTAAAAAATTTTGTGTAAAAAGAATAAAATACTTCCAATCAGACAAAGCTAAAAGCAGGCGAAAAAGATCTGAAAGGAAGTATTTTTATT